>CEUU01004828.1_pt1 | contig 53689 bp, 57 predicted proteins | sample 531321 | NCBI WGS metagenome assembly CEUU01 (sample SAMEA2622658, study PRJEB7988) | marine metagenome | isolation source: saline water (ENVO:00002010), including
TTCCCTAGATAATTTTTTTCCAAACATTATTTCCGAATTTTTGCAAACTTACTTTCTGCAAAATTAAGTCTATCGATATTTCTCTTGCCGGAAGCTCTTTAACGCTCTTACTGACATCACAAGTGCTCCATTTATAATATGTCTTTAAAAATAAAAATGCACAAATTGATAAACCAAATATTAAACCAATAGAAGCTCTTTTATCGAAAATTTTATTTATCTTGGATCTGAACACGACCACACACAACAACATTACGCTAGCACCTAATGTTAAATTCAGGAATATAAATGACGAAAATGGTATACAGAGACCCAGGAGGATAGGAATCGCTGCGTAAAAAATGGGAGTACGCATTCAATCTCTATCAAATCACATAGACCTCGTTCATACAAACTTGTAATAAAGCTAGCCCTTTTTGCGTTTCCCTAAACCACAACTAAGCATAGTATGGTTCTTATGCTTTATGATCGTCCCTATATGAAGAAGCCTTTTAGAGGGTTTAATCGTTCTCCGATAGACAAGTTTCTTGCTTCACTTCTATTCTGTTTTGTCATTCAGTTAGTCGTATCATTGGGCTCTATCCAGGAGTTACAAAAAGGTCTGTTGCCAAGCACTTTAGGTTTTTCTTCGCAGGCTCTATCTGACTTTTTAATTTGGACGCCTTTCACTTTTATATTTCTTCACGACGGTCCGCTTAACTTAATCATCAGTTTGCTTGGAATTCACTTTATCGGTCGAGCCGTTGAGCATGATATTGGTTACAGGAACTTCATTTGGGTTTGCTTTGCCTCCGCATTGTCCGGATCCACCTTTTGGCTAATATTTCATATGGGACATCCTCAACCTCTGATGGGTTCAACTTGCTTGTTGATGTCTTTCATTACACTCTTTTGCCTAAGGCATCCAAATAGACCCATAAGTCTCTTCCTCCTTCCCATTACCCTTAAGCCAAGGATAGTTTTTCTCAGTTTACTTGGCTTGGAACTATTTGGGTTTGTCTTCTACGAATTGCGCGGAAACCCGTCCGTTAGCTACTCTGCTCATCTTGGTGGCATGATGGCAGGTGCTTTCGTTTTTTGGTTCATGCACAACGGTCGCGAGTTCCCGTCCGTCGTTTTTAGAGGTAGCGGCGTCAAGAGTGAAGGACCATCGCGTACTCCCGTAGTGAAGCCCCCTTCCGGTTATGCAGTCGATTTCTCCGATCAGCGTGCCTTGCAGGAGGAGGTAGACCGTATTTTAGACAAAATTAATGATAATGGTTTTGGCTCGTTGAGCCAAAAAGAAAAGAATATCTTGGATAAAGCAAAATGCTTGCTACACAGACGCTAACTCTATCAAAATCAGTCCAATGAACCCCACATCGAATCGTACCGTTCGCTTGAAATGGTGTTACCTGCCTTTGTTTGTATTTTTTCACTCATTCGGTTTTGGTGAAAGCAACTCAACCCAGATCGAACCAAGTCCCCTCATGAAGCATGAGGCAAAGTGGCTGGTTCAGGCACTCGAGCAAGCCCATTTCAGCAAGGTTTCCATACAGAAGCTCGATAGCGGTGAGTTTCTTAGAAGTTACCTTAAAAAGCTGGACAAACAAAAATTATATTTCACCCAAGATGAGGTTGATGCCTTTAACGAATCATACCAAGCAACACTCGTTACTTATTTTAAGCAAGGCAACCTTTTCCCTGGTTTTGAGATTTACAACAAGTATAAGGAGAATTCAGTACAGCGACTGGACTGGGCCATCAATTATCTCGACCAAGGTTTCGCCCTCGACACCAATGAGAGCTACGATACCGATCGCGAAAACGGAGATTGGGCGGAATCCGAGGCGGAGCTGAGCGCTCAATGGAAAGGCCTCGTTACCTTCGAGCTTCTTAACGATATCCTTTCCCAAGTAGACACGAATAATTCCGAAGAGCTGATAGGTTCGGAAGGGTTTCAAGAAACAATCAAGGAATCCAAGGAAAGGTTGCGCGACAGGTACAAACGCTGGAAAAAGAACATTCTTGAGTTCGAGGCAAGTGACGTCCAAGAGCTTTATCTCACTACCCTAACCCAGATGTTCGACCCGCATACCACGTTCATGAACATCAAGGAAAAGGAAAAATTCGACCAACAAATGAACAATGAGTTCGTTGGGATTGGTGCTGTGCTCAACGATGAAGATGGCTTTTGTACCATAAAGGAGTTGTTGCCGGGCGGACCGGCCGAAGGATCCCGTGAACTTGAACCGGAGGACATTATACTCAAGGTTGCCCAGGCGGAAGGCGAATTCGTCGACGTCAGAGGGAAGAAACTCTCCAAGATAGTCGACCTCATCAAAGGCCCGAAGGATACCTTGGTGCGACTTGAAATCAAGCCGGTCAAAGATCCTGCCAACACCAAAATCGTTCGGATCATCCGCGAAAAAATTAAGCTGACGGCGAACTTGGCATCAGCGACGCTCCACGAGGTCGATCATGGAAAGTCCAAGACATTGGTTGGCGTAGTCGACCTACCCTCCTTTTACGGCTCTTCCGGAAACGGACCAAAGGCTACGGATGATGTGGAGGAATTGATTGAAGAACTTAAAAGTCGCAAGGCAGAGGGCTTGATCCTTGATTTGCGCAGGAACGGCGGCGGGTATTTGAGCGAAGCAGTTAATTTGGCGGGCCTGTTTATTTCTAGAGGACCAGTCGTTCAGGTAAAAAGCACGGATGGCAAAATCCGCAAAAAGTTCGACTTTAACCCAAAGCTGGCATGGGACGGACCGCTCATCGTCCTGGTTTCCAGGTACAGCGCATCAGCGTCGGAAATTGTGGCGGGTGCCTTGCAGAATCACAAGAGGGCGGTCATAGTTGGCGACGAAGCCACGCACGGCAAGGGTACCGTGCAATCCTTGATCCCCATGAATCTCCCCCTGAATTTTGCGGTATCTACCAAGAAAAGAAGTGCCGCGAAAATAACCATTCAAAAATATTATTTGCCATCAGGGGACAGCACTCAAATTGATGGCGTCAAAAGCGATATTCAGATGGATTCCATCAACACCTATTTGCCCATCGGTGAATCTGATTTGGATAACGCCCTGGAATGGGACCGAATCCCGGCGGTCAACTTCAGGAGACCTAAGGAGGAATTCGTCTACGATCCGGAAAGGGTCGAAAAACTGAAGGAACTTAGTCGGGCCCGCCAAAAAACTTTACCAGAGTTCATTTATTTGGAGGAAAACGTTTCATGGATCAGAAAGAAAAGGGAAACCAAGCAATTGTCCCTCAATCTTCTGAATAGAATCTCCCAAAAAAAGAAGGACGAGGAGGGCACCAAAAGCCTCTCGGAGAGGTATAAGGAACTTGCCCCCCAATCTTTTCCCTTTAGCAGGATCAAACTTCAGGTAGTCAAGGATCAGACGCTTAAATCACTCAAGGCTCGTGGCGAAGATTCCGAACCAGACAAGGAATTGTCGGCCAATGGATTCGAAAAGCCCAAGTCCATGGATATCCGCCTTCACGAAAGCCTTCGTATTATGGTGGACTGGTTTGAACTTTTGGGCGGACAAAAGGTATCCCAGAAGGCTTTGCCCCTTTAGGAGGGGCTGTGCGCATTAAGATGAAATCGCCAAAAAATTATTTGCGACGGGCAATCGCAAACCTTTTTCGGTGAGAGAGATCCTTTAACACCTCGATATCTCCGAAATCCGAACTTAAAGCATCCTCGATCATCTCCGGATGTCCGATACCGAATTCCAAAGCCAAGATGCCTTCGGACTTGAGAGATTGAGCACCCAAACCGATTATTCTCCCTAGGTCTGCAAAACCATCTTGTTCCGAAACCAAGGCCTCGGGAGGGTCGTGAACCTTGACTTCCGGTTCGGCGCTCTCCCACTCCCTCGAATGCAGATAGGGCGGATTGGAGATAATCAGGTTCGCATCGATCTGTCTCAAGTCATCCACGTGCCAGTCAAACTTTCGCAGGCGGATTCTCTTTTCCAGCCCCTGCGTTATTATGTTTTCCTCGGCAAGGGACAAGGCATCCTCGGAACTGTCCAGACCGATACCCGAAGCTTTTTCAAGGGATAGACAAAGGGCGATCAAAATGGCTCCGGAGCCTATTCCCAAGTCAAGAATTTTACCCTCAAATGATTTGGGAACCCGACTCAATACATGGTCAACAAGAGACTCGGTTTCAGGGCGGGGTATCAGTGCTCTCCGGTCGCACTTAAGTAGAATGCCGGCAAAATTCACACTCTGGAGAATGTGTTGCAAGGGAATTCTCTTGCCGCGCATTACGACCATTGCCCTTATTTTGCCAATGGCCTCTTCCGAAAGGATGTCGTCGGGATTGAGGTATAGCTCCAGCCTCTTTTTTTCGAGAACGGAAGAGATAATCCATTCAGAGTCGCATTTGGGGCTCGGAACGCCCTTCAGTCGCAAGAATTCGCTGGACTTATCAATGACCTCGAGACAAGTCAGATGCTCAGGGTTTTTCGCCATGGGTCATCTTTTCAAGTCGCAGCTTCAAATCTTCCTCGTGCAGTGCGGTCAAAAGGTGGTCAAGGTCGCCGAAAAGAGATTCGTTTAGTGCATGTGAAGTATAGTTGATCCGATGGTCGGTTATTCTGCTTTGCGGAAAATTATAGGTGCGAATTCTTTCGCTTCGGTCTCCTGTCCCCACTTGATCTCTCCTGTCTTGGGCATACTTTTCCTTTTCCTCAGCCTGCTTGATTTTAAAAAGCCTCGACCTAAGTACTGTCATGGCCTTGCTTTTGTTTTTGAGCTGAGACCTTTCGTCTGCGCAATAAACGGTTAGGCCCGAAGGCTTGTGCAGGATTTGTACGGCGGAATCGGTCGTATTGACGCCTTGTCCTCCCGGGCCACTTGCTCTGCAAACGCTAATTTCAAGATCGTTTTGATCGATGTGAATTTCGACTTCCCTTGCCTCGGGTAACACGGCAACCGTCGCCGTGGAGGTATGAATGCGACCACTTGCCTCGGTCACTGGTATTCTTTGCACCCTGTGGACACCGCTCTCAAACTTAAGTTTGGACCATGCGTCCTCTCCTTTGACCATGAACACGACCTCCTTGAAGCCCCCAGTCTCGGAGGCGCTCTGGCTTAGACATTCCAGAGACCAGTTCTTGTTTTCGGAATACTTGCAATACATCCTATATAGATCCGAAGCGAAGAGGGAAGCTTCGTCCCCTCCCGCACCAGCCCTTATTTCAAGAATCGTATTCCTGCCGGCATCCGGGTCGGGAGGAAGCATGGCCACCAAGAGCTTTTCCTTGGAAGATTGAATGCTTGTTTGCAGGGACTGGATTTCTTCCTGTGCCGCTACGGCAAACTCTTCATCTTCAAGTAAGCTCTTGCTTTCCTGAAGTTGTGACTCAAGGGTCATGATCGCTTCGAAGGTTTCGATTATTTCCTTAACCCGACTATGATCCTTCGAAAGTTCAGTGGCCAAGGCGGCATCCTTAAAAACCGCGGGATCGGATAGCCGCTCCTCCAGCTCATTGTATCGTTGCCGAAAGGGTTCAATATTTGGTATAAGGTCCATTACCCGTATTTTTGTACAAAAGATTTATCCCGAAAAACTCGTAAGTGAACCCTAATCGTCAAAATCATCAAATTCACGGACAAAACGTGGTGGCATGTGTGTGGGATTTTGACAAAACCCTGATCGAAGGGTACATGCAAGCGCCTCTTTTCGAACATTACGACATAGACGAATCGTCTTTTTGGAGAGAAGTCAATCAGTTGCCGACCCTTTACGCCGAAAGGGGGCTCAACGTCTCCGCAGATACCATTTACTTGAACCACTTGTTGAGCTACGTCAAAAATGGACCAATGCGCGGCTTGACGAACCAAAAGCTAAAAGAGCTCGGGTCCGAGCTGGAATTTTGTCCGGGACTTCCTGATTTTTTCCAAGAATTGAAGGAAATACCGCTGGAGGAAGAATTTGCCAGCTTCGACTTCAAGATAGAACATTATGTGATTAGCACTGGGTTGGCGCCCATGATCAGGGGAAGCCGGATTTACCCCTATGTGGAAGACGTTTTTGCCTGTGAGTTCATAGAATCTCCGGTCCCACCTCATTTCATGAGCCAGACGGAGCTCTCCTTGCCGCTGGACCTTGAAATATCCCAAGTCGGCATGATTGTGGATAACACCGTCAAGACTCGTTGCATCTTTGAGATCAATAAGGGGTCGAACAAGAATCCATCCATCGACGTCAATACCTACATCCCTCATGAGGACAGGCGAATTCCCATCGAGCAAATGATTTACCTAGCCGATGGACCCAGCGACGTGCCCGTGTTCACCATTATCAAGCAAATGGGAGGAAAGGCATATGCCGTGTACAACCCAGCCAACGAAAAGGAATTTCAGCAGACCTGCGAGCTAGTCGAGAGATCCAGGGTGCATAATAACGGACCCGCTGACTACAGACCGAGCTCTCCCACCGCCATTTGGGTGAAGCAAAAAACAAGGGAAATTCTTAGGGCGATGATTCAACAAAGGCAGGATGAATTAACCAAGAGAGCCGGTTCTCCGCCCAGACACTTGACTGAAGCTAAAGAGGAAGCGGACGGATTTGATTCAAGGCAGTCCACGTTATGGAAATAGACTCTTGGCACAGGAAATCGCTCTTGGGGCTGGAAGAACTTTCCGCTGATGAGATCGGTTGTATTCTCAAGCAAGCAAGCGTTTTCAAAAGGGAAATTTCCAGCCCCGATGAACAAAGCCGTTACCTGAAGGGAAAAAGAATAGTTAACCTCTTCCTGGAACCCAGCACGAGAACGAGAATTGCCTTTGAAATTGCGGCTAAGAGCCTATGTGCCGACGTGATATCAATCTCAGGCAAGTCAAGCAGCCTAACCAAGGGAGAAACCCTCAAGGATACCGCCATGAACATAAAGGCCCTCGGGGCCGATGCCATCGTAGTAAGGCACTCCTCGGCAGGGTCCCCCTTGTTTCTCTCGAAAACCATCGACGTGCCCATCATCAATGCCGGAGACGGAGCTCACGAACATCCCAGCCAAGCCCTCCTTGACATATTCACCCTACAGGAAAACTTGGGAAGCGTGGCGGGAAAAAAGATCACAATATTGGGCGACATACTTTTCAGCAGGGTCGCGCGCTCCAACTTATGGGGCCTCACTAAGCTCGGGGCTGAGGTAACGCTAGCCGGACCCTCCACCTTGGTGCCGAAACAATTCGAGGGCATGGGGGCAAGAGTATCCCATGACTTGAGGGATTCCCTTGCCGATGCCGACGCCGTAATGCTGCTGCGCATTCAGCACGAAAGGCAAAGCTCATCCCACTTTCCCTCCTTGGCGGAATATACGACCATGTTTGGCCTGAACATGGCGAGAAGCCAGTGGCTTAAGCCGGATACCCTGATTTTGCACCCCGGACCAATCAACAGGGGAGTCGAAATCGATTCGGAGCTGGCGGATTCTCCCAGGGCCGTGATTCTGGATCAAGTAAAGAACGGCATAGCCGTGCGCATGGCGATTCTCTACCTTTGCGCAACGACCGAAAATGACTGACTACTGTTTAACGGGTGGACGCATCGTAGACCCATCCCAGGGCCTTGACGAAATACGGGATCTTTGGGTTTTGGGCGGACGGGTAAGCTTTAAGGGCAACGAAAGCGAAGTAGAGCGTATGGATGTTTCCGGTAAGGTCGTAATGCCAGGGCTCGCTGACCTGCGTGGTCATCTGAGAGAACCGGAAAGCTTGGCCAGCGCAAGTATGTCGGCGGCGGCAGGGGGGTTTACGAACATTCTCATCATGCCCGATGCGCTTCAAACCCTCGACAACCCGGGGGCCATCCGGCTTATGCAGGAAAACATTACACGCCACGGCACCATATGTTTTTCTCAATGCGGTTGTTTGACAATGGGTTCCAGGGGAGATAAATTAGCACCCTTGGGTTCTCTGAAGGAGGCTGGGGTAGTTGCGGTTTCCGATTGTCCGAATAGCTCTCAAAACACCGAAATTTTCGCCCGGGGACTTGAATACGCCGCGATGTTTGATCTTCCCGTGATAGAGTTTCCCCGCGACCTTTCCATTTCAGAGGAAGGGATTGCCCATGACGGACCTACGGCCCTGAAAATGGGAGTTGGGGGTTATCCACGCATGGCTGAGGAGCTTTTCGTCCAAAGAGCGATTACCGTTTCCCGTAACTTGGGCGTGGGGATTCACCTCACCTCAATATCCTCTGGGGGTGCAGTCGATCTCATTAGGGAAGCAAAATCAAAGTACGTACCGATAACCGCAGATACCACAGCTCATCATCTTGCCCTTACCGATGCGCAAATCCTCGGGTATGACACCAATGCGAAAACAATGCCCCCACTAAGGGAGGATGAGGACCGCCAGGCCATTTTTGAGGGGATTCTTGACGGGACGCTTGACTGCATTTGTACAGCCCATGAACCTTGTCACGAACATGAAAAACAAGTCGAGTTTGATTTGGCGCCTCCGGGCGTGTTGGGCTATGAGACTGCCCTTTCAGTGGTTTACGAAGAACTCTCCAATACTGGGAAAGACCCTTTTGGTTTAATTGCACGGCTTATGTCCGAAACACCTCGTCGCATCCTTAAGCTCTCCGGCCAGGGAATAGCCGAAGGTGAAGCCGCAGACTTCCTCGTCTTTGATCCTGCTGCAAGATGGACCTACAATCCGCGCGACGCTCACAGCAAGGCAAAAAATTCACTCTTTGCCGATCAAGAGCTGAAAGGGTCGGTGGATATGACCTTTGCGCTTGGCGAAAAGGTGTTTCACCGAGAATAGCAAGCCCCCTTGATCTAGATGCTGCAAAACAGCGATGTTGCTAGCCTAATCGTCTTGGCGGTTGGGCTGGTCCTTAACCTTTTTTGGTGTCCCCGCTTGTCCTTCCGCTCAAGGGTGTCCCTGTTCCCCTTGTTCCTGCCGGGCTGGTTGGCTCCTCTCGCCCTTGTGCTTTTTTGCTTTAGCGAACTTTTTCATTACCTGGTCCTGCTGTGTTTTACGTTGTTGATTTGGGTCAAGCACAAGGGTGAAGATCAAAGTCAATCAGCAATGTCCACACCTTCCCCTCTCCCAGAAATGGGAGAACTTAAGCTCTCGGTACTCCCCAAGGGAGTTCTTGGAATGCTGAGGTTCTGGCCCGTCCTTTTTCTTTTTATGGTTCTTACTTCTATGGCAATGAGCCAATATCCCGCGCAAGGTGTCGTGACCGAACTGAAGAGCGATCTCGAAACGAGAGGCTTGGCTATCGTACCCCAATGGTTTCTGCTCGTGTGCATTTTAGCACCGCTCATCGAGGAATTTCTATTCAGGGGAGTTCTTTATCCTCTTCTTAAAAAACACGTGGGAGTTTTCTGGGGTTGCGTGCTGTCCTCACTTGCCTTTGCCGTTAGTCATCAGAATTTGAGGTCTTTTGTGGTGCTTTTTTTGCTGGGGGCGTTCCTCACCTATTCTTATGAAAAGAATAACAACATTCTTGTGCCAATGACGAGCCATGCATTTTTTAACGCACTGATGCTGGGCATTATGCTTTCAGATGTCGCTTGAAGACCTCACAAAAACCCCTTTCCTTTCGCGGGGCGAAGAGGAAACGGGTGTTTTTGCCAAGAAACTGGCAGAGACTCTGAAGCCTAATACGGTCCTTTTGCTGCGTGGTGAAGTTGGGGCGGGAAAAACTTTCTTTAGCAGTCACGTCGCAAAGAACTTCGGAGCAGATGAGCTAACGAGCTCCTCTTTCGCCTGTGTTACCAAGCACGCGGGCAGATGGAACGTGATCCATTGCGACTTTTATCGAAAACGGGCAACGCAGTCATTTTTCGACACAGAGATAGAGCCCCATCTTGCTACTCCCTGGCTACTGCTGATCGAGTGGCCGGAAAGGATGGCGGAACATGAAATGATTGCAGGAAACGAAGCATTGGACGTCCATATCCAGCGTGAGGGGACGGGAAAAAGAAAAATTACCGTTGCCCGGGTTAATTGAGCACCAGTATCCCGTTTCCGAATGCCGTGACGTACCCTTCCTTTATAAGCCATTTTAGTTCTATGAGGATTGATTTTCGATCTATTTCCCCCAAAGCTTCGTCGTTCAGCAGAGTTGCTTTGTTTACTTCCTGACCCTTGCCAATTGCTGAAGTGATTTTTTCCGACGTTTCATTGAGTGTAGCGCCCTTGAGTTCTTTTCTTTGATAGGCAGAGGCAAAGGTTAATTTTTTTTCGGAATACCTGAAAACCGTGAAATTGCTTTTCTTAAGGTTGACCAAGCAGGAGGCAAACAAACCTTTGATCCAGTTGCCCTTGTATTTGAAGAAGGTGCTGAACTGGTTTCCAATATTCTCATCGAGCAAAGCAAGGTTGCTTCCTGAAAGCCTTATGCTCGTGGAGGTAGAAAACAAATTCACGGGTAATTCATCCAGACATTTTTTTCTCAATTGGGCCAAGCTCATCATTTCATCCGACTCCTGTCCGTGAAGGCCGAATTTATATAAGACGATAGGCTTTTCGTTCCACTCCTGGATTCTTTCATCTTCATCTACCTTGGCCAAGGAGGCGACGTAAGCCTCATAAGGCTTTGATATCGAATTAAGGAAGATATGTTGAATTATGATTTCATCGAAATCATGATAATTATTGGGCGGCAAAAGAGATTTTGTGAGAGGGCACTCGAAAACATAGGAGAAATTTTTTCCCGGTTTTTCCTCCCGTTGGATTTTGGAGGTAAACCTCTCATTATTATAACTAGCAAATAAATGTTCAACGGCTCGCTGCTTCGTCTCAAAAACCCTTTTGTCGAACTTGGTCGCAACAAAGGGAGCCCTGTCTTTGTCCTTGTAATTAACGACGATGTTATACCTGCTAGGATCGCTGGAAATGGTATCACAAATTTCGGAAAGACCATATGAAATGCCCGTTTTGCGCATTTCACTCTTAATTTTCTGCATAACCCCCATATTGGGGTGGATAGCGAAATCAAAGGTAGGGTTTTCGTTGATAACCCTTTTTTCCGAAGATGCTCGCCTGTTGGACCTGTCCGTCCGCCCCCTGCGTTTGCCTTCCCGTTTCCCCTTCTCTTTTCCCCCAAAGTTCAAGGCGGGGTTCGCGGTCTTGGATTTCTTTGCCCAGTCGGGCTCTAGGCTTAATCCCTCGAGAGAACTAAGGTCGACGAGTTCCTCTTCTTTGTCTGCGGTCATGGCTCAGGTCGTGTGGAGTGGGGCTTAAGGTTTGGCAAACTGAACGTCTTGCCTTTTCATTAACTTTACTTTAACAACTTAACCGATTGTGCTCAGGTGGCGGAATTGGTAGACGCGCTAGATTAAGGATCTAGTGCCGCAAGGCGTGGGGGTTCGAGTCCCCCCTTGAGCACCAATCTATTTATTTTTATCCAAGTTCTTGTGTTTGATTCGGTGACCATGGGCGAACTCCGACTCAAAGGTTTGATAATAGTCTTTGTCGTAGCCTTCAAAGAGCCCGTGCTTGAGGTTCTTCTTCCAGTGCTCGAGAAGCCTTACTTGAAACTTTCCTCCTTGTAGCCTGTACTGGCTTACGACCCAACTGTTTGCCTCATTCACGTCTGCCTCACGACCGAACTTGTCCTTAGCTTTCTTTCTCAGCTTCAACCACAAGGTCGGCTCGGTATCGCTTTCCTTCAGTTTGTACCCCTCTGGGTCAAGCGGCTTTGGGTACCAGTAGATGTGGGTTCCCTCCTTTTGCCCGTGAAGGTAATCTTTTTCGAATAGTGGAATACCTATTTCCGTGAATTTTCTTACCTTACCGTGAAGAACACCCGAAAGATATTTTGCCTCCGTGATTACTTGGCCTCCGGGATATTTTTTCTCCGTAGTTCCACTGAAGGGAAATTTCTCGTCGTTGCAGAAAGCCAGAGGAATCCGGCTCCAAGCAGCATCTGCCTTGACGATACCCACTTTTTTAATAACGCCATTTTCCACTACTACCGGCCCTAGCTCGAATTCATCGGCCATCACGCCGGTAACCCTTGCGATTACCTGATCGGAATAGCCATTGCCTCCACGATTAACGACTACCTCGTGGAGCTGGTTTTCCTCGATAAGTGACGGGGTGGCAAGGGCCCCGGAGCCCCTCCAGAACAAATGTCTGTCGATAAATTCGATTTTATTCGCGCTTTCGAAATGCAACAGGTCGGAATCGATTCTGCGATCCTTGTAGGGGCTGGAAAACACCCAGTCGCTATTTCTGAATTTCTCCTTCCACCAAACGGACAAGTTGGTTGTACTTCCCTCGAAAAGGATGATGAAACCCAACACCAACGAAACCGATATAATTGCAAGAACGGCGATCGAGAATTTCTTCATCTTTTGGGTTTCTTATCGAGAGTACTGTAGGCTGTATTAATCGGGAAAACGCAACGAATCAACAATTATGACCAACGCATTTTCCTGTAGGCAAGGGAATTTGCCAACTGCGATGGAAAAGAAGGTCCATTATAAACGAAGGAGGTGTAAAGTTGCAAAAGCGATGCCCCTGCATCCAGTTTGCGCGTTGCAGAGTCATTATCGAAAACCCCCCCCACTCCGATGATGGGCAACCGATTGTCCGTGACCCTGGATATGAAACGAATGATGCGATTCGAGGATTTTTCTATTGGCATACCGCTCAACCCTCCCTTCTCCAGTCTTCCGTAACCTCCCTGAGTTATACGGGCTGAAGTGTTTGTGGCTATGATGCCGTCAAAGGAATGCTCAACGGCCAAGTCCACGATGTTCTCGATCGATCGATAACCTTCATCGGGAGAGATCTTGAGAAGGCAGGGCACGGGCTTGCATCCTTTTTTTTTGGCCCAAGCTGCATTGTGGCTCTTGATCTCTGAAAGTAAGGGCTCAAGGTATTCGCGACGATGTAGCTTGCGCAGGTCAGGCGTATTGGGTGAGCTGATGTTTAAGGCAACGTAGTCGGCCTGATCGACTACGTCCGTGAACGCTGAAAGGTAATCGTCTATGGCCTCATGCAGGGGGGTACCCTTGGATTTGCCAATGTTAATTCCCAGTGGAGACATTCTCTCGGGCTTCGGGTACACGGAGGATACGTAATCCGCTAGAGCCTTCGAACCTTTGTTGTTAAAACCCATCCGGTTTACGAGTGCGTTGATTTTGGGATACCTGAAAAGCCTGGGCCTTTCGTTGCCAGGCTGCCCTCCGGGGGTGACGGTTCCCACTTCGATGTGACCAAAACCAAGAGCGGAAGAGATTCCAGGGAAGCGACCGTTTTTATCGAGGCCGGCTGCCTGTCCGATGTGGTTGGGAAACCTCAAGCCCATTAGGTCAATGGGAGTCGAGTCTGTACGGAAAAGGAACCTAGCCAACGACTTGATTACAGACGATCGCTCTGCCACTCCAAGAATTCTGCAGGCGTAGTCATGGGCCAATTCAGGATCCAGCCTGAAAGCTAAAGGCCTAATGAGGCTCTTATAAAATAAGTTCACTGGGCTTGACGGTCAATGGATTGAAATGAAAGATTGAATGTAAAAAGAATACAAATTTTCAGTAAATTTTAAACAAGGTTGTTGACATACAAAAAAATTCATTCTTAAGGCAAACCAATGAAAAAAACAGGACCAAGCTTGGATTGGTGCATCGTGCGTGTTGGTGATGACGAAAACTGGTGGGTTGATTCCATCAGTGATCAGGAGAATTGGGATGTAGAAGACTTAGGAATAATCGATCCTAAGCAATTTCTCCACATAAGCGAGCTTCTTGACTCCATGACGGAGTTCGGCCTTGAGTCCCAAATGGTGGACGAGGCATTCTTCACCTTCGCCATTGGAGAGGAACTGAAAGGAGGGCTAGTCAAGCTTTCGAGGGTCCGCGACTCGCTCCTTAAGGCCGAGGATATGCTTTTTGCCCTACCCGACGTTCTTGACGAGGAAAAGGGACCTTACGCTGATTTTCTCAACCATGCAACCCAAGTCCGGGTCTCCATGCTCAATGAGTTGATTGAATTTGCCGAACCCTACACTCAGGACGAAATGGAAGAAGTCTTGGCTGAAAAGCAGAACAATGATTTTCTCGAGGGGCAAAGAAGCCACTTTAGCGATGAGCTACTCGCCATCCTGGAGTTTGTTCCCGATGGCTTTGCGATTGATGCCGACCTAGAGGAAGACCCCGAGAAAAGCAAGGAGGAGGGTGAGGACTATTCGGACCTTGAGACAAGCTTGGTGGAAGTGTCGGACAAGGAGGAGAAGCTACTCCCTGACGAAGATTTGAAATGGGAAGAGGAAGATAAAGAAGAAACGACGACGCCTTACGAGGGCGGGGCACCCGACGAGGAGACTAAATGAGGGCAATGGCTCTCTCTGCAAAGTAGGTAAAGATAAGATCGGCGCCAGCGCGCTTGATCGAAAGCAAGGACTCCAGCATGCATTTGTCAAGGTCAAGCCACCCTTCTTGGTGGGCCGCCCATAACCTGGAGTACTCCCCCGACACTTGATAGGCAGCTACAGGTAAATGGAACCTTTCTCTGGCATGGCGTATGACGTCCAGGTAGGGTTCGGCTGGCTTGACCATGAGCATGTCTGCGCCTTCCAAGGCATCCAGATGAAGTTCTCTTGCGGCTTCCCTGAAATTTGCAGGATTCAATTGATAGCCGGATTTGTCGATGGGCGCTCGGCCTTGTGAACCAATTGCGTCCCTGAAGGGACCGTAGTATGATGAAGCGAATTTGGCCGAATAAGAAATGATGCCTGTTTGGGTAAAGCCAGCGCTCTCGAGGGTTTCCCTGATTTTCAAGATTCTTCCGTCCATCATATCTGAAGGGGCCAGTAGATCGAAGCCTGACTCAGCGGCTAGGGTAGAGGCCTTGCACAAGGCTTCCACCGTTAGATCGTTGTCCACGCGACCGTCATCGGACAAGATGCCGTCGTGGCCGTGGGAAGTATACGGATCAAGAGCCAAGTCCCCAATCAAGGCAATGTCGTCAGCCTCCTCCTTGATCCTTCGGGCGGCCCTGTAGACTAGCGAATCGGGGTTTAGGATCTCCTTGCCTTCCTCGTTCTTTTTGGAAGCGTCCAAGTGCGGAAAAAGGGCGAAAGCTCGTAAGCCGAGAGATCGCCACTCGATAATTTTTTCAACCAGTCGCTCGACTGGCCAGCGAAACTGCTCCGGCATGGAGGGAATTGCAACAATCTCTTCTCGTTCCTCAGTTACGAAAAGGGGAAGGACGAGATCATTGTCGGACAAGCGAAGCTCCGTCATCATGGGATTCAAGACCGGGTGGTCACGGAGGCGCCTCGGCCTGTTCGGAAATTGGTAGTTCATTTTGGCGGTGGATAAAGTTGTTATGGACAATCCGGACTTAAGAGAGAATTATTCGGGGAGGATGGAAGGAAGTTCAATTGTACAGGCCAACGATAGGTCTTACCATAAAATAGTCTCTTAAGCCAATGGAATGGGAGTCAATGCTTGCTCTGTGTCTGCTTGTGGGAGCACTGGTGTCATTCTTGCTCGAAAAGGTAAGCGTGGATATCACCGCACTCGTCTTGCTCGGGATCATCTTTGTGGTATCCGGGTTGGGCTTGAGTGAACAATGGCCCAGCCAGGAAAAGCTTTTTGGGGTTTTTTCAAGCCAGGCACCCATAACGATAGCGGCCATGTTCATCATCAGCGCCTCCCTCAACCGTTGCCAGATTATCGAGCAAGCATCCGATCTCTTGAGCAACTATTGTAAGTTGGGTTACGTTAGGTTTACCCTCATTTTGTTTGCACTGGTCGCTTTCGTCTCGGCATTCATAAACAACACGCCAGTGGTAGTCGTTTTGTTGCCAGTGGTGATAAGCCTCTCTCGATCCTTGGGTGTTTCCTCTTCAAAATTGCTTATTCCGGTTTCTTACGCCTCGATTTTCGGGGGTTGCTGTACCTTGGTCGGGACGAGCACCAATATCTTGGCGAGCGGCATCATAAGCGAGTCTTCGGTTTTTCCGGATATGGAGCCTCTCGGCATGTTCGAACTATCGAAAATAGGGCTCCCTATCCTTTTTGTGGCACTAGGCTTTCTCGTTCTGTTTGGCAGGAGATTACTTCCGGATAGGGAAGCTTTGAGCAACATTATTTCCGACATAGACCGAAAAGAATTTTTAACGGAGGCGGTAATACTGGAAGGCTCTCCCCTCATAGGCAAAAAATTTGAGGAGACGGACATAAAATCCCTTACCGGGGTTCGACTGCTCGACGTGGTGCGAAAAGGCGATCCCAACCCACTTCCGGTTTCCGAGCTTACGCTTAGTGATGGCGATAGACTGGTCTTGTCCTGTCGCCCGCAGGGAATTATCGAAGCTAGGGAAGTGGAAGGGGTTGGCCTGCTTAATGAATCTCAACTTGGCCTGGAGCAGGTTTCTTCCAATAGCGGAGTAATGGTGGAAGGGGTAGTCGGCCCTGTTTCCTCGCTGATTTCCAAGGATCTTTCAGATGCGAGCTTTAGGTCTCGATTCAACATAACTATACTGGCGCTCCACCGTAGGGGGAAAAACTTAAGCACCGAGATAGACAGCATAAAGCTTCAGCCAAGCGACACCCTGCTCCTGCTCGGCACCGAGGAGTCCATAGAACGCCTCAGAAAATCCGAAGAGATCATACTCTTGGACCACCCACCCCTTCCAGCCAACAACATGAAGAGGAAGGCTCCCATAGTGCTGACGGTTCTTACCGCCGTGGTCGCCTTGGCGGCCCTCAAGGTACTACCGATATCCGTTGCCTCGATAGTTGGCGTCTCGATACTTCTGGCCACGGGTTGCATTAAGCCAAGCGAAGCCTACAAGTCGGTCGAGTGGAATATTCTGATCCTTATCTACGGCATGCTTGCGTTGGGGGAAACCATGAAGGTCACGGGCGTATCGGGTGAGATTGCATCTTTGGTCGGGCGGGTGGGGATGGGCCTTGCCGATCCGGCATGGTCTGCCTTTGCCGTTTTGATCGTGCTTTATCTGATAACGGCCTTTTTGACTGAAGTGCTCTCGAATAACGCGACTATAGTGATCATGGCGCCCATCGCCCTTGAGTTGGCGCCCTTGATCGATGCCTACAGAGGCTTGGCGGAATTGGCTCCCATGGGCCCGGATTTGGCTAGGGCTTTGGTGCTCGTTTCCTGTGTTGCGGCTTCCGCCAGCTTCATAACCCCGATCGGCTATCAGACGAATACTTTCGTCTACACGGTAGGCGGTTATCGGTTCAGGGATTTCATGAAAATAGGCATTTTCTTCAACTTGATCTATTTTGTGGGCACGGTGCTGATGGTTTCCCTCATTTGGGACCTGATTCCTTGAGGCATTTTAGGATTAATAAAAGTTATGGAAAAATAACATTATGAAGATGTCGGCTTCCTCTCAAAAACACTTCGGCGCAACCTTGGAACGGTTTTTGATCACAAGAAACTGAAAAAAAAGAAGCCAAAGAACGAAAACGCAGTTTTCCAAACAGCCGAAAACCTGTGGCGAAAAAGTACAAAGAGGGCATAAAAAATCTAAGTCAACTCCCACAAACTATTACCTGTAAGTAATTTATTAATCACAACCACTGTACCCACCCCGCTCGGCCACATACGGTTGTCAAAATTTATTTACCCTCCCTCACACAAGTCCTCCCTTGACTGTAATGCCAAGCTATCGATAAAATGGGATCTAGTAAAACGACTCAAAAAATATTTTCTCGAACTCGAATGATACGCCTAATGCCCATAAGCCATGCTAATCATTAGGGTGGCAATTACCTAGTTATTTAGTTGATTAAAAATGTCTGAAGAAAAACCTTCCTCCGAAGAAAAATACGACTCCTCCAAAATACAAAAGCTCGAGGGCCTCGAGGGCGTCCGAAAGAGGCCCGACATGTACATTGGCGACACCAACGAAAGAGGGCTTCATCACTGCGTCTTTGAGATCGTGGATAACTCGATCGATGAATCACTAGCTGGATACTGTTCTGAAATCATTGTCCATCTTCACTCGGATGGATCATGTTCGATACGTGACAACGGAAGGGGAATTCCGGTAGACATGCACCCAAAGCATAATATGCCGGCCCTAGAACTGGTTTTGACCAATCTTCATGCTGGAGGAAAGTTCGGCAAGGGTGCCTACCAGGTGTCGGGAGGTTTGCATGGAGTTGGAGCCAAGTGCGTAAATGCGGTATCAGAATGGTTTGTTGCCGAAGTCCGTCGCGAAGGAAGCATCCACCAAATGGAATTTTCTCGCGGAAAGACGACCCAAAAAATGCAGGTAGTGGGCTCCTGCGAGAGCACTGGCACTAAAATCACCTTCATGCCGGATGAGCAAATATTTACCGAAAGTCGGGAATTCAAATTCGATCTTCTGGCCAAACGGCTTAGGGAGTTGGCGTTCCTCAATCCTGGAGTCTGCATAATACTTAGGGACGATAACGACAACAGAGAGAAAAAATTTCTCTTTGAGGAGGGTATTAGCGAGTACGTAATGTTCTTAAACGAGAACAAGAATTGCATTATTGAAAAGCCTATATCCTTCGCTGGAGAAGCACCGGCGGAATCAGGTGACGGCGTAATTGTTCTGGAGTGCGCCTTGATATACAACGACTCGTTCAGCGACCAGATCTACTCCTACGCAAACTCCATTCACAATGTGGAGGGCGGGACCCATTTGTCTGGCTTCCGCACAGCTCTCACCCGAGTGATCAATAACTATGCCAGGCAAAACGACCTTCTTAAGGAGAAGGAGTTGTCCCTTACGGGGGACGACGTCAGAGAGGGTTTGACGGCGGTAATTTCAGTCAAGGTTCCGGAGCCAAGATTCGAAGGCCAAACCAAGACAAAGCTATCCAATCGAGAAGTTGACGGAATCGTTCAGAAGATAGTGGGCGAGAAGATGAAGCACTATTTCGAGATGAATCCAGAAGATGCAAAGTCCATGATTATAAAGGTTATCCATGCCGCTCGGGCAAGGGAAGCCGCCCGAAAGGCAAGGGAAACGGTTCGAAAGGGGGCTTTGTCTGGAGGTGGCTTACCGGGAAAACTTGCAGACTGCTCGGAAAAGGATCCCGCCAAAAGCGAACTTTACATTGTGGAGGGGGATTCGGCGGGAGGTTCGGCGAAGCAAGGTAGGGACAGGCTAACGCAGGCAATATTACCCCTACGTGGAAAATTACTTAATGTAGAAAAGGCGAGGTTGGACAAAGTTTTAAATAATGCGGAAATAAGAAGCCTGATCACAGCCGTAGGTACCGGTATAGGCGATCATGAAGGGGAAGGTGCATTTGATGCTACCAAGGCACGGTATCACAAGATTATCATCATGACGGATGCAGATGTTGATGGAGCCCACATTCGGACGCTTTTGCTCACCTTTATTTTTCGACAAATGAAAGGTTTGATAGAAAACGGGTACGTCTACGTAGCCCGTCCACCCCTGTACAAGATAAAAAGACGCAAAACGGAACAATACATTCAGGATGATGCAGAAATGAGCAAGATTCTAATCTCCTTGGGTTGCGACGACATTCAACTGGTAAGGAATGCAGATGAACATATCTTTTCTAAAGAAAACCTTCTTGAATTGACTGACTTGTTTTTAAGAATTGAAGCGATTGGAAAAGGTATACAGAGGTATGGTTGCACCCTCCCTCGACTTATGGCTCAACTCGATCCAGAAAGCATTACATTGCCACGTTTTATAGCAAGAATTCGTACAGGCAATAATGAAGAACTACGTTTTTTCAAGGATATCGAGGCCAAAGCTGGCTTCATGCAGTCGCAAGAACTAACTGAACCTGAAAATGGGCATGTAATTACCAGAGAAATTGAATCCAATGGAACAAGCGTTACCCAACGAATTTCACTTTACGAAATCTATGAAACTCACGAGATAGAAAAATTACTATCCAAATGCAAGGACCTAGGAGTAGATCATACGTTCTTTCATTCAAGTGAAAAATCATCTTTCAAAATTAAAAGTTCATCTTCCGAAAATGATGATAAGTGTGATATAGACGTCCAAGGAATCAATCATTTTCTAGAACACATACGTTTGCTTGGTCGTAAAGGATTACATATACAGCGTTACAAGGGTCTAGGAGAAATGAATCCAAAGCAACTTTTTGAAACAACTATGGATCCCGAAACTCGTAGTCTTATAAAAGTAGAAATTGAGGATGCTATAGCTGCTGATAACATGTTTACAATGTTGATGGGTGAAGAAGTTGCACCACGCAGAGCTTTCATTGAAGACAACGCCTTGAATGTAACCTTTTTGGACGCTTAAAAATAGCTCATAATGGACTCAAACAAATCACTACTTTCTGGAAATATAAGTGAGATAATGCAATCGGCATACATCGATTATTCGATGTCCGTGATTGTAAGCCGAGCGTTACCCGACGTAAGGGACGGCTTTAAGCCTGTTCAAAGAAGAGTTCTTTATGCGATGATGAGAGAGGGGCTTCTTCATAATCGTCCATATGACAAATGTGCTGGCGTGGTAGGAGAAGTCCTAAAGAACTATCATCCACATGGAGATGGGTCCGTATATGATACTTTGGTGCGTTTGGCTCAACCATGGGTCATGCGTTATCCCCTTGTCGACGGGCAAGGAAACTTTGGTTCTGTTGATGGAGATTCCGCAGCCGCTTATCGATACACGGAATGTAGATTAACCAAGATATCCGAAGAAATGTTAAAGGATATCGACGAGGATACTGTAGATTTCGCTCCCAATTATAAGGAAAGCTCAACCGAACCCACAGTTCTTCCGGCTTCCTTGCCCAGTTTGTTGATGAACGGCTCCACCGGCATTGCCGTTGGCATGGCCACCAACATTCCTCCACATAACTTAGGAGAGCTCATAGATGCAATTTGCCTTCTCATTGATCAGCCGACGTCCACGATTGATGATATTTTGAGTATTCTCCCGGGTCCTGATTTTCCGACTGGCGGTAGTATCGCCGGACGATCCGGCATTGATTCCTACATGAGAACTGGGAGAGGAATCGTACGCATGAGGGGTTCGATGCACACGGAGGAACTTCCTAACGGAAAACAACAGATTATCATTACGGAGATTCCCTACAACGCAAACAGAGCTACCTTGGTAACCCGAATTGCTGATCTCGTGAAGGAGAAGGTTCTGGATGGAATTTCAGATTTGCGTGACGAATCTACGGAGGAAACGAGAATAGTCGTTGAGCTGAAGCTTGGTGAAATCGAGCGAGTCACTATGAATAAGCTCTATAAACTCACTGCTCTAGAAAGTAGTTTTGGGGTCATTTTGCTAGCCTTGGATAAATTGCGACCCAGGCAACTCAACATCAAGGAGGCTCTGGAGTGCTACGTCGAGCATAGGCGCGAGGTAACCCTCCGGCGTACCCAGTTCAGACTTAGAAAAGCGGAGGACAGAGCTCATATCCTCGAGGGATACAAGATAGCTCTCGACAATTTGGATGACTTCGTAAAGATCATTCGGGCTTCCTCGAACAGAACGGAAGCCAAGGAAAAGCTGATGGAAAAATACTCGCTTTCCGAGAGGCAGGCGAATGCGATATTGGATCTTAGGCTCTATCAGTTGACTGGAATGGAGCGTGAAAAGATTGATGCCGAGTACCTTGAACTGATGAAGTTGATCGAGGGGTTCAAAGACGTCATCGAGAACGAGCATAAGCTCCTAGGTGTAATCAAGGAAGAATTACAGGAGCTAAAATCCTCCTATGCCGACGAAAGGAAGACCGTTATTTCCGATGTGGAGGGCGACGTCAGGATGGAGGACTTGATTCCTAACGACGGCTGCGTCGTTACTATAACAAAAACCGGTTTTATCAAGAGAACTGGAGTAGAGGAGTTCCGGGTTCAGAATAGAGGGGGAAAAGGGGTTATCGGAAGCGGTCAAAAGGATGAGGACCCAGTTGATATTCTTACCACCTGCAACGCCCACGACACCCTTATGTTCTTTATGCAGAACGGACGGGTTTACGTCGAAAAAGCGTATGAAATTCCTGAGGGTAGCCGTATCTCCAAAGGTCGAAACATAGTGAACTTGCTAGAGATGCAAAAGGGAGAAAAGGTAGCGGCCCTGGTGTCCATCGACTCTTTTGAGTCAGAAGAATCGCTTGTGTTGTGCACTGAAAAAGGAGTGGTTAAAAAAACAAAAATAAGCGCCTATAAAAACCACAGAAAAGGGGGAATCATCGGCATCAACGTAGATGAGGGCGACAAGGTCCTTCAAGCCATTCGCGCCAAGATCGATGATCACCTTCTTATTTTGACCAGGCTGGGCAAGGGCTTGAGATTCAGTTGTGACCAGTTGAGGGACCAGGGAAGGGTTACTCGCGGAGTTAGGGGCATTAAGCTCAAAGGCAAGGATATTGTGGATAATTTCCTCGTAGTAGACGATTCAAAATTGTTATTGATTGCCGGTCGGAATGGTCTTGGTATTCGTACGAGATTCTCCGCTTTTCTTCCCAATGGAGGAGTTGCCGAGGGAGACGAACCGGTTACTCCCAGAAAACGCGGCGGCCAAGGCGTTACCGCCATGAATACGGAAGGAATATGCGGCGCCTTGAGCGTCGCTGAAGAAAGCGAGATTCTGATGATTACCGCTAAAGGACAAGCCGTTCGTTGCCCTGTCCTCAACATAAGGGAAACCAACCGCGGTTCAAAGGGCGTCAAGCTCGTTAATCTTTCGGACAAGGACAAGCTTATCGCGATTTCGGAAGTTATTGAACTCGATGAGGATTCTTTGGACGAGAACACCGACCTCCAAGGGGATGACGCACCTTCGGATGTGTTAGAAAACGGGGAGATGGCCGAAGCCGACACAGAGGATGATCCTAATCGGGAGGAAGCCGACACGGAGGAAAAAACACCAGAAGAGACCGCTTGAATGACCCGCAGGCAGGCTACTTGATGAAGCCCTTAAGGTCTACCAGCCCCGACAATCTTTTTGTAAGCAAAAGCGTACAAAGAGCGTCGTACAAGGCACAGTGAGGCTTATTCCTGCCTTTTTCACACATCTTTTCCGCTAGGGTTCGCAACTCGTTTTCCTTGATGAAGTCAGAAACGAGGCTTCCGAGGCTGAAGTCCTTGAGGGATGGATAAAGAGTCCGGTATGTAGTAAGCGTATCCAGCCATGGCCCCCACCGAAATTTCCCAGAAGCGAGTTTCCCCGCCGGATAGGGCATGTATTCACGAATAAGATTCTTTTCCGTTTGGGCATTGTGGGCAACCAGGAATGCCGGCGGCTCTTCAAATGCCTCCATCAGAACCCCGTTGATTTCAGAACTCGCGAGGGAGGGAAAATCCAAAGCGTCGACGATTTCCAGGTTCTGTGTCTTAATGATGCCTATTTCCCTGATCCCTCCTTGCAAGCAACCTTCAAAATCAATTATAATTTCAGCCATGGAAAATGATTATGGAGCTATCATTCGAAGAATTTTATAGTTTTACAAGTAAGTTAACTAAGGAATCGCAGGAAATCATACTTGCCGACATGTCATCGGGAGTTTCCCATGAATCCAAGACGGACGGCACCATTGTAACGCAAACCGACCTTGCCGTAGAAAGGCTTATCCGTTCGAAGATCGAGGAGAGGTACGGAGATCATGGTATTGTAGGGGAGGAGTATGGGGATCGGACATCCGATTCTCGCTACACTTGGGTCGTAGACCCGATTGACGGGACCATGAGTTACTTTTTGGGCGTGCCCTTCTTCGGTACGCTCTTAGGTTTGCTGTACGAGGGAAAGCCTTTGTACGGGGCAATGAGGCTGCCGATGTTCGACCAAATGCTGGCCGGGGATGGAGAGCAATGTCTAATCAACGATGAGAGGGCCGCGGTGAAAGACTTTCAATCGTGGGAAGATGCCATCGTTCTCACCACCGACGAGGAGCGAATTCGCCAGTCGGAATATGCCGTGTCTTGGGAGAAGCTCGGCCACAAGGGTTGCACTTTCCGAACTTGGGGAGACTGCTATGGATATTCCTTGGTATGCTCTGGAAAGGCCGACGTCATGATCGATATCCAGCTGAAACCTTGCGATATTCTGCCCATTATCCCTATCGTGGAGGGGGCCGGGGCCACTAAGGTTGATTTTGGAAAGAACGAAAACCAAGACTTGGCGATATGCCCGCCTTCTCTTGAACGGGAAATTAGCGAACTCTTCCTCGTGGTTTGAGATGGAGCGGGCGAAGGGATTCGAACCCTCGACATCCACCTTGGCAAGGTGGTGCTCTACCAGCTGAGCTACGCCCGCAAAACACGCAATAATTCCCTTTGGTTGTAAAAAACTCAAGTAAATAATGCTCGATTGATTTTATTTCATATCGGGAACGGGAAGAATTCGTATTCGTTTTGCTTGACATGGATCAAACATAATTTAGTCTCAAACGCTTTTCTCAAATTAACCCCATGCCCTCCGCCCATGTAGCTCAGTCGGTAGAGCGCGTCCTTGGTAAGGACGAGGTCGGCGGTTCAAATCCGCTCGTGGGCTCCACATAATAACCAAACCAGTCAAATCAATGGCCACAGAAAAGTTCGAGCGCACCAAGCCTCATGTAAACGTAGGTACCATCGGTCACGTGGATCATGGTAAAACCACTCTTACCACCGCAATCCTTCACGCACAAGCCAGGCAAGGTCTTGCCGAGGTTAAAAGCTATGCCGACATCGCCAAGGGGGGAACCGTACGGGACGCGTCCAAGATCGTTACCATCGCAGTTTCTCACGTAGAGTACGAAAGCGCCAATCGACACTATGCTCACGTAGATTGCCCCGGACACGCGGACTTCGTCAAGAACATGATCACCGGCGCCGCCCAAATGGACGGAGCGATCCTGGTTGTCGATGCAACCACTGGACCCATGCCACAAACCCGTGAGCATATCCTTCTGGCCCGCCAAGTTGATGTTCCCAACTTGGTCGTTTTCCTCAACAAGTGCGACCTTATGTCTGGTGATGACGAAGAGCTCCTCGAGCTTGTGGATATGGAAATTCGCGACCTGCTCACAAAGTATGAGTTCGACGGCGACAATGCGCAAATCATTCGGGGTTCAGCAACCAAGGCCCTCGAGGACGACGAGGGAGAACTGGGGCTTCCATCCATTCAGAAGCTCATGGATGCGATTGACTCGGAAATTGCCGAGCCCGTGCGTGACGTAGACAAGCCGTTTCTCATGTCGGTCGAGGATGTATTTACCATTACCGGTCGAGGTACCGTCGCAACCGGACGGATCGAGCGTGGCGTCGTAAAGGTTGGCGAAGAAGTCGAAATCGTCGGCCTCGGCGAATCAAGAACCACCACTTGTACAGGTGTTGAGATGTTCCGAAAGGATTTGGACCAAGGTCAGGCAGGCGACAATGTGGGTATTCTGCTTCGCGGAGTGGAAAAATCCGACATCCAGAGAGGACACGTGCTCGCTGCTCCGGGCAGTATTAAGCCCCATACCAAGGCTCAGGCCCAGATTTACGTGCTGAATAAGGAAGAAGGCGGACGACACACACCATTCTTCAAGGGGTACCGCCCTCAATTCTTTTTCGGAACGGCTGACGTCACTGGTAACGTGGAGTTGCCCGAAGGAACGGAAATGGTCATGCCGGGCGACAACCTTGCAGTTACGATTGACCTTCAAAAGGCGATCGCAATGGAATCTGGACAACGTTTTGCCATCCGAGAGGGCGGCAAGACGATAGGAGCCGGTAACATCACGGAGATCCTCTAGATTCTCTTCGAATCTTTTCCATTTCGATTTTGTAGCTGGGAGAATAGCTCAACTGGTAGAGCACCGGTCTCCAAAACCGTAGGCTGGGGGTTCGAGTCCCTCTTCTCCCGCCATCACTTAATCATCATCCGTGAATCCATTCCCAAAAATCAGAACCTTTTACAAAGAGACAATGCTGGAATTGTCCAAGGCAAGCTGGCCGGATTTTGCGGAATTGAGAGGCTCTACGGTTGTCGTCATAATCGGTGTGGCAATTCTCGGTTGCTTCATTGCGGTAAGTGATTTCTCGCTGTCTAACTGGGTTGAGTACTTCACTCAACTTTTGAGGGAAGGTTGAGTTCCGGGACATGAGCGCCACCAGAACCAACGGACACAAATGGTACGCCGTGCAGTGCCTTTCCAATCATGAGGACAAGGTCAGGCGATACCTGAGTAAATACAAGGAGGAGAGCGAGGAGTTTTCCAAATGTCTTAATGAGGTTTTGGTTCCCATAGAAACTGTTTCCGAAGTAAAGAACGGAAAAAAGAGACAGAGAGACCGAAAGTTCTACCCCGGATACGTTTTCGTAGAGATGACGCTATTCGATTTGCAGGGCAACCTGATGAAGGAACCATGGTACAAGGTTAAGGACACCGATGGAGTAATCAATTTCATAGGTCGGGAAAATCCGACCCCACTGGGAGAAGAGGAAATAGGCAGGATTCTCAGGCAAGTCGATGAAGCCAAGGGCAAGGAAGTGCCCAAGGTCAAGTTTGCCAAGGGAGAAGTCGTCAAGATTCTGGATGGGCCATTCCTCAACCTTACTGGCGAAATTGAGGAAATCGATGGCGTAAAGGGAACCCTCAAGGTATCGGTTTCGATATTCGGAAGATTTACCCCGGTAGAGCTTGAGTTCTGGCAGGTCGAAAAAGCGGACGAGGAATAATTCAGTCATGTCAAAGAAAGCAGTAGGACAAATTAAACTTCAGTTGCCGGCTGGCTCGGCTAACCCCGCTCCGCCGGTAGGCCCGGCGCTCGGTGCTCAAGGAGTCAACATCATGGGCTTCTGTAAGGAATTTAACGCCAAGACCAAGGATCAGGCCGGCCTGATCTTGCCGGTCGTCATTACCGTTTATTCCGACCGGTCCTTCAGTTTCATACTGAAGTCCCCCCCGGCGGCCGTTCTATTGAAGAAAGCGGCGGGCTTGGCCAAAGGCTCCGGAGTTCCGAACAGAGAGAAGGTGGGAACCGTGACCAAGGATCAAATTAAGGAAATCGTAAAAACCAAGCAAAACGATCTTAATGCCGAAAGCGAGGAAGCGGCCTGTCGAATTATAGAAGGGACTGCCAGGAGCATGGGAATCGAGGTCGCTCAGTAACCAAAGAAAAATTTTCAGAACTAATGATCGCTCGCAGCAAAAGATACCGAAATTCCATAAAAGATATTTCCCTTGAGGATGTTTTGGGCATGACGGAAGCGTTCGGCAGGCTCGCGGGTTTTGAAAAGGCAAAATTCGACGAGACGGTTGAGCTTTCTGTTTCCTTGGGTGTTGACCCCAAGCAGAGTTCTCAGGGAGTTCGGGGCACGATCAACTTGCCCCATGGAAGTGGCAAGGAAATAAGCGTTTTGGTTTTTACCGAAAAGCCCGAAGAGGCCCTTTCCGCTGGAGCCGATATAGCCGGTTTGGACGAGCTGATCACCAAGATCAAAGACGGCTGGATGGAGTTCGACGTAGCTCTTTCCACCACCGAGGCAATGAAATCCGTGAGAAGCGTGGCCAGGGTGCTCGGGCCCCGCGGCCTAATGCCCACGCCCAAAGCCGGAACCGTAACAGATGAAGTCGAAGAGGCCGTCAAGGCCGTCAAGGCCGGCCGTGTCGAGTTCAAGATGGACAAGACTGGAGCACTTGCCGTGATCATTGGGAGAAGATCCTTTCCTCAAGAACAACTCGAGGAAAATGCCATGGCGGCCATGGAAGCCGTCATCGCCGCTCGACCCGATGACTTCAAGGGAAAGTTCATCAGGTCCGTTCACGTCAGCAGCACGATGAGCCCCAGCGTTCGCATCAACCCTTCCTCCCTCAACCGCTAGCCTTATCATGAGACCCGAAAAAGCATACTTGGTAAAAGAAGCTTCAGACTATTTGACCCGCTCGGAGTACGTATTCCTTACCGACTATCAGGGAATCAATGCGGAAGAAACCACTGAACTGAGAAAAAAGCTCGCGGAGCGAGGAGCTGAATTCCACGTCGTGAAAAATTCATCCCTCCGGCTGGCGTCAAAGGAACAGGACCTGCCGGACATCTCTGAACATCTTTCCGGGCATACCGCCATTGTGGTCGGCGGGGAAGATGCCTCTGGCGTGGCCAAGGCCCTGGGTCTTTATTACAAGGATAACAACAAAGTCACCGTTAAAGGAGGTGCCCTCGGAGACAGGCTTCTTACAGCAGACGAAATCAAGACACTCGCAAAATTGCCTGGTCTGGAGGTGTTGAGGGCTCAGTTGCTTTCGCTGCTCAATACCCCCGCCAGCAAGTTCGTCGGGGTGCTTGGCGCTCCTGCCCGGGGGATCGTTACCGTCCTCAAGGCAAAATCGGAAAAGGGATAAATCATTCAACTTAAACTTTTGGGACAATAAGCCCGGAAAAAACAAACCATAACCACCAATCTAGAAGAAATTAGGGGATCCACCCTTAAACTCCGATAGGAACTAATAATATTCAGACAAGGAGGTACTTATATCATGCCAGAATTAACAAAAGACCAAGTAGTGGAATGGCTTAGCGGCCAGTCCGTAATGGAGATTGCGGATCTCGTGAAGGAACTCGAGGAAAAATGGGACGTCAGCGCCGCTGCACCCGCCGCCGTAGCCGTAGCCGCCCCAGCCGGGGGAGGAGACGCCGGAGGAGACGCCGGAGAAGAGAAATCCGAATTCGACGTAATCCTCACGGAATTCGGCGGCAATAAGATCGCAGTAATCAAGGAAGTTCGGGGAATTACCGGTCTTGGGCTCAAGGAGGCCAAGGAGCTCGTTGAGGGCGCTCCAAAACCGATCAAGGAAGGTGCGTCCAAGGAAGAGGCGGAGGAAATCTCCAAGAAGCTCGAGGCTGCAGGGGCAAAGGCGGAAATCAAATAATGCTCCTTAACCCATTGTCCTAATTTTCAACTAAGCCGTACGGTTGTATGTCAACCTGCGGCTTTTTCAGTCTATTTCAACCTTCTCCAAACCAGCGAAAATCATTATGGATTCATCAAAAAGACAAAATTTTGGAAAACTTTCCGAAGTCATTGACCCGCCAAACTTGATTCAAAATCAAGTAGATTCCTTTCATGATTTCCTACAACGGGACATACCTGCGACACACCGCAAGCAGGCTGGCTTGGAAGCTGTTTTCAAGGAAGTTTTTCCGATTTTCAGTTATGATGAAAAATCGCGGTTGGAGTACGTCAGCTATTCGGTTGGCGAGTCCAAGCTTACGGAGATGGATTGCATCGATCAGAACTGTACCTATGCAGCTCCGCTTCAGGTAAAGCTCCGCCTGAGGCTTGAGGTGGAGGGTCAAAGCAAGCCCTTTTACAGTGAAGAGGAAATCTTCATGGGTGAATTGCCCATAGTTACGGAGAGGGGATCCTTCATCATCAATGGGGCCGAGCGTGTCGTGGTGAGCCAACTTCACCGCTCCCCCGGGGTAAGCTTTGAGGAATCCACCCATACGAGTGGAAAAATCCTTCACGGCTTTCGCATTATTCCGGACAGGGGGACTTGGATAGAAGCTCAATTTGACCAGCATGACTTGCTTTACGTTTATCTGGACAGGCGTCGCCGCCGTCGGAAGTTTCTCATAACGACCTTCCTGAGGGCTCTTATGGACTGGGATCCCGATAAGGATAAGGATTCCGACCAGAAGATAATCGAGCTTTTCTACGACATCGAAACCCTCTCCATCGAGGATTTGCTAAAAAAGGACAACGTTTCGAACTACGTCCTCGTCGAACCCATGTTCGATCGGGCTAAGGGAGCGGTTCTTGCAAAAGCCTTCGAGCCCCTTACCAAGACCTACCTCCGGGCTTTCCAAAAAGCGGGGGAATCAAAACTCCGAGCCATCGATACCTCCGTCGACGAGGGGGCGATAATTCGCTGCCTCAAGAAGGATACCAGCAAAAACAAGGAAGAGGCCCTCAAGGAGATATACAAGAAACTTCGACCTGGCGAGCCACCCGACAAGGCAAATGCCGAGGCACTCATCAAAAGGCTTTTCTTGGACACCAAGAGATATGATTTGGCCAAGGTGGGTCGCCACATGCTCAACCTTAAGCTGAACCTAGAAACACCTTTGGACATGCGCATCACTACGGTCGAAGATCTGGTTGCTGCCACGCGTAAATTGACCGACTTGAAACGCGGCAAGACCAACGAACAAAAGGCCCGCGAGGATGCGGGTTCGATTTTCGATATGGGTATTGACGACATCGATCACTTGGGGAACCGTCGCGTCAGGACCGTCGGGGAACTTTTGGCGAATGTCTGTCGCAGTGGCCTTGCCCGGACCGAGCGAGTGGTTCGCGAGCGCATGACCCTTTATGATCAAGGCGTGGAATCCCTTACCCCTGGTAAGCTGATCAACCCCAAAGCCTTAACCACGGTGGTTCGGGATTTCTTTGCCCGAAGTCAACTCAGTCAGTTTAAGGACCAGATCAATCCTCTCGCCGAAATGACCCACAAGCGTCGTCTTTCCGCCCTCGGGCCGGGCGGCCTTAACCGGGAAAGGGCTGGCTTTGAAGTCAGGGACGTACATCCAACCCATTACGGGCGTATCTGTCCCATCGAGACCCCCGAAGGACCCAATATCGGGTTGATCAACACACTTTCGACCTACGCCAAGATCGATGAGTTTGGGTTTCTGCAGTCTCCCTATCATCCAGTAAAAGATGGCGTAGTGGACAAGAACCCCAAGAACGTTCAGTACCTCAATGCCTTTGAGGAAGAGCGCTTCCTGATTGCCCAAGCCAACTCCGAAATTGATTCCAAATCAGGCAAGCTAACCGGACGCGTTACTTGTCGCTACAGAGATCAGGTCAGTGAGTACGATCCCAAGGAAGTGGAATATATGGACGTCTCGCCCAAACAGGTCGTTTCGGTGGCCGCCGGGCTAATCCCGTTTCTCGAGCATGACGATGCAAATCGGGCGCTCATGGGTGCCAACATGCAACGTCAAGCCGTCCCCCTCCTTCAATCCGAGGCACCGATGGTTGGAACCGGGATTGAGAAGAAGGTTGCCGAAGATTCGAGAACGGTAACCGTTTCGGATTCCGAAGGGGTGGTTGCCTTGGCCGATGGCAAGCGCATCGTTGTTTCCGATGACGGAACGCTCCCCCCTAGGTTCCTCAAGGAACCTAGAAGTGACCATAAGCGTGGCATCTATTGCTACGATCTGCGCAAGTTCCTTCGCTCCAATGCGGGCACCTGCTTCAACCAGAAGCCTATCGTTCGCAAGGGCGACAAAGTTAAGGTCGGTCAAGCCTTGGCCGACGGCGCCTGCACCGATCAGGGCGAGCTTGCCTTGGGTCGAAACGTCCTGGTGGCTTTCATGCCTTGGAAGGGCTATAATTTCGAGGACGCCATCCTGATCTCTGAGAAAATGATAAAGGACGACGTCTATACTTCCATTCATATCGAGGAATTCGAAGTAACGGCTCGCGATACCAAGCTTGGACCCGAGGAAATCACTCGAGACATTCCCAACGCCGGAGAGGAAGCGCTCCGCAATTTAGACCATCTGGGTGTCGTGCGCATCGGCGCCGAAGTAAAGCCGGGCGATATTCTTGTCGGCAAGATTACGCCCAAGAGCGAAACCGATCTTGCACCAGAGGAAAAATTGCTCCGGGCGATTTTCGGTGAAAAGGCCGCCGACGTTAAGGATAGCTCTCTCAAGGTGCCATCCGGTACCCAGGGGATCGTCATGGACATCAAGGTGTCCAGCCGAACCGATGCGGAACAGGAAAAGCTGTCCCCATCCGACTTTCGCAGGCAGATGAAGCAGATCAAAGAGGATTTTCGCAACCAGACCGAGGAATTGCGGGCTCAGTTGACTGAATCTCTCTCTAACATTCTGCTTGGGGAAAAGATCCCTCTCAACGTAACCAATTCGGAGACCGGGGATGTGATCATTCCCTCAAATCGCAAGATTACCAAGACACTACTCCGCCGCCTCGCCTCCGTGCACAGGTATATCGAAATACCGCCCTCCCCCGTCCGCATTAAGGTCTTCGAAATTATCGAAAGCTATGAATCCAAGTTCAATGACTTGGAAGATGATCGCGATCGCAAGATAGAGGCCATCGAGCAAGGAGACTCCATTGACCAGGGTGCAATCAAGAACGTGCGCGTCTTCGTCGCCAAGAAGCAAAAGATGCGCGTTGGCGACAAGATGGCCGGTCGCCATGGAAACAAGGGAGTTGTCGCCAAAATCGTCGCAGAAGAAGACATGCCCTTCCTTCCCGATGGAACGCCCATCCAAATCTGCTTGAATCCTCTTGGCGTTCCTAGTCGGATGAACGTGGGTCAGGTTCTGGAAACTCACCTGGGCTGGGCCTGTAATAAATTGGGGCTCAAGGTAGCGACCCCTATTTTCGACGGAATTTCCGAAAACAGGATTCAGGAGTACCTTAAGGAAGCGGAATTGCCGGATACCGGAAAGACCATTCTCCATGACGGATGTACGGGCGAGCCTTTCTACCAAAAAATAGTGGTGGGCTACATGTATATGCTCAAATTGAATCACTTGGTTTCGAGCAAGATTCACGCACGCGCAGTCGGCCCCTACAGCCTCATTACCCAACAACCGCTTGGGGGCAAGGCCCAGTATGGCGGTCAGCGTTTCGGGGAGATGGAAGTTTGGGCGCTAGAGGCCTATGGCGCCGCCTACACTCTTCAGGAAATCCTTACCGTTAAGTCGGACGACGTCGCCGGAAGGACCAAAATATACGAATCTCTGGTCAAGGGGGATAATTCTCTTCAGGCCGGCACGCCACAATCATTCAACGTACTGATGAAGGAAATGCAAAGCCTGTGCCTGGACATTAGGGTACTTGCCGAAGATACCCTGTGAGAACCCGGGTGAAACTTTAAAACATAACGACAAGGCAAAACATGAGCGTAGAAGCAGTAAACGAAGCACTGGGAGTCGAGGTTGGCCCGATGGACAGGGTGTCCATCACCGTTGCATCACCAGACGTCATCCGTTCCTGGTCCAAGGGAGAGGTCAAGAATCCTGAGACGATCAATTACAGAACCTTCAAGCCTGAACCGGGAGGACTCTTTTGTCAGAAGATCTTCGGTCCCGTGCGCGACTACGAGTGCGCCTGCGGCAAGTACAAACGGATCAAGTACAAGGGGGTCGTATGTGACAGGTGTGGCGTCGAGGTTACGGTCTCGCGCGTCCGCAGGGATCGCATGGGGCATATCGAGCTTGCGGTTCCCGTTTCCCACATCTGGTTTCTCAAGAGCATGCCCAGCCGGTTGGGTCTCTTGCTCAATATGACGGCAAAGAGCCTCGAGAGGGTCCTTTATTACGAGCAGTACATGGTGACGGACCCTGGCAGCACGCCGCTCGAGGAAAAACAACTTCTATCGGACAAGGAATTTCGGGAAGCCCAAGATGAATTCGGGGACGAATTCGAGGCCAAGATGGGCGCGGAAGCTATTCGGGACGTTCTGGGTCGGATAAACCTCGAGGACGAACTGGAGGACCTCTACGATCAGATGCACGATACCAAGTCGAAGCAGATCAAGAAAAAGCTATCGAGCAGACTGAAGGTAATTCAGGGATTCATCAATTCAGGCGCCTCGCCCGAGTGGATGGTACTTGATTCCATTCCCGTGATCCCGCCCGACCTACGGCCCTTGGTTCCCCTTGAGGGCGGCCGGTTCGCGACCAGTGATCTCAACGATCTCTACCGTCGGGTCATTAACCGTAACAACCGCCTCAAGAATCTCCTCCAGCTTAAGACGCCCGACGTCATCATCCACAATGAAAAGCGGATGCTTCAAGAGGCCGTTGACGCTCTCTTCGACAACGGTCGCCATGGCCGGGCCATTACCGGTTCCGGCAACAGAGCGCTTAAGTCACTCAGCGATATGCTGAAGGGAAAACAGGGCCGTTTCCGCCAGAACCTCTTGGGTAAGAGGGTGGACTATTCAGGGAGGTCCGTAATCGTGATCGGACCCGAACTGAAACTCCACCAATGCGGTATCCCGAAGAAAATGGCCCTCATTCTCTTCGAGCCCTTCATCATTCGACGCCTCAAGGAACTTGGCTTTGTCCACACCGTGCGCGGGGCCCGCAAGATGATCGAAAGTCGCTCCCCCGAAGTCTGGGATATTCTGGAGGAAGTCACGAAGGGGCACCCAGTTCTCCTGAATCGGGCTCCTACCCTGCACAGGCTCTCCATTCAAGCCTTCGAACCGGTCCTGATCGAGGGTAACGCCATCCGCGTTCACCCCTTGGTCTGCACACCTTACAATGCTGATTTCGATGGGGACCAGATGGCCGTCCACGTGCCGCTCTCGGTCGAGGCGATCATGGAGGCCAAGCTCCTGATGATGGCGACTCACAATATTTTTTCACCTTCGAGCGGAAAGCCAATCCTTACCCCCTCTCAAGACATTGTACTAGGTTCCTACTTCCTCACAATGGACCCAAAATCAGGAGAACCTGATCCCAAGGAGCGCTGTCCACTGATCGGGTCTCTTGAAGAGGCTCTCAGTGCTTTGCAGGAAGGAGTGCTTCATCTCCATGACTGGATCGACCTGAAGAATCCCGACAAAGGGAAGGAGACCCAGTACGGGATATCCAAAAGAACGGTTATACGCACCACCGTCGGCCGGGTCATGTTCAACACCATTTGGCCCGACGAACTTGGCTTCTTCAATGCACCAGCTCTCAAGGGCGATCTCGGTGACCTTATCCTTGAGACTTTCAGGCTCAAGGGGAAGGAAGAGACCATCGAGTCATTGGACCGCCTCAAGGAACTCGGTTTCGACATGGCTACAAAAGCCGGCATATCGATCGGGATTTTCGACATGATCATTCCGCCCGAAAAGAAAAAGAGAATCACCGTTGCACGTAAGGAAATCGACAAAATTGAAGACCAGTTCCGCAAGGGCATCATTACCCGCGGTGAGCGCCATAATAAGATCATCGACGTATGGACCACCGCCACGGACGACATCGCCAAGGAGGTCTTCAAGTCTCTCGACGATAATTTGGGCAAGGATACGATCAACCCGGTCTTCCTTATGATGGACTCGGGTGCCCGGGGCAACCGACAGCAGGTAAGGCAATTGTGCGGCATGCGGGGCCTCATGGCTAAACCGTCTGGGGAAATCATCGAGCAACCGATTCTTGCCTCCTTTCGCGAGGGACTGTCTGTTCTCGAGTATTTCATGTCTACGCATGGAGCCCGCAAGGGCTTGGCCGACACGGCCCTAAAGACTGCGGATGCAGGATATCTTACCAGAAAGCTTTGCGACGTGGCGATGGATTGCATCATCGTCTGCGACGACGACGGCAGGCGGGACGGGGTCGTAAAGAAGGCAATCATGGAAGGCGATAATGAAGTGGTTCCCTTACGCGACAGGATCATAGGCAGGTATTCCACCGACGACATCTACGATCCCTCCAACCCGACGGAGAAGATTCTCAAGTCCGGAAGCTTGATAACAGAGGAAGCCGCCGCCAACATCGATGCCCTGGGAATAACCCGGGTTAGAGTGATGTCGCCGCTTTCCAGTCGTATCAAGAACGGACTTACCGCTCTTGAATACGGCACCGATCCCTCGACTAATGATTTGGTCAAGGAAGGTTCGTCGGTTGGAATCATAGCCGCTCAGTCGATTGGGGAACCAGGAACCCAACTGACGATGCGAACATTCCATATCGGAGGGATCGCCAGTGCCGGGCGAGAAGACCCTGTCATTAACATACGGAAGGCCGGCAAACTATGTTTCAAGGGGTTGCGTCTCGTAACTCTTGCAAACGACCAACAGGTTACGCTTAACAAGACCGGATCCATCCAGGTCTTGGACGACGACGATCGTATTGTGGACGATTACCCGATCCCCGCGGGAGCGCTGCTCCATTTCAAGGATGGCGATCAGGTAGACGAAGAGGCCCTTCTTGCCCGCTGGGATCCTTACAACATACCCATTCTTTCAGAAAAGAAAGGCGTCATCGCTTTCGAGGATATGTTGCCCGGCGTAACGACCAAGGTCGAAAGAGATGCTTCGGGTGGCCGCTCGATGGTAGTCATTGAACACAAGGAGGACCTTCATCCCCAAGTGATTGTCAAAGATTCAAAGGGAAAAGCCTTGGCGACTTATTCGGTCCCGACGGGGGCTCAGGTTGCGGTAGACGAAGGCACCCGGATCGACGCCGGTTCCATTATCGCCAAGACTCCTCGTCAGGCGTCCAAGACTCAGGACATCACCGGAGGCTTGCCACGCGTCGCCGAGCTGTTCGAGGCTCGTCGTCCCAAGGAAGGGAACGTCGGTCAAATGGCCAAGATAGATGGCATTGTCTCGGAGGCCGGAACATTGCGTTCGAAGAAAAGACTTCTCGTTACCAACGAGGAATCTGGGCAAGTTGAGGAACACCTCATCCCGCATGGCAAACACGTGTTGGTTCAACCCGGAGATTTTGTGCAAAAGGGACAGCTTATCACCGAAGGAGCAAAGGATCCGCACGAAATCCTTGAGATTCTTGGTCCTTCCGCCGTCCAGGAATACTTGATTGAGGAAATCCAGAAAGTCTATCGCTTGCAAGGTGTAACGATCAACGACAAGCACTTGGAGGTAATCATTTCCCGCATGCTTTTCAAGGTTCGCATTACGGACACTGGAGATACTGATTTCTTCTGGGGCGATCAAGTCGACAGGTTTGCCTTCATGGATGCCAACGACATGATTGCCGAAAAGGGTGGCAAACCCGCGGAAGGCGAACCCATCCTGCTCGGTATCACGAAGGCTTCGCTCGAAACGGACAGTTTCATTTCCGCTGCTTCCTTCCAAGAAACCACGCGTGTTCTTACTAACGCCGCTACGCTTGGAAAAGTGGATGAACTGAAGGGCTTCAAGGAAAACGTGATTATGGGTCACCTCATCCCTGCAGGCACCGGCCTTCCCAAATGGCGTCGCTTGAAGATCGACAGCCTGGGAATGGGTAAGGGCGAAGAGGTGCAGGAGGAGGCCGGTTGAGGCGTCTCAAGCCCAGCCATTCATGGACAAAAAAGTCTTGAGCTAATCTGAAAACACGTTACTACTGATCCCTTTTCTTCAAAATTCTACTCCATGCCTACTATAAACCAGTTGGTTCGAAAGGGTCGGCGCTTGCAAAAAGCCAAGACCAAGTCACCTGCCCTCAAGGGATGCCCTTTTCGCAGAGGTGTTTGCGTGCAGGTAACCACCAGGACCCCCAAGAAGCCCAATTCAGCTATACGCAAAGTGGCTAAGGTCAGGCTTACCACGGGCCACGAGGTAATTGCCTACATCCCCGACGAAGGCCACACGCTTCAAGAGCACAGCATCGTCTTGCTTCGCGGAGGACGAGTCAAGGATCTCAATGGGGTTCGTTATCACATCGTGCGTGGAACTCTGGATTGTCAGGGGGTGGAAAAGCGTAGGAGAAGCCGGTCCAAGTACGGCGTCAAAAAACCAAGGGCCTAAGCATGTCGCGTCGTCGCAAAGCAAACAAGCGTCCGGTGGCGCCCGATCCTCTCCACGGAAGTCCTCTCGTCAGTACCTTGGTTAACTCGGTTATGAAGGACGGAAAGAAATCCGTGGCCCAGAGAATTGTTTACGGTGCAATTGAAAAAATGGCCGAAAAGTTGGAAAAGGGAAATCCGGTCGAATTGGTTTTAGGTGCCCTTGAGAACATTCGCCCCAAGATTGAGGTCAAGAGCAGGAGAGTGGGTGGAGCAACCTATCAAGTACCTATTGAGGTGCCCTTTGAGAGGCAGCAAAGCTTGGCTTTCCGTTGGGTTGTCAAAGCAGCTTCTTCCCGCAAAGGATCTACCATGTCGGAAGCTTTGGCAAACGAATTGATCGATGCCTACAACAACACTGGTTCGGTAGTCAAGAAGCGCGAGGAAACGCATAAGATGGCTCAAGCAAACCGAGCATTCGCACATCTTCGTTGGTAGATCCAGCCCGAAGTTTTTATTTATGAGCGAGGACGGACAATTTTCATCTGCGAATTCAGCTGATCGCCCCACTGTTCTCGAGCATACTAGGAACATCGGGATAGCCGCCCACATTGATGCGGGAAAAACCACCTGTACCGAGCGTGTTCTTTTCTATTCCGGTGTAGTTCACAAGATCGGCGAAGTTCACGAAGGTGCCGCCGTCATGGACTGGATGGAGCAAGAAAGGGAGCGCGGAATCACCATCACCTCAGCGGCCATTTCCTGTGGCTGGACCACCAAAGACGGTCCTTTCTCGGGAATCGATCATCGCATCAACATCATCGATACGCCAGGTCACGTTGACTTCACGGCCGAAGTAGAGCGCTCCCTCAGGGTCCTTGACGGTGCGGTGGGGGTCTTTACCTCCGTTGAAGGCGTGCAACCGCAATCTGAGACCGTGTGGAGGCAGATGGACAAATACAACGTGCCTCGCCTTGGCTTCATCAACAAGATGGACCGGATGGGCTCGGATTTTCTTAACGCGGTCCAAACTATGCGGGACAAGCTTGGAGCCAACGCTCACCCTCTTTACCTCGCCATTGGAGCGGAAGACCAGTTCAACGGGCTCATCGACTTGGTCAAAATGAAGGCCTGTATCTACGATGAGAGCGATGAATCGGGGGTCAAGTTCGACTATGCCGATATTCCTGCCGACCAAACCGATCAAGCCGCCGAGTATCGTGAAGCTTTGATTGAGGCGGTTTCCGATTTTGATGACGATATCGCCGAGAAATATCTAGGCGGCGAGGATATTTCAGAAGATGAACTCAAGTTGGGCATTCGCAAGGCTACCCTTTCCCTCAAATTCGTAGGCGTTATCCCAGGTAGCGCATTTAAGAACAAGGGGGTACAGATGCTCATGGATGCGGTTGTCGACTATTTGCCTAATCCTCTGGACCTTCCCCCCATGAAGGGTGAGGATGTCGACGGTGTTGAAAAACTCGTCAACCCCGACGATTCCGCCAAGGTAGCGGGTCTAGCCTTCAAGCTTATGACCGATCCCTATGTGGGAAAACTCGTCTTTTATCGTCTCTATCAAGGCACCCTCAAAAAAGGTACGGCTCTTTATAATCCCCGAACCCGCAAAACGGAAAGGGTATCTAGGCTCATGATTATGAAGGCTGATGCCAGGGAAGATATAGAGGTAGCTTACTCTGGAGACATATGCGCCTTGATCGGCGTCAAGGACGTGGTTACGGGAGACACTCTGGCCGATCGCGATCTTGATATTCGCCTCGAGCCGCCCTCTTTCCCGGAACCCGTAATATCCATGTCCATCGAGCCCGCCACCAAAGCGGACCAAGAGAAGATGTCGACGGGATTGCAGCGTCTTGCCGAAGAGGATCCCACTTTTACCCTGACGACCAACGAAGAGACCGGACAAACTATTATTGCCGGTATGGGCGAGTTGCACCTCGACATCATTCGCGATCGACTTTTCAGGGAGTTCAAGGTTGAGGCCTCGGCGGGGAAGCCGCAGATCGCTTATCGCGAAACCATGCTCAGTAGTTCCGATGGCGAAGGCAAGTTCATCAGGCAATCAGGAGGCCGTGGTCAGTATGGGCATGCCGTCATCAAGCTGGAGCCCCAGGAAAAGGGCAAAGGGGTCGAATTGGAGAACAAAATCGTCGGTGGAGCGATTCCCAAGGAATTCATCAAACCCACCTTCGACGGCATCAAGGAAGCCGCTCTCGGTGGAGTAGTTGCCGGTTATCCAGTAATTGATTTCAAGGTCACCCTCGTCGATGGTTCTTTTCACGATGTTGACTCTTCCGAGATGGCTTTCAAGATGGCCGGTATATTCGCCTTCAAGGATGCCATGCAGAAAGCTTCGCCCATTCTGCTCGAACCAATCATGAAAGTGGAGGTTTCGACTCCTGATGAGTACCAAGGTGAACTTATGGGTGACCTTAACAGAAGAAGGGGCCAGATTCAAGGGATGGAAGCGAGGGGTAACGTATGCGTCATCGATGCCTTCGTGCCTCTTGAGAATATGTTTGGATATTCTACCGACATGCGCTCCCTGTCATCCGGACGAGCTGATTATTCCATGACCCCCTCCCACTTCGAGCAGGTTCCCCAAAGCCTTGTTGAGGGTATCGTGGAAACTTCCTCGAGGGAACCCGCCCGAACCTAGCCTGCCCTACAACCAAGAATGAACGGACAACGCATACGAATTAAACTCAGGGGTTTTGACTACCGCGTCATTGACCAGTCTGCTTCGGACATCGTAGATACTGCCAAGAGGACTGGGGCCCGTGTAGCGGGACCTATTCCCATGCCAACGAGAATAGAGCGTTACACCGTCAACCGCTCCCCTCACGTCGACAAGAAGTCGATGGATCAATTTGAATTGAGAACACACAAGCGCTTGATCGACATCATGGAACCGACCGTCCAGACCGTCGATGAGCTAAAGAAGCTAAATTTGCCAGCCGGCGTAGAAATCAACATCAACGTATAAAATTTTCAAAATAAACCTTTAAAGCAGGTTTGCTCAAGGGCCGATTGCCGCCTGCCGCTTAAAGCATGAAGCTCGAACTAATAGGAAAAAAGCTTGGGATGACCCAAGTGTACGATGGTGACAACAACCTTGTCCCCGTTACCATAATCGAGGCGGGCCCCTGCCCCGTCCTGCAGGTAAAGACACCCGACAAGGATGGCTATTCTGCAATCCAAATAGGGTTCAACCCTCAGGGAAAGTCTCCCAACAAGTCCAACAAGTGCACCAAGGGGCATGCCGCCAAGGCAGGCGTTGAGGCTCAGCAGGTCGCTCAGGAGATTCGCTTTTCGGACGATCACGAATTTGAGCGTGGAAGCGTTCTCACCGTCGAACATTTCAAGGAAGTCAAGATGGTCGACGTCGTTTCCAAGACCAAGGGGAAGGGATTCCAGGGCGTCGTCAAGAGATGGAACTTTAAGGGTGGGCCTGCGTCCCACGGATCGATGTTCCACCGGCGTGGTGGCTCCTACGGGCTTTGCCAATGGCCCGGACGCGTTTTCAAGAACAAGAAAATGCCCGGACATATGGGAAATGCAAGCCGGACGACCCAGAATCTCGCGGTGGTCAAGGTTCTTTCCGAGAAAAATATAATTCTCGTCAAGGGAAGCGTGCCGGGCCACAAGGGCGCCATCATCACACTCCGGGTCGCGAAAAAGTCCAAAACCACCTCCTAGACAATCATCATGAAATTTAAATTGTTTAAAGCGGATGGTTCTTCTTCGGGCGAAAGGGACGTGCCCCACTTTCCTTCGCTGGAGGAGGGGAGAGGAGTGGATGCATTGAGACAGGTCATCATCGCCGTTCGCGCCAACCTCCGTCAAGGTAACGCATCGACCAAGCTTCGTTCAGAAGTTTCCGGCTCGGGAAAGAAAATCCACCGACAAAAAGGTCTTGGCATTGGTCGGGCGGGCGACAAGCGAGCCATCCAGCGTAGGGGCGGCGGCGTAATCTTTGGCCCGAGGCCCCGTTCCTACAACCAAAAGGTCAACCGTAAGATCAAGCGTCTGGCCATGGAAAGGGCACTTGTGGATCAAGCGAATTCGGAGAATATTTCCCTTATTGAGGACATTGAGGTTGCTTCCCCGAAGACCAAGCTCTTCAACTCACTTATTGGTATCATCGCTCCCGAGTCCAAGAAGATATTGCTCGTCTCGGATGCCTTTACGGAACGCGTCGGGTTGGCGGCACGCAACCTGGCCCACGCAAGGCTTGGAAGGGCCCAAGACCTTAATGCAATGGATATCGTTCAGGCTGACCGGATTATTATTAGCTTAAAGGGTCTGGACGTAATATTGGCCAAATATGGCAATGGCGATTCCGCATCTGATGACCCGAAGGTTGCTCAGGAGCCTGTCAAGGAAGCGGTCCCTGCCTCGGATGACGTGTCCCCTGAAACGGATAATGAAGAATCTGCCGAGGCGGAAGGCGAAAACGAAGAAACCAATAAAGAGGAGAGCCAGTCATGAAGGAGGCGGTTACCATCTTGAACCAAGCGCTTTTGACCGAGAAGGCGACTATGCTTTCGGCCAACTTGAACAAGTATTCATTTGTCGTTTCTTCGTCCGCCAGTCGTACCAACGTCAAGGATGCGGTGGAGAAGACTTTTGGCGTCAGTGTTTTGAGCGTAAACACATTGAACGCAAAACCCAAATCCAAGAGGGATCGTACTCGTCGAAACAAGGAAGGTTTTACCAGTGGCTACAAGAAGGCCATCGTTACCCTCGAAGCTGGCGACAGCATAGACTTGGCCTAACAAGCAAGAGGAGGATCATCATGCCAGTCATACAACAAAAACCAGTTACCCCGTCCGGCCGCTTTTACTACAAAAACAAGGTGGAACTGAGCAATAAGCGCCCCGAAAAGGCGCTTACCAAGGGCGTTCATCGCAAAAAGGGTCGCAATGCCTATGGTCGTATAACCTCGCGTCGCCGGGGCGGAGGCCATAAGCGATTGTTTAGGACCATTGATTTTAGGCGTTTGAGACTGGACGAACCTGCGAAGGTGATTGCCTTGGAGTATGACCCCAACAGGACGGCCCACTTGGCCCTACTGGAGTATTCCGATGGCGAGAAATCCTACATTCTTGCCCCGGAAGACCTCAAGGTAGGGGACAGTATCCTGAGCTCCCATGAAAAAATCGAATTCAAGGTAGGAAACTGCCTGCCTCTCAATCAACTTCCCGTGGGAACAAAGGTACACTGCGTTGAGATGTTGCCCGGAGCGGGTGCCGTCATAGCCCGATCCGCCGGATCTGGCGTACGACTGATTTCCATAGACAATGGCCAGGCTTCCCTAAAAATGCCAAGCGGTGAAATCCGACTGGTCAAGGAGAACTGTCGTGCGACCATAGGTGCGGTCGGCAATGCCAGCCACCAGAAATCGACCATCGGAAAGGCCGGTCGTAACCGCTGGAAGGGCCGCAGACCCCGAGTTCGTGGTGTTGCGATGAACCCCGTTGATCATCCTATGGGTGGGGGTGAAGGTCGAACCTCGGGAGGTGGTCATCCATCTTCCCCGTGGGGGCAATTGTCCAAGGGCTTTCCCACGAGAAAGAAATCAAAACCCTCCAACTCTCAAATCCTCGTTCGTCGTAACGGCAGAAGGGTCAAATAAGGTTTAGATCATGACACGTTCCAGAAAAAAAGGATTTTTCGTTGACCCGAGCCTCATGCAAAAGGTCGTGAAGGCTCAGCATGATGGGGATAGAAAACCCATCAAGACTTGGTCTAGGCGTTCAACCATAACCCCCGAGTTCGTTGGCCTCAACTTTACCGTTCATAACGGGAAGAACTTTCTCCCGGTATACGTTACCGAGAACATGGTTGGTCATAAACTGGGAGAATTCTCAGCCACTCGCTCCTTCAAGTCTCACAATCCCCACACGCAAAAGTAGGCTATGGAAATCAAGTCTTATTCGAAGTACATGAGAATCTCGCCCAGGAAAGCGAGGGAAGTTGCGCGAATTCTTCCCGGAAAGAAGGCTACCGAGGGAGTTTCCATTTTAAAGTTTATTCCCCGCAAGGCCGCCCGTATGCTGTCGAAGACTCTCCAGTCCGCCATGGCCAACGCCGAGAACAACTCCAATTTGAACGCGGACGATCTCGTCATTCGCGAAGCCATCGTGGAGGACGGACCAGCTCTTAAAAGGTTTAGGCCCTGTGCCCGGGGTTCGGCTCACCCCTATAAGAAGAGAATGAGCCACCTCCGCATCACCTTAACCGACGAAGCTTAATTTATCATGGGACAAAAAGTTAATCCAATCGGCTTTAGGCTTGGCGTTCGCAGGAACTGGAGTGCTCGTTGGTATGCCAACAAGCATGACTATTCCAAGTTTATGGAGGAGGACAACCTCATCCGAGGCTTCCTCGACAAGAAGTTGCGCTTTGCTTCCGTGCCCAGGATCGTCATCGAACGGACGTCGTCGCGCACGAGAGTTACCATCTGGACGGCTCGCCCGGGAATCGTCATCGGGCGAAAGGGACAAGAGTTGGATTCCCTCAGGGATTCCCTCAACCGGGTTGCAGGCAAGGATATCCGCTTGGAAATTCAGGAGATCAAGAAGCCCGATCTGGTGGCCTCCCTTGTCGCCGAAAACGTTGCCCTGCAACTGGAGCGTAGAATTGCTTTTCGCCGGGCCATGAAGAAGGCAGTCCAGACGACCATGTCCATGGGAGCCGAAGGGATAAGAATTCAATGTGCCGGACGGTTGGCGGGTGCGGATATAGCTCGGACCGAACAACAAAGAGAGGGCCGGGTGCCCCTGCATACCCTTCGCGAGAATATCGACTACGGCTTGGTCGAGGCAAACACGGTCTACGGAATAATTGGGATCAAGTGCTGGATTTGCCTCAAGGACGAAGACAAGATTTTCTGAGCCACCTACCTAGAACTAATCATGCCAAAGCTACTTCCATCACGTACGAAATACCGTAAGGTCCACAAGGGTCGAGTGCGCGGTACCGCTTCTCGTGGCAATACCGTGTCCTTTGGTGAGTATGGGATACAATCCCTTTCGCGCGGGAGGATGACGTCCAACCAGATCGAGGCTGCCCGCGTTGCGATCAACAGGCACCTTAAGCGGAAGGGAAAAGTTTGGATTCGGGTGTTCCCCCACAAACCCGTAACCAAAAAGCCGGCCGAAACGAGACAAGGTAAGGGCAAGGGTCCGGTCGACCACTGGGTCGCAGTGATCAAGCCCGGGCACGTCCTTTTCGAGATTGCAGGCTGCTCCCTGACATTGGCCCGCGAGGCACTTGGTCTTGCCGACTCGAAACTCCCCTTTCGCTGTCGCTTGATAACTCGAACCCAAAGTTTTTGACAGGCATGAAAATTACCGAAATCAAGGAAATGTCGGAAGCGGAATTACAAAATAAGTTCCGTGAACTTGGCGAAGAACTGTTGCAACTTCAGGTACGCAAACAGACCGGTCAACTGGAGAAACCTCACCTCCTCAAGAGCATTAGGCGGGACAGGGCGCGCATCCTCACCGTCCTTAACCAATCCAAGGCAAGCTAGCCCCGATTTCAATGAGCGAAGAAAAGACAAGAAATAACCGCAAGGAGCTTCAAGGGGTGGTTAGGTCCAAGACGGGCGACAAATCCCTTAAGGTGGTATACGAATACAAGACTCCCCACCCTCTCTACAAAAAAGAGATTCGTCGAAAGACCACCGTTCACGTCCACGACGAAAGCAATCAGTCAAAGGTGGGGGACAAGGTTCGCATCATGGCCACTCGCCCCATCAGTAAGTTAAAGAGATGGCGGGTCGTGGAAATTATCGAAAAGGCACCAGTCCTCTAGTTTAAGGCAATGATACAGTTACTCAGCAGGCTTGAAGTGGCGGATAATACGGGGGCAAAGAAAGTCCGCATGATACGTCGCATAGGTCAAAACAAAAAGACGGCATCCGTTGGCGATATCATCGTATGTCACGTTAAGGAGAGCTCCACGGAGGCAGCCGTAAAGAAGGGTTCCGTGGTGAGGGCGGTTGTTGTCCGAACTCGTGCTCCGATGAGGAGACGCGACGGCAGCTACCTTCGCTTCGACGAAAATGCCGTGGTAATCGTAAACGACGACGGCACCCCAAGGGGCACGCGGATTTTTGGACCCGTTGCCCGTGAACTCAGGCAAAAATATATGAAAATCATTTCTCTAGCCCCGGAGGTACTCTAAGCCATGGCCAGGAATATTAGGAAAGGAGACGAAGTCATCGTCATCGCTGGAGATCACAAGGACAGCAAAGGCAAGGTACTTCAAGTCCTCCGTGAAAAGAACCGCGTACTTGTGGAAGGCGTGAACCTCCGCAAGAAACATGAACGCAAATCCCAAGACAATCCCCAAGGTTCGATTGTCGAGAGAGAGTCTCCTATCCACTACTCGAACGTGAAACTGGCCGAGAAGGAAGGCTGAATCGCTTTTGCCGACTTCGCTTACCAGAGGATATATCAATGAGAATTCCCGAACTTAAGAAACTTTACACCGAGGAAGCCATTCCGGCGCTTATGAAGAGCCAGGGTTATGCGAACGTGCACCAAGTTCCGAAGGTTGAAAAAGTCGTTCTCAACAGTTCCTTCGGCGTCGAGCTCGACAAGAACGGCATAGAGGAACTGAGAAAAGACATATCCTCCTTAGCGGGTCAGTCGCCAGTTGTGGTCAAGGCCAAGGTAAGCGTCTCGAACTTCAAGCTCCGTCAAGGTATGCCGGTCGGAATCAAGGTAACCCTTAGGGGAAATAAAATGTGGGAGTTCCTGCTTCGCCTGATTGCAATCGCCTTACCCAACATCCGCGATTTCCGTGGTGTTCCGGCCAAGCTCGACGGCAAGGGTAATTACACTCTGGGGATTACCGATCACAGCATTTTCCCCGAAATCAAGGTTGAGCGTCAGCGTGTCAATACCGGGCTCGACATATCAATCGTAACCTCCGCCGAGACCGATCAGGAGGGTGCGGCTCTGCTGAAATTGCTCGGTATGCCTTTTCGCAAGCATTCCAGCGATCAGGAGACCTCACAGGAAGCCGCTTAACTTCAAACTGTTCCCACCATGGCCAAAAAGTCCGTTATTCACCGAAACAAGAAAAGAGAGAGGATGGTTGCCCGCTATTCCGCAAAGCGAGCCGCCCTCAAGAAGATCCTTGCCGACCCCGACGTCAGCGAGGAGGACTTCTATGCCGCCCAGGCCAAATTGGCCAAGTTGCCGCGTAATTCCTCGGCGGTAAGGCTTGTCAATCGTTGTACGCTTACGGGAAGGCCAAGAGCAACAATCAGGAAATTCGGCTTGTCTCGCATATCCTTTCGAGAACTAGCCCTGCAAGGCAAGGTGCCTGGCGTAATCAAGGCCTCCTGGTAGTCAACGCGAACCTTTTTTACTATGTCCGTACACGATACCATAGGAGATTTCATCACCGTTATCAGGAATGCCGGTCAAGCCGGCAAGCCCACGTGCAGCTACCCGCATTCTAATTTAAGAGCTGGTCTCGCCTCCATCCTGAAGGAGCGCGGCTTTGTTTCCGATTGTGCGGAAACCAAATCCGAGGAAGGCCATAAACGGCTGGAGGTACACCTCAAATACGTTAACGGTGAATCCGCCATCAAGGGAATTTCCCGAGTCAGCAGTCCCGGTCGTAGGTCCTATTGTGGATATCGCGAGATTCCTCAGGTGCTTGGGGGGCTCGGCATTTCAATTCTCAGTACCCCGAAAGGAATCATCGACGATAAGACTGCTCGCAAGAACAAGCTTGGTGGCGAGGTTCTGTGCAGCGTCTGGTAAACCCCAGGAAGGAATCTTATAAGATGAGCAGAATAGGAAAAGTGCCTGTGGCCATACCTTCGGGAGTAGAAGTTTCGATGGAAGGGAGGACCCTCCGGGTCAAGGGGCCCAAGGGCGATTTGTCGAAAGATTTTTCTCCTTTGGCGGAAATCAAGATCTCGGACGACCAGGTGGTGGTTTCTCCCGTAGGAGAAAGTCGTGCAGCCCGTGCCCAGTACGGGACCACCCGATCAATCATAGCCAACATGGTTCAGGGAGTAACCGAGCCATTCAGCAAGGATTTGCTTATTGAGGGTGTTGGCTTTCGGGCCGCCATCAAAGGTAGCACCATTGACCTGGAACTCGGGTATTCCCACCCCGTCGTACACCCTATTCCTGAAGGAGTTACCGTTACGGTTGCCGACAACGTAAAGATTCACGTCGAGGGAGCCGATAAGCAAAAAGTGGGTCAAGTTGCGGCCGAGATCAAAGACTACTATCCCGTTGAGCCCTACAAAGGCAAGGGTGTCAGAATCGTAGGTCAGTACGTCCGCCGCAAGGAAGGTAAGAAATCCGCTTAAGGGAGAAAAGTATGAAACTTTCGAAGAAAAAAGAACTTGCTCAAAAGAGACGCTGGAGGATTCGCAAAAAGATAAATGGCACTGCCGCTCGTCCGAGGGTGTGCGTCCGTTTTACGAATAAAAACATCCATGCCCAATGCGTGGATGACGAGAATTCCCATACTCTGCTGGGACTTGCCACTACGGGGAAGGAGTTCAAGGAAGCCCTGCCTAACATGGCAGGTGCCGACAAGCTAGGTACGGCTTTCGGAGCTAAGGTTAAGGAAACGGGAATCACCTCGATTGTCTTCGACCGTTCCGGCCGGAAATATCACGGTTGCGTGAAGGCTTTTGCCGAGGCGCTGCGCAAGGAAGGGTTGCAATTTTAAGTTATGAGTGAACCAAGAAAGACAAAAAAGGGCGCCCCGGAGGCAGTCTCTGATGATGAACCCGAACTTTTTGAAAAGGTTGTCCATATCAACCGCTGTGCCAAGGTCGTTAAGGGTGGTCGCAGGTTCAGCTTCGCCGCTCTTGTTGTAGTGGGGGATCAGCAGGGAAACGTCGGATTTGGTTACGGCAAGGCCCAAATGGTTCCCGATGCCATCCGAAAGGGAACCGACCAGGCAAAGAAGGCAATGAGTCGAGTTTCCATTTCCGGCGACACCATCCCCCATCCGATTCTCGGCACCTACGATGGCGGAAAGGTTCTTCTTAGACCCGCCCGCCCTGGTACCGGCATTATTGCCGGTGGCGGAGTCCGCGCCGTGCTGGAGGCGGCCGGGATCAAGAACGTTCTTTCCAAATCATTGGGCTCAAACAACCAACTTTCCGTCGTCACGGCCACCCTCAATGGTCTTTCGCAACTGCGGACGGCTGATCAGATTTCCAACATCCGCGGGGAGGAAGTTTCCGGTCCTGCATTCACCCGATTGTCCTCCGAGCCCCAACCCGTTGCTTCCGAGGCGGAAGAAGTCGCCTCTTAAAGATTCGTACCATGAAAGAAAATGAAATTCCAGCAGGTGCCAACAGGGGCAAGAAGCGTCTGGGAAGAGGCGAAGGCAATGGGCATGGCAAGACTTGTTGCCGCGGTCACAAGGGCGCAGGCGCCCGTTCCGGGTATTCCCTCCGCCCTGGTTTCGAGGGAGGACAAATGCCTCTTTTCCGTAAACTGCCCCGACGCGGGTTCAACAGGACCCGCTTCCAGACTTCCTGTGCAATCGTGAATTTGTCCGATCTCCCCCGCGTATCCGGAGAAAAGGTTGACTTGGAAAGCCTTAAGGAAGCCGGGCTGATCCGCCCAAATTCGAAAATGGTCAAATTGCTGGGCACGGGTGAAGTGGACAAGGCTTATCAAGTCGACGTTACCGCCGCATCCAAATCGGCCAAGGAAAAGATTGAAGCTGCTGGCGGGAGCCTTGCCGTTGCCTCCGACTGACCTATCGTAAGTACACTCACTTAATTACTCTGAAATGCTTTCGGCGTTTACCAACTCACTCAAGATACCCGAGCTAAGGCAGAAGATTTTCTTCACCTTGGCTCTGCTTTTCATTGCTCGAGTGGGCGCCAATATTCCTCTCCCGGGCGTGGACCCCACGCCTATCAAAGAGTTCTTCGAGATGCGGGAAGCTACCCGCAGTGACACCGAAGGTAACGATATCTTGGGCTTTTACAATATGTTCACTGGAGGAGCCCTCCTCAACGGTGCCCTTTTTGCCTTGGGCATCATGCCCTACATCAGTGCGTCCATCATCATGCAGTTAATGGGTGCGGTCTTCCCCCAGTTGGCCCGTCTGCAGCAGGAAGGAGAGCCAGGCAGACAAAAGATTTCTCAATATACGAGATATCTCACCATATTGATCTGTATGGTGCAGGGAGGCTTGCTGGCCGTTGCTCTGAGGGACAGTCCTGGTAGTTTGATCCAGGGCTTCAACCCTGCAGAGGCGGGCTTGGATGGCAAGCCCTTGGGCGAAATAGTGGTTTTTTCCGGGCACCCTTCCCTCTTTCTGCTCATCACGGTGGTCTTTCTTACCACAGGTTCCCTCATCCTCATGTGGCTTGGGGAGCAAATTACCCAGCGCGGAATCGGGAATGGAATATCACTTCTCATTACGGTAGGCATCTTGGCCGACCTCCCCAAGGCCCTGCACGATGCCTATGCTATGGTTTTCCTTGCCGAGGCGGGGGATAACATGGTCATCGTTAAGGCCCTGCTTATGGTGGGTCTTTTTCTTTTGGTCGTATCGGGCATCATCGCCGTTACGCAAGCTCAGAGAAAAATACCCGTACAGTACGCCAAGCGTATGGTTGGCAGAAAAGTCTTTGGCGGCCAGAGCTCCTTCCTGCCCCTTAAAGTCAACTATGCAGGCGTTATGCCCGTGATTTTCGCCAGTGCCATAATGATGTTTCCATCACAGCTCCTGCGAACTTTTGGTGCCGCCTTCGAGCTGGACTGGGCCATAGAGCTGGGCAATGTCTTTGCCAACAGAGGATTGCCCTATTACTTGGTTTTCGGCGGGTTGATCCTTATATTCAGTTACTTTTGGGTCTCCATCATGTTTAAACCCGTGCAAATTGCGGATGACCTCAAGAAAAACGGAGGTTACGTACCGGGTGTAAGGCCAGGTGAGCCAACGGCCCACTTTCTGGACTTCGTCATGACAAGGCTTACCTTGGCCGGCGCTATTTTCCTGACCGTCATTGCCGTTTTTCCCGATTTCATTTTCAGTACGGCCAAGGTATCCTATAATGTTGCGACTTTCTTCGGAGGCACCGGCATGCTCATCATAGTGGGCGTGGTTCTCGATACCATGAGACAAATCGAGACCTTTCTGCTCCAGAGGCATTACGACGGGTTTCTCAGAAAAGGTCGTATCAAAGGACGATCGGGAAATGCCTCCCAGGGCATAGAGTCTCTAGAACTGAAGGACTTCGAGGCCCAATGGAGGCCCCTTATATATATTTCCATAACCCTTTTCGGTTTGGGGTTGGCGGGTTACTTTTTAAAAAGCTGACGCTATGCGCCACCGCAAGAAACTTAACTTAACGGAATAAACATTATGGCCAGATTGCTTGGAGTTGATATACCGAACCGCAAGAAAATAGAGTATTCCTTGCGTTACATTTATGGAATTGGCCCTACCAGAGCCAAAAAAATACTCGAGGAGACCGGAATTGACCCTAGCAGGCGAGCCCAGGACCTTAATGAGCAGGAACTTAGTCTCATCAGCAACTATATCATTGATCAGAAGATCATGGTAGAAGGTGATTTGAGAAGGACCGTTACCAACAACCTAAAGCGCCTGCAAAGCATTCGTTGCTACCGTGGCCTTCGTCACCAGCGTGGTTTGCCGGTTCGAGGCCAGAGAACCATTACCAACGCAAGGACCCGAAAGGGAGGAAGGAAGACCGTCGGCGTTGTCCGCAAAGCCACCTAAGATTTTATGAGCGAAGAAGAAAACAAGGAAGAAGAGAGCACCGAGGAAAAGGCGTCGGAAGAAGCGAAGCGTGCCGAGCCCGAACCTCAGGCCGAGGAAAGTTCCGAGGGCGTAGAGGGAGAGGTTGCTTCAGAGCAAGAATCGGTTGAACAAGAGGAAGAAGAGCCCGCCGAAGAAGAACCTAAAGCCACAGAATCTCCTGCTGAAGAAGCCAAGGAAGACGAACCTGAGAAAGAATCGACCGAGAAGAAAGAAAAGTCCGAAACCGAACCGCATTCCGAGGAGGGCAAATCCGGTGAAAATTCGGCCGAGGACGAGAAGTCGACGGAAGGGCAATCGAAATCAAAAGAGTCCTCCAAAGGCGAAGGAGAGAAAGATGAAGACGGCGATAAGTCCGAGAAAAAGGAGGAAACCGCGGCCGATCTTCTTGGAGCAAATATCGAGCAGGTCAAGGTTCGCAAGGCCAAGGGAAGCAAGAATATCTCCTCGGGGATCTGCTTCATCGTTGCTACTTTCAACAACACCAAGGTGTCGTTCTCAGATATGAAGGGGAACGTCATCTCGTGGTCGAGTTCCGGAAAATGCAACTTTCGCGGATCAAGGAAGTCAACCGCCTATGCCGCCCAAGTGGTTACACAAGATGCCGGCCGGGTGGCGATGTCACATGGGATGAAGGAGGTTCTGGTAAAGGTCAAGGGTCCCGGAATGGGAAGGGATTCCGCAATCAGGGCCCTGCAGAGCCTGGGCTTCAGCGTAACTTCCATCATAGACGTAACGCCCGTGCCCCACAACGGTTGTCGCCCGCCCAAGAGAAGGCGCGTCTAGTCTGCCGATCAATCTAACATTGGAGAAAATTTAGTCATGTCACGATATACTGGCCCAACGACGAGAATCAACAGGCGCTTCGGGATGGCGATCTTCCCGGCCAACAAGGCCTTTGAAAGAAGAACCTATCCACCGGGCCAGCACGGTCCTAACTTTCGCCGAAAGATCAGTGACTACGGGGAAGGCTTGGTTGAAAAGCAGAAGCTCCGGATCATGTATGGCTTGACGGAAAAGCAGTTCCGGAACCTTTTTGAAAAAGCCAAGCGCAGGAAAGGCGTTACTGGGGAGGTTTTCCTGACCCTGCTGGAAACTCGTTTGGATAACGTCGTTTATCGATTGGGTTTCGCCAAGACTAGGCAAGCCGCTCGTCAGTTCGTCAACCACGGCCATATTCTCGTCAATGGAACCAAGGTCGACATAGCGAGTTATCAAGTGTCGGTTGGAGACGAGATCGGGGTGCGTGAGAAGACCTCCTCCAGGCAACTCGCAACTCGCAATCTCGAGGGATCCCAGTACCATCCCGCTCCGCCTTGGGTCGAAGTAAACGCTGATTCCCTTCAGGGGACCGTCACGCGCTTTCCGCAACCCGACGAACTGGAGCAAAGCATAAACGTCCAACTGGTTGTAGAGTTCTACAGCCGATAGTTTCCCCACTTCCTCTAAAAGTTCACCCAATTAAATAAACATTATGGCCACAAGACTTGGAAAGTTCGAACTACCTAATCGCCTCATCAAGGAGGAGGAAACCGCAAATGAGAAATATGCTAAGTTTATCGCCGATCCTTTTGAATCGGGTTATGGGCATACCATCGGCAATGCTTTTCGACGCGTTCTGCTTAGCTCCATAGAGGGAGCGGCGATTTCTTCACTTAAAATAGATGGGGTACAACATGAATTCCAGAGCGTGGACGGAGTGGTCGAAGATGTGACCGACGTAGTTCTCAACCTCAAGAAGATTCTTATCGTCAGCCACAAGGCCGAGCCCGTCGTCTTGACGCTCGAAGTCGAGAAGGAGGGGGAGATAACCGCCGCCGATATCTCGCCCGCCGAAGGGATTGAGATCATCAACCCGGAACAACTCATCATGACCACCGACCGCAAGCAGAAGATCGTTGCGGAAATGACGGTTTCCGTTGGCAGAGGCTTCTGCCTTGGGGAGGACAGCAAAACCGATGATCAAGCGATTGGCATTATCAATGTCGATGCTCTCTACAGCCCCGTCAAGCTGGTTAAATATAATGTTGAGAATACACGTGTCGGACAAATGACCGACTACGACAAGCTTATCTTGGAGGTAAACACGGACGGAAGGATTTCCCCAGACGATGCCCTCAAGCAATCCGCCGCTATTCTCAGGCATCACTTGGATGTTTTTGATCAGATAAGCGAAGAGCAGATCGAGTTCGAAAGCCATTCCAAGGAAGTGAGCGAGGAACAAAACCGACTGAGAAACCTGCTTAGCATGAGCGTGAATGAAATCGAACTCTCGGTACGGGCCGCAAATTGCCTCAACAACGCCAACATAACTACCGTTGGGGAGCTTGCTACCAAATCCGAGCCCGAGATGCTCAAGTATCGAAACTTTGGCAAGAAATCGCTCAATGAGATCAAGGCCAAGCTGGAGCAACTTGGCTTGTCCTTGGGAATGAAGTTTGAAAATCGCTTGCTTGATTCAGCTTCCAATTAATAACCGCAACCTTTTTTCTCCCCCCC
>CEUU01110843.1_pt1 | contig 51080 bp, 62 predicted proteins | sample 531321 | NCBI WGS metagenome assembly CEUU01 (sample SAMEA2622658, study PRJEB7988) | marine metagenome | isolation source: saline water (ENVO:00002010), including
CGCTCTACCGCTGAGCTACCGAGGAATATTAAAAATTTAACTCTTCTACGTACCCAATGACAAGGGGTATTAATCATATTTGAAAATATTGTGGTTTTTCCCAAGACGACAATTGACCATTCTTCATGAGAGCGACTTTATCTGCATATTTCAATTCATCTAATCTATGAGTTATCCATAAAACATTTAAGGGGCGGTTTTTATTCTCTGTTAAAGACTTAATAATAGTGAGTATTTTTTGCTGACTAACATTATCTAAAAAGGCAGTAGGTTCATCCATTAGTATAAAATTACTATCACTTATTAAGGCTGATGCTATTGCTAATCTCTGTTTTTGCCCGCCACTTAAAGTATGAACTGGCCTTTTTAAAAAGCCTCTCAAACCAACTGTAGATAAACTTTTTTTCAGCTTAGAATCTAAATCTTTTTTATTCAATCTCTGCTTGATATTTAAAGTTAATTCACTGCCACATGTAGGCATCAAAATCTGATGATCAGGATTTTGAAACACTAATGAAATATTAGGAGGACTTTCGATATATCCTCTAGTGGGTTTAAGAATACCTTTAATTAGTTTAATCAGAGTACTTTTTCCGCAGCCATTTTCTCCTACTAACATGCAAAAGCCTTCATTTGAAAGTGAAAAACTGCAATTTCTAATAATAGAATCTTCCTTTCCTGGCCATGAAAAAAAAACATTTTTAAAGATTAAATTATTATCATTTCTGAAATTCAAAGAAAGATCTTTAATCATTATCTAAACATCTAAAGAAAAGCCTGGTCTTTTAGAACCTCCTGCAATTGCTGATTTCTCATAAATTTGAACCGCAATTATTTCCCTTGATAGGACAGCTACAGATTTATTATTTATTTTTTCGCATTTCAAATCAATCAAAGCTGAATTATTAAAATCTGTCATAGCATTTTTGATATTTTCAAAAATTTGACAAACTTCATCATACTCTTTTTTTTGGATTGAGATAGGGAACGGAGAATATCTAAGAGTTAATTCTAAAGTGTACATAGACTTTTTTATTACTAAATACAGGGTAACTACTAAAATGGCATTATAGAAGAACTTATTTTTATTGAATAATTATCTTTCAAGCAATATAAATTTCATTATTATGGTATTAGTCATAAATAAATAATTATAAATTGAAAATTCTATGACTATCGCAAATAATATTACAAGCCTTGTTGGGAATACCCCTTTAGTAAAACTCAACAGAATTAGAAAACACTTTAAGTCTTACCCCGAAATAATTGCGAAGTTAGAAAGTTTCAATCCTTCCTCATCCGTAAAAGATCGAATAGCTTATTCCATGCTTGTTTCAGCTGAAAAAGAAGGTCTGATTTCACCAAATAAAACAACTCTTATAGAGGCTACAAGTGGAAACACAGGCATCGCTTTAGCAATGGTTTGTGCCGCTAAAGGCTATAAATTAATTCTAACTATGCCAGATACTATGAGCATAGAAAGAAGAGCTATGTTGAGAGCTTATGGAGCAGAATTACAACTAACACCTGGCAAAGAGGGGATGCAAGGCGCTCTAGATTTAGCGAATGAACTAACAAATACTATTCCCAATAGTTTCCAATTCAATCAATTTGAAAATCCTGCTAATCCTGAGATTCATGAGAGAACAACTGCAAAAGAAATATGGGAACAATCCGGTCATGAGGTGGATGGTTTGGTTACAGGAGTAGGTACTGGTGGAACTGTAACTGGTTGTGCCTCTTTTCTTAAAAGAGTCAATCCTGATTGCAAAATCTATGCAGTTGAGCCTAAGAAGAGTGCAGTTATATCAGGAGAGAATCCTGGATCTCATTTAATTCAAGGAATTGGTGCAGGTTTTATACCAAAAGTCTTAAGAAAAGAATTTATTGATGAAATAATCCAAGTTGATGATGATGAAGCTTTTTATTTTGGAAGAATGTTAGCAAAAATGGAAGGTCTATTATCTGGGATTAGTAGTGGAGCAGCACTTGCAGCTGCTATTAAAGTTGGAGAAAGGGAAGAACTTTTGAATAAAAAGTTAATAGTAATACTTCCTAGTTTCGGAGAAAGATATTTATCAACTGCTATGTTTGATGCAAATACATCAATTAGTGCCAGGAAGGATGGTTATTTATAATATTTAACTTATGAAAAATTACTACTCAGAATTAGGTCTCAAGGATAATGCTACAAAGGAAGAAATTAAATCAGCATATCGCTTACTTGCAAAGAAATATCATCCCGATACAGGTGGTAATCATGAAAGATTTTTAGCAATTCAGAATGCCTGGGAAACATTAAATGATCATGAGAAAAAAGCTGATTTCGACCGAAAACTAAGTTTTATTAAAACACAAATAGATAATTCCAGTAATTTATCTATTAAAGTTAAACAGGCAAATAATTCTGCTTCAAAAGATTATGATATAAAATTTTGGTTTAAAAATGTTTATCAACCAATAAATAGAGTCCTTAATCAAGTTATCAAACCTCTAAATAATGAAATAAAAAATCTTTCAGCAGATCCATACGATGAAAAATTAATGGAATCGTTTTGTAAGTATATTGAAGATAGTAGAAAAAAAATTGATAAATCTTCATCCCTTTTTAAATCTAATGCAGTACCAAGTTCTATCTCAAATTTAGGTGTAGATTTATATCATTGTTTTTCGCAAGTTCAGGATGCTCTTGATGAACTTGATCGATATACAGAAGGTTATGTAGACGATTATTTGTTTGACGGAAAACAAATGATGAAAGAGGCTAAAATAATACAAAGAAAAATGATATCAAATAAGAAAAATATTTCTTTTTGAATATCACTATACTTCTATATATTCCTTAAGTTGTTCCAATTTAAACCATACATCTGGAACTGGTCTTCTCCATCTAACTTGAGCATACTCGTCTTTAACACTTAATATCTCTCCTGGTCCATCAAAAACATAATTTGGTAAGTCATTATCACTGGCTAGGGACTCCACACTATCTAAATATTTACTTCTATCAACTACAACTAAACTTCCTTTTTTAAGAGGTTTTTTAGGAATTGAATCTGACATTATAAAAAAATAATTTACTTTTAATTATTGAGTAAATAAGATTTAAAAATACATTTCAGAAACATAAATTATGAATTTAATAATTTGATTAACGATATATAAAAAAATTCTCTATTGTTTAGAAATGACTATTTCAAACAATGCGTTTATTATTATTAGGATGTACAGGTTTTATTGGAGAAAAATTAATTCCAAAATTAATAAAAGAAGGACATGATTTATGTGTTGTAAGTAGAAAAGATATCACTCAGACAAAAAAAAATATTCCACTTGACAAAATATCTTTTTTAAAATTAAATCTGGCTAATAAAAAAACTTGGTTCGATGAAAAATTTATAAATCAACTAAGAAGTTGTGATGGGATTATAAATCTTATAGGAGAGCCTATTGCCGACAAAAGATGGACAAGTGAACAAAAAATAGAAATTAAATCAAGTAGGGTAATAATTACAAAAAATTTAATGGAAAATCTAAAAAGACTGAAAATTAATCCTAAAGTAATAATCAATGCATCTGCAATTGGCTTCTATGGAAGTAGCCTAAATGATGAATTTACTGAGAATAGTCCTTGCGGAAATGATTTTCTAGCCAATGTTTGCAGGGAATGGGAAGAAGAGGCTCTCAAAAAACCCTTCTTTACCAGACTTGTAATTTTTAGAATTGGTATAGTACTAGGATTAAATGGAGGAGCATTAGGTAAAATGTTGCCTATATTTAAAATTGGTTTAGGTGGGCCTATAGGTGATGGGAATCAATGGATGAGCTGGATTCATAGAGATGACCTTTGTGGTTTGATAGCCAATGCGGTAGAAGATAAAAGATTTGCAGGGGTACTTAATGCAGTAGCACCACAACCAGTAAAGATGAAAGATTTTTCCAAGGTACTAGCTAAATGTCTAAAAAGGCCTAATCTTTTACCAGTTCCAGCTAAAACACTAAAAATCATATTAGGAGATGGAGCTAAGCTTGTTCTTGAGGGCCAAAAAGTTATCAGTTTTAAACTTAAAAACAAGTATAAATTCAGATATCCTTATCTTCAAGAAGCACTTTATTCTTTAACCAAGAAGTAATTCCGCTTAAAACTGCGCTTGTTATTAAAATAGTAATACTAGAAAGGATAAAGGGATCCCAAATCCTTCTAAAAAAGCTAAGAAATAATGTATATCCATTAATTTGCATCATAAGTGCAAATAGAAAAAAGATTGAACTTAAAATCACCAAAAATAAGTTTAATATAAAAAAATTATCTATCAGTGTTTTAAACTTTGAATTAAATTTATTACTTTTCATTTGAAATAAAATATTCAATATTATTTAAAATTCTTTCACTAGCACCAATATCTCCAATCCTAGTCTTTGCATTATTCTTACAATCTAATAAGAAGTTTGAATCTAATTTCATCAAGTAAATCACCTTTAATATTAAGTCTAATGTATTATTTATTTGTTCTTCTTTAGTAAAGTATTGTGTAGCACAAAAAACGTATTTCCCTAATAATCTTCTTTGAGCTTCAGCAAATGATTTAGTAAATTGTGGTCCATTACCTTCCAGTTGAATAACTGGTTTATATAAACCTATGGCCTGCTCAGCAGCTGTTCCAGACATACTGATAACTAAATTAGAATTCTTTAAAATTTCGTTAAAGGATTGCCATCTAAAATTAATATTTGCATAATTAAACTTATATTTTAATTTGGTAGGATCATGACTTTTTTTAAATTGCCAGTTTCTATGTTGAATTAATTTTTCTACTTTTGATTGAGTGAAATCATCTATCAAAGCAAAATCTAATTGGATCTTTTGAAAAAATTTATTATTTGAAATAACATCTATTAGTTCTAACATTAAATCAAAATTATTTAATAATTCAGGCATTCTGCTTCCAGGTAAAAAAGCCAAAGTAAAACTATTATTTGATTCTTCAGAAACCAAAGGTCCTAATCCGTCCATAAATGGGTTACCTAAAAAAGAAACCTCTCTGTTTAGCTGATTAGTTAAATCAATAGCTGTAAGGTGATCTCTTGCATAAATTTTTTTTAATTTATTTGTCTTTAAGAAAAACTTGCATGGCCAAGGAAGATTTAATTTACCTTCATAATGACTTGAATAAGCAACCAAATAAATAAAAAATTTTTTTCTATAAATCCATGAAAAAAAGATAGGTACAATATCCCCTACCACTAAAAAATAATCATATTTATTTTTTATATTAAAAACCAAGAATAATTGCTTTAGTAAATAAATAATTTGCCCATTAAATAAATCATCTAATCTTCCTCTAAGGGTGTTATATCCCAGTCCAGCAGTTCTAAACAACTTTGTATTTCCAATTATTGGTACATTAAACTTTTGGTAATGTTGACCATGACCCACAATCGGTAAAGCATCAACTTGATTACCTTGCTCTATTAATATTTTGGCCAATAAACTTCCCGATAGATCCTCACCATGTCCATTACTAAGTAACAAAAACCTTGCCAAATTTATAATTCCAACCACTTTCTAACTTTCTGTAATTCTTTCCAATCTGGATCTCTTTCAAGACCATCTTCAATAGATGTTTTTAATTCTTCTGCTAATTCAGGTGCCATTAAAATGATTCTTTTAATTAAATCAATATGTTCTCTTACGCCTTTTGTATTTGTGGCTAAAAGAGCTAAAGAAAGATTTAACCTTGCTTGAGGGTCTTGCCCGTTCAATTTCACAGCTTGCTTAGCTATTACTAATGCTTGCTCATTATTCTTGAGTAGGAGTTGAAGCCATGACAAGCAAGTCCATGCAGCAAAATGGTTAGGGATTTGATTAATAATTGCTTGAAAATCTTCAACAATAATATTTAAATCTTCCCCTGAATGATATTTAGATAGAGCAGAATTAAAGTCAGTTTCAATGTCATTCATAAAATCACAAGATTTATATTAAACGGAGAAAGAACTACCACAGCCACAGGTTTGGGATGCATTAGGATTTGTGAAATTAAAACCTCCACCAATTAAATCAGTACTAAAATCTAATTGCATTCCATATATATATAGAAGACTTTTAGGATCACAAACAACTTGAAAAGAAACACTATCGCTTAGTGAATAATGATAGATTTTATCATCTGAATTGATTTGATCTTCAGCAATAAAATCCATTGTATAACTCATTCCACTACATCCTCCAGATCTTACTCCAACCCTGAGAGCCTTTTTTTCTATCTGATTTTTTATTAACATTGATATTTGATGAATTGCAGTATCAGTGATGAGTATCCCTTTCCCATCATCAGAGTTTTTTAGTTTATTGTCGAGTTTACTATCAGTCATAACAGGAAGTCTATATTGATAATAATATAAAAATAACGATGTAGATGCATGTTACATGCATTAACCATAATCTATTTGTTATAATTTATTGAAAAAACGTGAAAATTGCAATAGTTGGTTCTGGATTAGCAGGTTTAACAGCTGCTGTAGATTTAGTAGACGCAGGGCATGAAGTTGAAATTTATGAAAGCCGCTCTTTTTGGGGAGGTAAAGTTGGTAGTTGGGAAGACAAAAATGGTAATCACATAGAGATGGGTTTACATGTATTTTTTTATAACTACGCTAATTTATTCAAATTAATGCAAAAGGTAGGAGCGATTGATAATTTATTACCTAAAGATCACACTCATTTATTCATAAACAAAGGAGGCAATTTAAAATCATTAGATTTCAGGTTCGCTTTAGGCGCTCCATTTAATGGTTTAAAGGCATTTTTTACTACAGAGCAACTCACTATTGTCGACAAAATAAGAAATGCTTTGGCTTTAGGTACAAGTCCAATTGTACGTGGACTAGTTGATTATGAAGGGGCAATGGTAATTATTCGAGAACTTGACAGGATAAGTTTTAAAGATTGGTTTTTAAACCATGGTGGAAGTATAAGGAGTCTTGAAAGGATGTGGGATCCAATTGCTTATGCATTAGGTTTTATTAATTGTGAAGATATTTCCGCTCGCTGTATGTTGACGATATTTATGATGTTTGCTGCAAAAACAGAAGCATCTAAGCTTAATTTACTTAAAGGTTCTCCTCATAAATGGTTAACTAAACCTATAGTTGACTACATACAAAATAAAGGAGCCAAAATCCATTTAAATCATAAAGTTGAAGAAATAATATACTCAAACGATTCATCCAATTTCATTGTAAAGGAATTAAAATTACAAACTTCAAAAGGAGAAAGATATATTTCTGCTGATAAATATCTTGCTGCATGCGATGTTCCAGGAATAAAAAAAATCATCCCAAAAGAATGGTATAAATTCAAAGAATTTGAAGGAATGCAAAAATTAAGAGCTGTTGCTGTCGCAACAATTCAACTAAGATATGATGGATGGGTAACAGAAATGGAGAATATTAATTCTAATTTAGATAGTCCTTCTGGATTAGATAATCTCTTATATTCTGCTGATGCTTCTTTTAGTTGTTTCGCAGACTTGGCTCTGACAAGTCCAGAGGACTATAGGAGAGAAAATATGGGCTCACTATTACAATGCGTTTTAACTCCTGGAGATAAATGGATGGGAAGATCGAAAGAAAAAATCACTGGAGAGATTGATAAAGAAGTTCGAAGACTCTTTCCATCTTCAAAAAACTTAAAACTATTATGGAGCAATGTAGTACAAATCCCCCAATCTCTTTATAGAGAATCTCCAGGTATGGATCCATTCAGACCAAACCAAAAAACATCTATAGAAAATTTTTATCTAGCAGGAAGTTATACGCAACAAGATTACATAGATTCAATGGAAGGCGCCACGATGAGTGGTCATTTAGCTGCATCTGCAATGCTTGACAGAAAAGCAAACTTAGCAAAGAATACATCAGTAGGCTAATTATTATGGGTATTTGGCTAAAGCATGATGTTATTACAATAGTTGACGCTCCTCTGGAAGCAGTTTGGCACACTTGGAGCGATTTGGATTCAATGCCTCTTTGGATGAGTTGGATTGAATCTGTTAAGACAATCGACCAAAAAACATCTACCTTACCTGATCTAACAGAATGGACATTAGCTGCAAATGGTTTTAGATTTAAATGGAAGGCAAAGATCACTGAAAGAATAGAATGGGAAAAACTTAAATGGGAGTCTATTGGAGGATTACCTACAAAAGGTTCTGTTATCTTTGAATCCAATAATGAAATATCTACTTCTGTAAACCTATCTGTAACTTATGAATTACCAAAAATGATAGCTCGTTTAATGGAAGAAAATATATTAGGTAAGATGGTAACCAACGAATTACAAGCAAATATAGATAGATTTAAAAATCTTGTCGAAAAAAATTATAATCTTAAAATATCTAATTAAAATATTTTAATACTAAATCAAGTAATCCTTCAAAAGTATATTCATTTGCCTCACCGTCAACTCGTCCAAATTGTTTTTTACAAGCTAATGAAGTTTGAGGACCAATACTGAATAATTTAACCTCACTTAAAAGAGATTTATAATCTTTATCTAAGTATTTATTAAGTAGATAAGCTGAATTATCAACTGTTTTCCCACTAGAAAATATTATTGCATCCATAGTTTTATTTTTAAAAGTATCTAGTGTCTCTTGGGGTATTGAGTCGGGACAAATTGATTCATAGGCTGCCACTTGAGTAACTAAAGCCCCCAAATTAATGAATTTTTCAGCAATGATATTTCTGCCACCTGTTTGAACCCTTGGTATTAGTATTCTCAAATCTTTTGGAGATATTGGAAATTCTTCCAATAAACTATCGGCAACGAAATCTGATGGGACGAAATCAGCTTCAATACCTAGTTTATTCAAAGATTGAGAGGTTTTTACTCCTACAACTGCGACCTTTATGTTTTTCGCAAATTCTTTAAGTGAAGAACCATTACTAACCAATCTTTTATTCATAAACTTAATTCCATTACTACTGGAAAAAATTAACCAATGAAAAGAGTTGATGCCCGATATTGCTTTATCTAAAGGCCTAAGATCCTCTGGGTATTGAATTATTAAACTAGGAAACTCAAATATTTTTGCTCCTTTCCTTACAAATAAATTTTTAACATCGCTTATTGAGTCAGCTGCTCTTGTGATAGCAATTTTTCTATTATTAAGATTAAAATCAGGCTCAATCATTATTAACTATTTATTATTATTTTCAGCTTTTATCTGATCTAATATCTTGAGCACAGATAATCCTTTATAAATTACACTATCTTTCTTGAAAACAATTTCAGGTACTCTTCGCATCTCAATTCTTTTACACAATAAATTCCTAATTAAGCCCTTTGATTGATTTAGTTTATTAACTATATTATCTGCATGAGTATCTTCACTAGAACAACTTATATAAATTTTGCAATGCTGTAAATCATTGGATAGTTCAATATTAGTGATAGATAAAAAATTATCTATTACAAAATTATCATCTAAATCATTCATTAAAATAATACTTATTTCCTTCTTTAAAAGAGATGAAACTTTTTGAACACGACGATTATTAGACATGGTTTTTAAATAATACTTGGGTTAGTCATCGCTTTCAAAACGAAGTATATTGTAATTAAAGAGCTTATAACTGAGGAAATTAATGCAATAGCTGTGATTGGATTTGAGATATTCTTAAATAATGGACCCAATAAAGCAACCAAGCCTCCTACAATTATCGAAATCAAATATTTTGGATATCTAGCAACATTTGAAAAGAATTCGCCCATAAATACCACAAATTGAATACTTTTTTAGCTAAGTTTTTAAAAACTTTAGTTTTATGTACACATTATATCAATTTAGACATAGTGCCTTTTGCTTAAAAGTACGAATGGCTCTCGATTCAAAAAAAATTAATTATCGAACAGAAGAAATAACTCCTGGAATTGGACAAATTGAAATTTTTCAATTATCTGGACAAAAAAAACTTCCTATAATTAAAGATGATAATGATCAAATCGTTAGTGATTCTTCTGCTATTTGCGAATTTATTGATAAAAAGAATAATAATAATAGGCTTTTCCCAGAAGATCCTACACTTCTCAGTCAAGCAAAGATAATAGAGGATTGGGCAGATACTACTATGGCTTTAACTTGTAAAAATATACTTATAAAATCTGCATTGGAAAATGAAAGTTTAAGAACAGCTTTACTTCCTGAAGAAATTCCCGCAACTGTTAAGGGTTTATTTAATGTAATTCCTTTTGATAATTTGAGTAAAATTTCCGATTTTATCTTATCTAATGACAATATTATTGATTTACAGAAGATCTTGGAATCTTTATCTAAATCATTAAATAATAAACAATTTCTAGTTGGAGATAGTTTATCAATTGCTGATATTTCATTAGCAGCTCAATTATCACTTTTAAAATTTCCAACTTCTGCTGGTCCAATTCTTTCTGGTCAAGGTTCTCCGGAATTTATCAATAATCCTTACTTAGAAAATCTATTTTCATGGAGGGATAATTTAGAAGAATTAGTATCTAAAGTTATTGATCCCCAGATCTAAAATTTAATTTGTATTGGTTAGTAGTAATTGCCTTAAGATTTAAATCACCAATTTTTGAACCATAAGTGCCAACATATTGTAATCCACAAATATCTGAATATTTGTCATTATATAAATGTTGATTTTCAGGACATCTGAAAAACTTACTCATCACTTCAACCTGATTAATTCTCGAGATTCCTTCTTTATGAGTTGTTTGAATAAAGAATTCATCTGAGAAAAAAAGATCTGAATCAAATATTTGATTACGACCAACAACCCTTGATTCAATATATTCTTCATCAGCTAGGTAAATTATTTGATTATTAAAAGAGCTAGGATCTTTTTTTATATTTATTAAATTTTTTCCATAAATTGCTTTGCCAATTGACTTAGAATTTTCTAATCTATCACCAACGACCTCACCATCATTATTTTTAAAAAATTTAACTTTATAAATTAAAGGATCCTCCTCAAGGTCGTTTGAATTTCTTGATTCAACTATCCAACTACCTTCAAACCAATCAGGGTATATTAAATCTTTTTCAAGATTAGTATATTTCAATTTTGAGAGATACCATTGAGGATATTGTTTTTCTCTATTGATTAAAAATTGTTTTACAGTCGAATCAGGTAAGGCAATTAAATCATTACAAAAAGAAAGCTGTAAAATAAATATTATAAGAAGACTAGAAATTTTTTTTATCATGTCAAATCCTTTGATTAGATCTGTAGAACATTTTGTTCTATTGGAACCAGAAAAAAAAGAACAAATAGTTACTAGAGAGGAAGCTATTAATTGGTTAAAAAAATGGTTATTAGAAGTTGATTTTCCAACAATAGATCAAAATGTAAACTTTGAAAAGGAAAGTAATATTTCAAAATTTCTAGACGATACATGTGAATTAGAAATAAAATCCGGTTATGTTATCAAATGGTTTGCTGTAAGAATTGATCCTGATTAATGATTTATTTTCGAATCTAGCTCAATAATTATTTTTTCAACAACTTTTTCTACACTGTCATGAATAATTTTGACTTTTAAATCGGCTTGATCATATAAATTTTTTCTAGAGTTATATATCCTAATAAAATTTTTCTTAATGTCACCTTCTAAAAGAAGTGGTCTTTTATTAAGGTCGTTTGATAATCGCTCTAAAGCAACTTTCTCATCAATATCCATCCAGACAGTTATGCCTTGGCTAAGAATTCCCCAATTTTCCTTGCTTAGAACAATTCCCCCACCTGTAGATATTATAAGTGAATGAACTTTTATTATTTCCTTCAGACATAATGTTTCAATATCTCTAAAAACTTGCTCGCCATCTTCTTTAAAGATTTTTCTGACTGATTTTTTTGCAACTTTTTCTATTAGTAAATCAAGATCAATAAACTTATAATTTAATAGTTCTGCAAGTTTTGGTCCTGTTTTTGATTTACCAGAAGCCATCATACCTATCAAAAAAATGTTTCTTCCAAGTAATTTTTGTTTGATCTTATCTAAAAAATTTGACTTCATACAGACAAAAAAGTGTTTGAGACTCTAAGATAGTATTATTACAGGTACAAATGGCAATTACTACTTCCTATTCAAAACATGGAAAAGGACGTGCATGCGTCATTACTCGTCGTGCCTGTTTCAGTTCAAGCCATCGATATTGGCTCCCTGAAAAAAGTCCAGAAGAAAATTTTGCTCTTTTTGGAAAGTGCAGTCTTTCTCCAGGTCATGGTCATAATTATGAATTAATTGTATCAATGGGTGGAGAACTTGATTCAGATGGAATGGTTTTAAATCTCTCAGATGTCAAACATTCCATCAAAGATAAAGTGACTGGTCAATTAGATTTTCGTTTTTTAAATGATGTCTGGCCTGAATTTGATATGAGCAATGATAAAGGCATACTTCCTACAACTGAAGCTATCATCAGTGTGATTTGGAACCGTTTAAAAAATGATTTGCCTCTTACTTCTCTGAGACTTTATGAGAACCCTAATCTATGGGCTGATTACTACGGAAAACCAATGGAAGCTTTATTAACAGTTCAAACTCATTTCGCTGCGGCACACAGATTGGCAAAAGAAGAAATCTCCTTTGATGAAAATAAAAAAATTTATGGAAAATGTGCCAGAGTAAATGGACATGGGCATAACTACATTCTCGATGTAACTGTTAGGGGGAAAATTGACCAAAGGACTGGAATGATATGCGATTTACCTTCATTACAGACAATAATAGATGATCTGGTAGTTGAACAATTAGATCATACATTTTTAAATAAAGATATTGCATTCTTCAAAACTTGTGTCCCAACATGCGAAAATATTGCTTTATATATTTCAGATATATTATCTTCTCCCATAAAAAACATTGGAGCAAATTTGCATAAAGTTAGGCTACAAGAAAGCCCAAATAATGCAGCAGAAATTTATGTTGAGCAAAACATTCCAAATTCTTTGCAAATTAACCTCGAAAATTCTTTAGTAACTCAGACTTGAAAAGACCAAGCATAATTCTTATTATTGCTTCAAGCTTAGATGGAAGAATTTCTTTTCCGCATGGGGGGAAAGCTGATATAGGAAGCGATGAAGACAAACTATTGCTAAATCATTCGCTAAATATGCTTGATGCTACTCTTTTTGGCTCAGGAACATTAAAGGCTCATGAAAGCACATATTTAATCAAAGAAATTAATGATAGTAAAAAGATAATATCTAACTACCAACCAATTTCAATCGTGGTTGGTAATGTTAATAACTTCTCTATTAATTGGCCTTATTTCAAACAACCAATATCTAGATGGCTTATTAATTCTACTAAGAAAGAAAAAAAAACATCTTATAACTTTGAAAAAGAGTTAAACTTTAAAGAGAACTGGGCAAAAACATTAAATATTTTATGGAAAGAAGGCCTAAGAACGGTAGGTTTACTTGGTGGCTCTAAGTTGATTAATTCTTTCGCTAAAGAAAATCTAATTGATGAAATTAAAATTACCTTTTGTCCAATAATTATTGGTGGGGAATTTTCCTGGATACCTTCTGAAAAGAAAAGTAAAATATTTAATCATAAAAATAAATGGATAATAAAATCCCAAAAAAAATTAGAAACAAATGAGGTTTTTATTCATTACATTAAAAGAAAGAATTAAATAAAAGATCAGTATAAAAAATTCATGAATCCTGATAACTATAAAATAGAAATTAAATTATCAATAAAAGATATTAAAAAAAATGATTGGAACAAATTATCAAAATCAATAAAAAACCCTTTTTATTCATGGGATTGGTTATTAAATCTTGAAACTTCAAAAAGTGTAGCGCAGGAGACTGGTTGGCAACCAATATATTTTCTGATCTTTGCCAAAGAAGAATTATGTGGAATAGCTCCTTTATATTTAAAGAATCATAGTTATGGTGAATTTATATTTGATAGCCCTTTTGCAAGATTAGCTAAAGATCTTAACTTGAAATATTATCCAAAACTTATTGGAATGAGTCCTTATAGTCCAATAGAAGGCTATCAATTTTTATATAGTAACAAAGCAGATAAAGAAGAGATTACTAAATTACTTATTGAATATATCGAAATTTTTGCTAAAAAAAATGATATTTTAAGCTGCAATTTCCTATACATTAACAATGAATGGGGAGAATTATTAATAAATCTTGGATATCATAAATGGATTAATACAAGAAGTGAGTGGGAATCTCTTGGTGAAAATACATTTGAAGAATTCTTAAAAAGATTTAATTCAAATCAAAGAAAAAATATAAAGAAAGAGAGAAAATCTTTACTCTCAAATAATATCAATATAGAAATCAATACAGATGAAAATATCAACTTAAATATAGTAAAAAATATGCATTCATTTTATGAAAAGCACTGCTTAAGATGGGGAGTTTGGGGAAGTAAATATCTAACCTTAAATTTTTTTGAGAATATCTTAAACAATAGAGAAAATTTACTAATTTTTAGTGCCTTAGATAATGAATCAAAACGACCAATTGCCATGTCAATGTGTGTTAAAAACCAAGAAAAGCTTTGGGGTAGATATTGGGGAAGCATTCGAGATATTAATAATCTTCATTTTGAATTATGCTACTACCAACCAATTGAATGGGCTATTAAAAATAAAGTAAGATATTTTGATCCTGGGGCAGGAGGACAACAGAAGCGGCGAAGAGGGTTTCTCGCAAAGCCAACTATTAGTCTTCATAAGTGGTTCAATCCTTATATGGAAAATATTATTATTGACTGGTTAAATAAAACAAATTTATTAAAGTTTAATGAAATAAAGATAGAAAATGATTCAATCCCTTTCAGAAAATAATTTGTACAGCCATATTATTATTAATTTTTATTATTAAGTTGAATAGATTTTCAAATTAATAATATTTTGTCCTATTAAAAGTAAAGAGTAAAAACTAAATTCTTTTTGATTTATTCATAGTTATCAAAATTAGAATAAATTATCTATAAATATATTTTCTTATAGAATTAGCAGCATAATAATCTAAATCATAGATGCAATATTGATGATAAAGTATAATAATATTTCAGATCATTGGGCGGATGGATTCAGAGGATTTGAAAAATAAAATTTATAGTATTGATGGGAATTTATCAAAAAGACCGATAGAACTTGATAGTAAAGGTTATTTCATTATTAAAGCGGATCTCATAAATCAAGAAATTATTGCAGAATATTATTTAAATAATATCGATGATAGAGGTATTGCCATAGACCCAAAAACTAATAAACCAATTAAGTGTGATTCAAAAGAAAAGAGAAAATATAATGCTATATTTTTTGGGCGAACAGCCAAAGAATTAGGAATACTTATTACAGAAAAAAATAATAATTTAATTTCAAAATTAGATCATGCATTATATTTAGGAAGAGAATTGCAAAAAGCAGAAGAATGCCTATTAAAGAGCAAAATTTATATTCAAGATTAAGAATTTAAACACATTTGATTAAATTTAAATCAAAATGCTAAGTTATAAAAAATAGAGTATTTTATGAACATAATTTTTTATATTTCTTTTTTAGCTTTTGGCTTTGGAATGGCATTTGCTTTGGATAAGTTGTTAAGAGCAATTAAATTAATATAAGAAACTAATCTTAAAAATTTATTTTTTAATTAATTAGTAAAGCTAGTTAAAATAGCTTATAAACTTAATTTTAAATTTCATGAATTTTAATTCTTTAAAAAGAAAAAAAGAATCACATTTGAAATGGCCAAAGATAGCGATAGCAATACTTAGTACTATTGGAATAGTTGATACTGGATCGATAACTTTAAAAAACTGGGGATTATTCAACTCATTATCTTGCCCAGGCGTTAAAAACGGATGTGAAGCAGTACTCAATAGCCCATGGGGAACGCTTTATCAAAACAATCAGCTTAATATACCTCTTTCTCTGGCAGGCTTAATTACTTATACTTTATTACTTTTATGCACATTAATTCTGTCCATAAAATTAATATCTCCAAAAAATAAATTATTTAGATCTTTATGGTGGATTTTATATTTAATATCTTGTGGTTCATCAACATTTAGCATGCTTTTGATATCTATTATGTTTATCAAAATCCAGTCTTTTTGTTTTTTTTGTCTGCTTTCCGCAATTTTATCCTTTTCAATATTTATTATCACTATCATTGGAGCAAGGTTTGAAAATCGAGAAACTATGCTTTATAGAGGTCTAATTATTTCATTTACAATACTTATAGGTGGATTGATTTGGTCTAATCAAGTTGATCCAGCGAAAGCTCAACAAATCGGAATCTCTACAGAAAAAATATCACCTCCCATAACCACATTAAGTTCACAAGAAAAAATTAATTTTGCAAAATATCTAAGTAAAAAAAATATTACTATGTACAGCGCTTATTGGTGTCCTCATTGTCATGATCAAAAACAACTCTTTGGTAAAGAAGCAGTAGAACAATTAAATATAGTTGAGTGTGCAAAAGATGGAGTAGACAATAAATACAAACTATGTCAAGAGAAAGGGATAGAAGGTTTCCCTTCATGGGAAATTGATAATATTATCTATAGTGGAACAAGAGAGTTAAAAGAGCTCGCAGAATTGACTGGATATTCAGGTAATAATAAACTTAAATAGAACTTCTTCTTATATTATTATTTTTACTTTGAATTGAATGATATTCCCAATGTTTATCTTTATTAGGGTAATCAATTCTAAAATGCCCACCTCTGCTTTCCTTCCTAAAAATAGAAGCTTCTAGTAATAATCTTGTTGTGATTTGCCTATTTTGTAAATCAATTAATAAATTAAGAGCTCTTCTATTACTCTCATTAAGAGAAATATTTTGATCAAAATCAACCTTTTTTATTTCTTGTAAAAGCAAATTACTTGTTAAGTTAGAATTCTCCAAAATAACTTCATTTAATAAGTTTTTCATATTATTTTCAGAACGAGATACACCAATATAATCCCAACATGACTTCCTCAATTTTTCAATTTTTGAAGATAAATTGTTCAAGGAATCTTTATTAAAATCATTCTTGATAAACTCTTTATTAATCCTTTTTATATTTTGAAATTGATAATCTTTGTCTAACTTTATTGAAGCAAGCTTTTTAGCGAATACAAGACATTCCATTAGAGAATTACTTGCTAATCTATTTGCCCCATGAACTCCAGTTGAGGCTACTTCACCAACTGCATATAAATTTCTTATTGAAGTTAAAGCATTTAAGTCAGTTTTGACTCCCCCCATCCAATAGTGAGCAGCTGGCGCAACTGGAATCACTTCGTTTAGCGGATTAATTCCATATTCTTGACATCTACTTAAAATAGTTGGAAATCTTTTTACAATATTTTCTGGATTTATAAATCGTAAATCCAAACCTACACTATCAGAATTGTTTTTCACCATATTTTCCATAATAGCTCTACTCACTTGATCTCTTGAAGATAATTCCTTATCTTTTAAATGGCTAACAGGGCTATTCCCATCCTTATCAATAAGAATAGCTCCCTCACCTCTCAAAGCCTCTGTTATGAGGAAACAGGGAGCTCCATATGATTTTAAAGCAGTAGGATGAAATTGTATAAACTCTACATCACGAATCTCAGCTCCAGCCTCCCAAGCCAGTGCCAACCCTTCACCTGCAGACTGAGCTGGATTTGTTGTATTAGTAAATAAATGACCACCACCTCCAGTAGCTAAAACGACTGCTTTGGATTTTATCCAATATAAATTAGATCCATCTAATACTTGCACACCATAACAACTACCATCTCTCACTAATAATTCTGTAACTCTAACTCCTCTACAATGCAAAATATTTTTTTTGCTCTCAACTTGATCTTCTAGTACCTCAACAAGAGCTCTTCCAGTCCTATCTTGCACATGTAAAACTCTTCTACAGGAATGTGCAGCTTCTAAAGTTGTGGATAACTTATCTGAATTCATATCAAAAGTCATCCCTAACTTTTGCAAATTAGTTACACAACTTGGAGCTTCCCTGACCAACATTTCTACTGCTTTAATATCACATAATCCATCTCCTGCATTAAGAGTATCTTGAATATGCAACTCAAATGAATCATCAGGTCCTACAACTGAAGCTATACCTCCTTGTGCCCACCTACTAGAAGAACTTTTACTGGTATTTCTATTTAAAAGTAAAATATTTAAATTACTTGGCAATTCTAAAGATGTCATCAAACCTGCAGCACCTGCACCAATAACAATTACATCCCATTTATCAATATCTATTGGATCTTTAGAAAATGGAGCTCTTAGCATTAAACTAATCCACTCAGACTTGGTTGAATTATTGCCAAACACACAAAAATTCCATCAACAATTAAGGTTGTCTGTAAAACATAACTTGCTACTAGGCAAGATCTACCATTAGAGGACTCAATAGAAGCATTATTAGCAATCTTTTTGGCGATAAGCCAAAGAAATATGCCTAATATTATAATTACAAAGAGAGGTTTAAAATGAATTAAATTGGCGGAAGTCTGTTGAAGTATTTCTGGAGCTTTATCTGAATCAGCATTAATAACTTCCATCCATTGATCCATAATACCAGTAAAGAATATTGCTACATCAGTCATTGCAGTTCCAAATAAAGAAGCTATATAAAAACTAGATCCGATTTTCCATTTTGTACCTAATCCAACTAATGCAAGTGGTAAGGCAACTGCTTCTACAGGAATATGAAGAATAGGATGAGCACTTAACCAACCCCAAAATAATGAGCCGCCTAGCCAACTACCAGAAACACCAAATAATAAAGACCCTATAATAAAATATTTCTTGGAGGGTTCACTAGTTAAAAAAATTGATATCGCTAAAATAAACAATGTAAATAATAATGCGCTATTAGGTTGAAATCTAACCCAAGGCGCTTGGAAAAATATAGGCAAAATAATAAAAAAAGAGGACCAAAATCTTAAAGTTCCTGGTTGAGTGAGGTATGTTTCTTTAACAATATGAATGTCCTCAATAAATAAAGATTTATTGCTATCTTTTTCTCTCAAATTTTTTGTAATAACTTCTTTCAATGAATTAATAAAGAAAAAATGATTTATTTAGATTTAATTAAAGTTGAATTAACTGTGAATAATATCCTATTAACTCAAACTGCAAATAAATTGAATATATTAAATATATTAAAAGTATTTAATAAGCTTTGAGCCATTTAAAGGTTTAGAATACTAACAATAAGAGAAAATTTCATTTAACCGTGTGGAAAGAAAGTGATTATTTAAATAGTGACAATAATAAAATAAGACCTGCCATTATAGATACAATAGAGAAAGATTCCATCGCAGGAGATGTTGGTTTTGAATCAGGTGATGCAATATTAACGATTAATGGAATAAAACCAAGAGATTTAATAGATTATCAGATATTAATCAGTGATGAAATTTTAGAAATTTCTGTTATTGATAAAAATAATAAAATTCATGAAATCACCATTGAAAAAGATCAAGACTCTAATTTAGGCATAAGCTTCAAAGATGCACTATTTGATTCTCTTAAAGAATGCAACAATAATTGCCCCTTTTGTTTTATAGATCAACAACCTCCTGGTAAAAGAAAAAGTTTATACTTAAAAGATGATGATTATAGATTAAGTTTTTTATATGGCTCTTATTTGACTTTAACTAACCTGAAAGAAAACGACTGGGATAGAATAAAAAATCAAAAATTATCCCCATTATTTGTATCAGTTCATGCAACTAATCCAGACATAAGAGAGAAATTACTTAAGAACAAAAAAGCAAGAGAGATACTAAGACAAATCGCATGGTTTGATAAAAACTCTTTACAAATTCATGCCCAAATAGTTGTATGCCCAAGTAAAAATGATGGATCAATACTAAAAAATTCCATATTTGATTTATCAAATTTTTATAATGATAAAAAACAGACTGTGCTATCTGTAGCAATAGTTCCTGTGGGATTAACAAAATTCAGAAAGGAAAATGATGATTTAGTTGCAATAGATAAAGAATATGCAGAAGAAATTATTTATGAAGTTGAAAAGATACAAGAAATTATGAAAAAAAAAATAAGGACTAGATTTTGCTGGCTATCAGATGAATGGTATTTAATAGCTGGAAAAGATTTGCCTGAATATAAAACCTATGAAAATATGCCTCAAGAATCAAATGGCGTTGGGACAATTAGATCCTTCCTACGTATGTTAAAAACACAAACTGAAGTGCTCCCAAAAAAAATCAAGAAAGAAAGAAAAGTTAGCTGGATTGTTGGTAAATTAGTATATGAAGCTTTATTACCTACAAAAAATAAATTAAATAATATTGAAGGATTAACAATAAACCTTTATGGATTACCGAGTGTTTATTGGGGACAAGATCAAGTAGTAACTGGTTTATTAACAGGTGAAGATTTAATTACTGGATTAAGAAACAAAGATTTAGGTGAAGCAATTTTTATACCATCAATGATGTTGAAAATTAATAGTGACTTATTTTTAGATGATAAAAATATTAGTGAGGTGGAGACTATACTTAATACCGATATTCACGTTGTATATGAAGCAAATGATATTATTAATAATCTAATTGGTTTAACTTCTGCCTAAAGAAAACATAATCATGATTAAGAATTTACTAACATATTTTTTAATACCATGCTTAGCTTCAATTCCTTTTGAAAAAGTTTTTGCAGAGGATTTGATTGAAATGAAAAGTAAATCAATAAAAACTATATTGAGTAAAAAAATAATAAATTTTGATGATATTAAAAATATTATTTCAGAAAATAATTTAGAACTTAAATCTCTAGAAAAGTTAGTAAAAGCATCGTCTTTTAATTTGTCAAGCAAAATATCAAAAAGATATCCTTCTTTAGATTTAAATGCAAATGGTCTCCCACAATATCTTTACTCAAGAAATTACAGTAATTCATCAATAGATACAAAGACATCTCAAGTACAAATAAATCCATCTTTTACCATAAGGTGGGATCTAATTGACCCACTGCGAGGTTTAGAAATAAAATCAGCAAAAAATAATTATGAAATTGCAAAAAATAATTATGAAATCAAAAAGAATGATTTAATACAGGAAGCTAAATCTAGGTATCATAATTATTTAAAATCACAAGAAAATGCAAAAAATGCCAAGATAGCCGTTGATCTATCTCTTAAAAGCCTAAAAGATGCACAAAATAAACTTGATATTGGTATTGGAACAAAATTTGATGTTTTAGAAGCAGATGCACAATTATCAAGAGATCAGCAAATATTAGAAGAAAAAGTTTTAGATAAAGAAATAAACTTAATATCATTAAAAGAAATACTAAATATAAATTTTGAAAAAGAAATCTTAATAAGCAATAAAAAAAAATTAACAGGATATTGGAATCATCCCTTAGGAAAAAATATTAAGAACGGAATTGATAAAAGTTACTCACTGAAGAATATAAGACTTAAAGGTTTAATAAAGAAAAATAGTGCAAAAAGATTTAAAAATGCAAATTTGCCGTCTATTTACATTAGCAATACCCTTTCAAGTTCATTAACTAAAGGTAGTTCTTTAGCAGCTAATATTGACCCAAGCAGATCCTCATCAACTTATTCCAACAAAATAAGTTTGAATTTTACCTGGAATATTTTTAATGGTGGACAAAATAATAAATCATCACAAGCTAATGAAGCAGAAGCCGAATCTGAGAAATTTTCATTTTTAAATCTTCAAAATGTTATTAAAAAAAATATCAGCGAATCATATTTAAATCATATAAAAAGCAAGCAAAAAATATTTTCTACAACTCAAGAAATACTGGCAACTCAAGAATCATTAAGATTGGCAAGATTAAGATATGAAGTAGGAATTTCTACAATGAAGGATGTCTTAATTCGACAAAAAGAATTAACCAATGCTCGATCTAATAGGATCAATGCAATTTATAACTATAATATAAGTCTGGATAAATTAGAGAGATTAACTTTTTTAGGGAAAAGTGAAGATTGCAAAAAAAATAGTAATTCTCAAGAAAATCAAATATACTCCATTTGTGACTACTGAATACATAATTGAATAAATGAACAAATTAAATACAGAGCAACTAAATGAATTAGATAATCTTTTTAATTCTATAAGTGAACGACAACTTCAAGACTTTGGAAATATAACAGCTAGTAATAAAGCAGATGGTTCTTTAATAACCAGCTGTGATATTTGGAGTGATCAAAAAATCGTCAATACTCTTGCCGAGATTGCTCCAGATGAAGGAGTTTTAAGTGAAGAAGGAGATAAGATAGTTCCTAATAATAAAGCATATTGGGTAGTTGACCCGCTTGATGGTACAACAAATTTTGCTGCAGGTATTCCTTTTTGGTCAATATCTATTGCAAGATTCTTTGAGGGTAAACCTCAATCATCATTCCTCATAATTCCAACTTTAAAAAAACAATTTATTGCAATTAAAAATGAAGGGGTATGGCTTAATAAAAAAAGAATCATCTCTGAAAATAATTCTCAAAGAAGCCAATGTGTCTCTTTATGCAGTAGATCTATAAAAATTTTGCAAAAGAATCCTAATGAAATTTTTCCTGGGAAAATTAGATTATTAGGAGTTTCAAGTTTAAATCTCACCAGTGTTGCAATGGGTCAAACATTTGGAGCAATTGAGTCTACACCAAAAATATGGGATATTGCTGCAGCTTGGTTAATTCTTGAAGAACTTAATTGTAAAATTGATTGGCTCGATATCAATCCTAATAATTTAAATCCAGGTTTAGATTTAACAAATGTGAATTTTCCTCTAATAGCTGGAAGAACACAAAAAAATATAAAAGATTTAAAACCTTGGGGAAACTTGTTAGTTAAAAATAGATCTTGATACATTTACTTGAAAAATTGACTTTTTAGATACAATAAAAATGTTATAAGGTAAATATTTGAAGATAATTAATATGCAACACAGTGCAAAATGGATTCTCAAAAGTTTGTGGGGAGCTTGTGAAAGATGGAGTAAATCTGATTGCATTGATATGAGCGCAGCCTTTGCTTACTATGCTTTGCAGTCTTTTTTCCCTATCCTGTTAATATCATTATCTGTTGCATCATGGTTTTTGGGTAAACAAGAAGGATTAGACCAACAAATTATTAGTATTGCTGCTCAAATCCTTCCTCCATCAGTTGTTGAACTAGTTGAGACAACATTATTTAAACTTATTGACCAAGGATTCGGCGCAGGTATTTTAGGGGCAATGTTTTTATTATTCACAGCTGGAAATGCGTATTTATCCCTTCAAAGAGGTTCAGATAGACTTTGGGAAGATGCTTTACCTTCAAAGAAAAGTTTTTCTCCATGGCAGGAACAAGCATCGAAATTCTTACGCAATAGAATAGAAGCATTTTTAATAGTTTTCTTTATAGGATTTTTAATGGTTTTAGATCAAATCAGTGCAAATCTTAGAATGATTCCTGGAGAAGTTTTAAAAGAAATATCTACTTCAAGTAGTTGGTTATCAGAAATTATGTTGAAATTACCTGTATTGCAAGTGGGACAATTTGCAGTACCACTTATTGGGTTTTCATTAATGGCTTTACTTTTACAAGCACTATTACCCAGCAGGAAAGTTCCTCTAAAACCCCTTATCCCTGGCTCGATTTTAATTGGCATTTTACTTACAACACTAAACCTTGCTGTTAGTAAAAGTATCTTATCTCTAGGAGTGAGATTTCAAGCATATGGATTTATTGGTGGATTTTTAGTATTAACATTATGGGTTTGGCTTTTAGGGGTAATAGTTTATTTTGGGCAATGCTGGAGTGTAGTTATAGCAGGTATGTCAATTATTGATAGGCAAAAAAATAAGTATAGAAAACAATTCTTAAGATAAACTATAAATGCTTAAAAATAATCTTGTCACGTATAGTATCATCGCACTTATCATGATTTCGCTTTTTGGATTTAATTTCATGATAAATATAATTGGAAATTTAATTTTATTATTATTTTTAATCTCTTTACTATTAATTACACTAGTCTTTTTAGGTTTCAACTCTTTTAAATCAAAATTGAAAACTTGTGAAAGCTGTGGATCAGCAATGATCAGTGAAGGTGAAACTTGTCTATATTGTGGCTCAAATTTAGAAAATAATGAACAAATTGCTCAAGATCACGGAGATGCTAGCAGTAAAGTGGTAGAGATAGAAGCAGAAGAGATAAAATAACTTCTTTAAATTTTATAAACAGATAAATTAGCCAATACCTATTTGTCTTAATATACTCTGACCAGTAATTAATTCAGTACCTAAACCTATAAGTATTCCCATCATTGCTAATCTGCCATTCCAAGTCTCAGCAAAATTAACAAAACCATATCTTGGTTGATTCTCCTCGTTCATAATTTATTACAAATAACCTTTTTATTTTAGCGTTTGATAGGGAAATTCATGAAATTCTTACAAGATTTACTTAATATGCTTCATGCCATCAACAGGTTTATACTCGTCACCAGTTAATTCTTCAAAAATGATTGCTGGCAAACCAGTCTCAAACATCGTTTGCAAAGCCTCTTTTAGAAAAGGATTCCAACCTCCAGTACTCACTTTCCCGTGACGGACAGTCCAATCCCATGTACCTTGCAAATCTCTAGGTATCCTCCCCTCTCTATCTCTTCGAGCGACAAGATCTAGCGACTCAACCAAACCAACAACAACAGGATTTTTTCCATATGAAGGAGTTAAACTTAATTCTAGACGTACTGGATCTTCCTTTAACATTTTTAAGCGGAAGCGAGGGGGCAGCTTTAAAGATCGAATAACTGATGCAACTATCTTAGTTCTTTGTTCCAATTTATACTCCCAATTAAATTGTGTGTTTATGTTAGTCAGAAGTAGTGCCCTTTTCGAGAGAAGGATCACTATCATTTGAAAATCTTACTGTTAGAAGTTCTTCATTTGTTATATTTCCTGACTTATCAAGCAATTCTGGATGAATTGTATATCTTTTTTGATTTTGAGAAGTAAGTGGACTTCTTTTATTCTTATCATTAATACTCCAGCCATTTGACATTACTTTAAAGGCTTTCCAAATAAGAAATATTAGTGCAGCTGAATAAATTATTGGAAATAAAATAGTCATTGAGAAATTTTTCCGTATCTAAGTTGTAAGATTAGTATATTTATTTTAGCTTGAAAACATAATAATTTGGCCAAACTTAATTAATTAAATTTATTGATTAACATTATACTAATTTCATACATGAAATTATTTCAATATTTTTAAATAATATTTTTTAAACTAATGAGAGAAAAATTCAAATCCCTATATATACTTTTTGCAATATCAGTAATGTGGAGTTTAGCTTTCAAAAATAATGCAATTCCTGCACCAATAACTAATCAAGGCAATAATTCAAATTACCTGAAGTCAAGAAAATCTTTCATAACAGAAGCGATAGAAAAATCAGGAGCTGCAGTAGTAACGATAGATACTCAAAGAATAGTAAAATCAAATAATCTTTCTAAAGATTCAAGAATCCTTCTGGACCCCTATTTCGAGCGGTTTTTCGGCTTAAGATTTCCTTATGAAACGCAACAAAGAATAGAACAAGGGCAAGGAAGTGGTTTAATTTTTAAAGATGGCTTAGTTATAACAAATGCACATGTTGTAAATAAATCACAAAAATTAATTGTTGGATTGAAAGATGGAAGGAAATTTGAAGGGAAGGTCTTAGGTCAAGATGTTTTGACAGATCTTGCCGTGATAAAGTTAGAGGGTAGAGGTCCTTGGCCAAAAGCAATTTTAGGAAATTCAGATAATATTCAAGTTGGAGATTGGGCTATTGCAGTAGGTAATCCATTTGGATTAGAAAATACAGTAACTCTTGGAATAATTAGTAATCTCAATCGCAATGTTTCTCAGCTAGGTATATATGATAAAAAAATACAACTTATACAAACTGACGCAGCGATAAATCCTGGAAATTCAGGAGGACCATTATTAAATAATGCTGGAGAAGTTATTGGAATTAATACCTTGATAAGATCTGGCCCAGGAGCTGGTTTAAGTTTTGCGATCCCAATAAATAAAGTTAAAAAAATTGCCAATGAACTATTACTTAATGGCAAAGTTATACATCCAATGATTGGAATAAGCTTAATTAATGAGACTTCATTAGAGACAAACAGTATAAATGTAAAAGTTGGATCAATAGTACCGAAAAGCCCAGCAGCAAAGAGTGGAATCCAAATAAATGACATTATTTTAAAAGTTAATGAGAAATATATTTATAAGTCTGTAGATGTTGTTGATGCAATTAATGATAATGGAATAAAAAAATCTACAAAAATGTTAATTAAGCGAAAAAATAGATTGATAAATATAAATGTTAGACCAGTAGATATAAGAGATCTTGCTGTTAATTAAATTAATCAATTCTCAGGATTTCTAAGTATTTCTACGCATTTTGTGATACATTTTCCATCACTGATATCACATAAAGAAATACACTCAAAATAATGATCAATCGGGTCAATATTTATACTTTTTAAGTAAATAAATTCATCCTTTTCAATAGACATTTTATTTGTTTAAATATGTAGTAAATAGATTAAACAAAACAATATAATTATGTAAAGGGAAATAAGTGATCTTGCCTATTAAAATGTAAAGAATAATTAAAAAAATTCAATTTAATAGTTAGAAATACTCAGAAATTTTATCTTTTAACTCAATTTATTTTTTCTCTAAATAGTATTCATAGTTACCCTTATATGAGTGTAATTCAGAATTCTCAATTTCAACAATTCTATTTGCAACTTTGGAAATAAAAAAACGATCATGAGAAATAATTAAAACTGTACCTTGATAAACATTTAATGCTCTCTCCAAATTTTCCTTTGATTGAAGATCAAGGTGATTAGTAGGTTCATCAAGAAGTAAAAAATTACTAGGCTTAAGAATTAATAATGCCATTGCTAATCTAGATTTTTCGCCTCCGCTTAACTGTCTGACATTTTTAAAAACAGTCTCATCTTGGAAACCAAATCCCCCTAAAAAAGTTCTTACTTGATGTTGTGACCAATTTGGCGCCTTATCGAATATTAAATCAATGATTATTTTATCTAAATCAAGGGCCTCTGCTTGATTTTGTGCAAAATAGCTCATAAATAAATTATGTTTACCAAGATTCACTTCACCTATTTCTGGCATTATCTTCTTTGTAATTAACTTAAATAATGTAGATTTTCCTGAGCCATTTGGACCTAAAAATGCAACCTTTTCACCCGCATTAATTTTTAAATTAGCTTCAAAAAAAATTATCTTCTCACCATAGCAATGACATAAATTTTTAATTTCTAGAACAGATCTGCCCGATCTCGGACATGTTGGGAACAAAAAAGATGGGTGATTATTTTGTTTTTTTTGCTCAGTTAGCTTAATAATTTTATTAATTTGCTTTTCTCTACTTTTTGCTTGAGAACTTCTGGAAGCACTTGCTCTAAATTTTTCAATATATTCCTTTTGACTCTCAATTTCTTTACTTTGTAATAAATATGCCTTTTTATATAATTCATCTTCTAATAACTTCTGCTCCACAAAAAAAGAATAATTACCCCTATAAGTTTTTGAAACCCCATTTTCAATGAAGATAATTTTTTTGCATAATTTATCTAAGAAGTACCTATCATGACTGATCAAAATGATTGAATTCTTTAATGTTATTAAATATTTTTCAAGCCAACTAATAGTATCTAAATCTAAATGATTAGTGGGCTCATCAAGTAATAATAAATCTGGTTTTTGTAAAATTATTTTTCCTAATGCAATTTTCATTTGCCAACCGCATGAGAAATTACCAACAAGCTCATCAGCATCTTTTGATGAAAAACCTAATTCTGGTAATAATTTATCAACTTCTATTTTAAGCCTGTAGCCACCTAGTGTTTCATACTGACTTTGAAGAAGACTAATCTGCTTAATCTGAGAATTTAATAGAACTTGATCTTTAGAATCTTTGATAGAAATCATTTTTTGTTCTAGTATTTCTATTTTTTTTTCTATATCTTTTAATTCATGAAAAGAGCTTTCTAATTCTTCTCTAACAGTAAGATTAGATTGCAAGGCAAATTCTTGTTTTAAATAGGCAATTTTTGGCTTTCCCTCTTTTATTACAAATCCACTAGTTTGCTCTTCTTCCCCTTTTAATATTTTAAATTGAGTAGTTTTTCCAGCTCCGTTTGAACCAACTAATCCTATTTTCTCACCTTTCTTAATTTCCCAGTTTATATCTTTCAATACATAATCAGTAGAATAAATTTTGGAAATATTTTCTAAACGTATCACTTTTTTAAAATGTAAGTTTTAAGGAATTTTCTGTATTAACAAAAGAAGTTTTATAGAATAAAATTAAAGTATGAAAAGAATAGAATTAATTGCAACAATTTTTTTAGCTGCAGGTCTTTCGATTCCAAGTTATTGGTTCTTTTGGACCCTTGCAGGGGGGGGAGGGTACGATAGAAGAAACACACCCAACGAGCAAGAAGTGATAATAAATAAATTAGAGGCCTCCCCGAACCTTGATCAACCATAATTTAGTGTGTTCATCTTCAATTTTACTTAAATAATCAACGACTTCCTCTTTAGTAACTTTTATATCTAGTTGTTCACCAATTTCACAAATCTTTTCAAGTGCAGATTTCGGGTTAGTTAAAGCGGTACGAAATAAATCTTGTTTTTTAAAATGATCTTCATCAATAATTTTATAGAGTTTTTCAGCATTACTAGCCATTGAATTTTCTATGTCTAATACCAGAATATTATCCTAAGCCACATTTTGCTGATTGTTTTTATTTAAACATAATTCGTTTTCAGTATCTATTATCTCTTTTGCAGAAGCATCTTCCATACTGCGAGCATCAAGGCATAATACTTTTCTCAATTTTGCATAATTAGCTGCATGGGATAAGCGACCATCCTTTTTGGCATTAAATTCAGATTTTTGAAGAGTTTGATGAAGATGAGTTAATAAATAAGGGCTTATAACAGCGGATACAAGTACATCACTAGTCTTCAAAGATGTACCTTGCTGATGTACCAACCTTTTTTTTCTGGAATTAACTATTTTTTTTTCATCAGAATTCAGCTTATTTGAGTTTTTCATAATCAAATCAATAAAAATCAAAGAAATCTCTTATACATATAATATACACAAAGATACTACCCTTGACTCAATGTGTATACTTATAAGTAACAGTTATGATTTGTTATTAATGGCCACTAGGCAAAACTCAACTAATGGGAAGCCCAAATCTCCTAGAATTCAAGTTGTACTTACAGAAGGTCTATGTGAGCAATTATCAAATTTAGCTGAAGAAGAATCTAGGACTGTGAGTAATATGGCAAAGGTATTAATACAACAAGGTATTAAAAATTATTTGGAGAGAGAAGGCAAACCACTCATTTCAAACTCAAAAGCAGATACTGATTTATTTAGAGATAATTTAGAAAATCAAAGTATCCATAGACTTAAAGGGGCCCCAAAAAGAATAAGATACTTTAGAAATTCAAAATAATTTAATTCTAATTTTGAGGCAGTTTTTGCAAATCCTCCATTGATCCCATAACAACAAGAACATTACCTCTCTCTAATATATATTTAGCAGGTGGGTTGACTTTTAATTGTTCTGCTGGACCAGCAGCTAATACATTAACTAAATAATTCTTTCTTAAATTTAGATCCCTTAATGATCTCCCAATAAATTCCTCTGGTACAGTTATTTCATCAATTCCAGTCTGATTATCTAATTCTAATCTTTCAATTAAATTAGGTCTCACAAGTTCTAGACCTAACCTCTCGCCTTGCATTCTTGAAGGAAATACAACTTTATCAGCTCCTACTCTTATCAACATTTTTTCATGCAAATCACTTGTTGCCCGAGCAATGACTCTCTTTACTTTTGTTCCTTCACTATCTTTAGCAATAAGAGTTGTAGTAATACTTGCTTCAATGGGCTCACTAATGCCAACAACTAATGTATTCATTTCTAAAATTCCAGATTCTTTCATAGATTCTTCATCTGTACAATCAACAACTCGTGCTTCAATAGAGGGCTCTAATTGTCTTAAATCATCAATTGCTTTCTCTGAATAATCAGCAGCTAACACATCTGCTCCATTTTGAATAAGTTCTCTGCAAACAGCAGTCCCAAATCTACCCACTCCAACTACTGCAAAGGTAGGAGATTCTTTTTCTTTTTGAGGAGACCATTGCCACCAGTCAGCCATAATCAATTCAGTGCTTTCTATACATAAAGATCAGCTTTTGGATAACCAATCCTTTTTTGTTTCCCTATTCTACTCTTATAAAGAGCTTCCCAGACAGCGCTTAAAAATAATAATATACCTAGCCTGCCAACGAACATACCAACGATCAGTATGAATTGGCCAAAATGATTTAATTTAACTGTTAACCCAATATCAAAACCGACTGTTGCAAATGCAGAAATACAAGTAAACAGCATTTCTAAAAAAGTAAATTTCTCTCTATTTACAAAAGTATTTGTCGTGCTCAATAGCATTGCCATCAACAAAACAAATAGTAATGAACCGACAGTAATACCTACAGCTTTAAGTATTACTTTATCTGAAATAACTCTATTACTAATAATTACATCTTTTTGTCCTCTTAGTGTAGATCTTGTGGCAGCCATTAAGGCAATAAATGTAGTTGTTTTAATTCCTCCTCCTGTGCCTCCAGTACTTGCTCCAATAAACATTAAAGTCATTAGTAATAATAATCCAGTATCGGAAATTGTATCTAAGGATATTGGAAAATTTGTAAAGCCCGCAGTTCTGGCTGAAATGGTTTCAAAAAATGCAGAAACAATTCTCTGCCAAAAATTAAGACCCTCAAAAAATTGTCCATTTAATAATGATTCAGTAATAAAAAAACCTATAGAGCCGAATATTATTAAATTAAAAGTTGTTCTAAGCACTAATTTACTATGAAGACTAAGTTTTTTATAACTTAAGTCTTTTCTATGAGTCCAAATATCATCTATAACTCTCCAGCCAATTCCACCAAGAATGATTAAAAAGATAAATACTAAATTAACAGTAAAATTTGTTCTATATTCAAAAATGCTGGAAGACCAAATTGAAAACCCCGCATTGTTATATGCAGAAATACTATGAAAGAGAGCTGCCCAAAGCCTTTCCCATCTATTTGAAATATCAACAAATCCAAAAAAGTATAAAACTGATGATCCTAAAGAAATAATAATTACTGCAGTTAAAGCAATACTCCTAAAAGTTCTACCAATACCTCCCACTCCAAATTCATCAAGTGTCTTACCTTTATCTAGTCTTGTTCTTAATTTTGCACCTTTTACTACAAATCCCTGCAAAAAAGTTGTTATTGCCATCAAACCTAAACCACCAGACAATAACATTAAGGCTAAAAATATTTGCCCAAATATAGTTAAATCCTTGCCAATATCAACTACAGTTAAGCCCGTTACTGTAATTGCTGATGCAGAAGTAAAGAAAGCCTCCCATAGACCCACATTAGAAGAAGAGCAGATTGGCAAGCTAAGTATTAAAGTTCCACATAAGATAATTATTAAACCTGTAATAATTGTAAATTGAGGTACAGTTAACTTCCTATAAGTATCTTTTAATTTATAAATCAATTCCTTTTTTTTCACTTTTTTAATCAATGTTAAATTAGCTGTAGTTAAAAATTACCAAAGCTGGAATTATCAATGACATGATTATAGTTAAACCAATTCCATATCTAGCAATATCAAAAAATTGATATCTCCCAGGTCCATAAACCATTAAATTTGTTTGGTAACCCATGGGAGTTAAAAAAGATTGACTAGCTCCAAATAATACAATCATTATTAATGCATTCGGAGGAATTCCAAACGTAGAAGAAAATTCAATTGCAACAGGTAATACTAAAGCTACAGAAGCAGCGTTACTTATAAATTGAGTAAGTATTACAGTAAAAAGAAATACAACAAGCAAAGCTAGATATAGCGGTAATCCATCTAGTAAAAAATTTAAATTCAAAGCTATTAAATCAGCCAATCCTGATGTTTGCATTGCTACGCTAAAGCTAGATAATGATCCTAAGAGTAAAATTACATCCAACCTTATAGATCTCTGAATTTCTGCAGGACGTAAGCATCCAGTTACAACCATTGCAATAACTGCTAAAAGTACAGATCCCACTAGAGGAATATCAGTTATTGATGGAAGAATAATCATTGATAATGCTATAGCAATTGCTACTGGTTTTTTCCTCAAAACAGGTAAGTCATCATCCACCTGATCTAAAACAAGGAGATCATTACTTGCCTGTAAACCTCTAATAGAATCTAACGGGGCTTGCAAAAGTAAAACATCTCCAGCTCTGAGAATAGATTGTCCTAGCCTTTCCTGCACAGTTTGCTGGCCTCTTCTTAAAGCAAGAACAGTTGCATTATGTCTTTGCCTAAATCTCAATTCCCTTAAACTAGCACCAGCCAAAGTCGACCCTGAGGGTAGTAAAGCTTCGAAGGTTTTGGTGCATTCATCAGAAGTAGAATAATTATTTTGAGAAGAATTATCTTTCTCAGCAAGTAATACAGTCCTTTCCTGCTCTAATCGCAATAAATCTGAACGAGTTACGCGAATTAATAATCTATCCTGCGGTTCAATTTTTCTATCAGCTAATGGGGGAAGAATAGTTTTACCTTGTCTTTGCAGTTCCAAAACATCAACATCAAACCGCCTCTGAAGCCTACTATTTCTTAATGATTGTCCAACTAATTTTGAATCAGCTGGAATAGTTACCTCTGTACAGTAGATATTTAAATTGACATTATTAGTAAGTTCATTTTGGATGCCTCTATCAGGGAGCAAGGAATCTGATACAAGTATCATATAAGCGCTTCCAATAAGCCAAACAGGTATACCTATTGAAGTTAAGCTAAATAGATCTAAAGATCCATATCCTAATTGCTCACTAATATCGCTTACTAAAAGATTGACTGAACTCCCCAAAAGAGTAATAGTTCCTCCCAACAATACAGAAAATGATAGAGGTAAAAGTACTTTAGAAGGAGATATTTTTCGTTTTTGACACCAACCTTCAACTAGTGGCAACAAAGATGCTACTAAAGGGGTATTTGGTACAATTCCTGAGATGGGAGCAATTAACAAACCTAGCAATGCTATAAACCTTTTACTAGTTTTAATACTTTGAGATGCGAGCAATTCCCTTACCCTATCTAAAGCTCCACTCTTAACAAGCGCAGATGATATACAAAATAGTCCCATTAGTGTAATTAACGCGGGGCTTCCAAATCCAGACAATGCCTTTTGAGGAGATAAAACCCCTGTAACTATAAATATCGCCACGCAAAGTAATCCTGTTAATTCTGGTGCAATTGAATTTTTTATAAATAAAAATATAGATAAAAATATAACTAATACCGTTATCAAGGCATCATAATTTTCACTAATAAAATTAATTAAACTCATATAGTGATAATTTTACCAAATATACCTTTATAACATTTTTATCTTTTTCTCAAGTTTAATTGTTAGAACTTATTTTTTTTGAATTAACGCTTTTTTAGTTAAAATCCATGATGCAGTAGATTTAAAAGACCTCTCAACTCTTGGCATTTTTGAAGCATAAATTATTCTTCTAAGTTCAAAAGCTAATTTCCCAGAAAGAGTCAATCCAAGTCCAGAAATAGATGCGTTGCCAATCCCTAAACTGATCATCTCGCCCTTATCGATGTATTCGAAAGGCAGTAATTTGTTATTATCTATTTTTAAATTAATATTCTTTGCAACATGAATACCTTGTTGCATTGCAACTTGAGCTGTAACAGGATAATTATCATCTCCATCTATTATTGCAATATCACCTAATGCGAATACATTTGTATTTGAAGTCATTTGCAGATATTTATTTATTAAAATCCTACTACTACGAGTTTCTATTTCTTGAGTAAATGTCGGCAAATTAGGCTTAATACCTGCTGTCCAAATTACTCCAGCATAAATCAAATTTTCAACTTGATTAGATTTACTAGAAATAACAATTTCATCTTCCCTGATTTCATTGACAGAGGTGTTAAGGAGTAATTCAATATTTCTTTTCTCAATTGATTTTTCAGCTTCTTCTCTATTAAAAAATTTGTTATTACTTAGAATTTCATTAGTCTTCTCGATTATAGAAATTCTAAACTTTTGATTATAAATATCATCAATTTTACATGCCAATTCAACTCCTGAGGGACCAGCTCCAACAATAAAAATTCTATTATTTGAGCTTTCAATTAAAGGTCTCTCAAGAAAGCTTTTTAATTTTATTTGATCTTCATTTGTACTAAAAAAATAACAATTTTTATCTACACCCTCTATTCCAAAATTATTATGAGTAGATCCTGTACAAAGGATCAAATACTGATATTGAATTTTTAAATCATCCTGAAATTCTACGATATTTTTAGCAAGATCAATATTCTCTAAATGATTTCTTAGAAATGTTATGCCAGTATTTGAGAAAATATTATTAAAAGTCGGTGCAACTTCCCATTGCTTTATTTCATTACTTAAGACTTCATATAAAAGTGGTTTAAATAGGAAATGAGAGTTTGAGTCTATCACTACTATTGGCAAACTAGAATTTATTTTCTTTAAATTCAAGGCGGCATTTACTCCTGAAAAACCACCTCCAACGATAACTATTGGTTTTTTCATATAGTTCATTTCAAAATATTATATTTCATAAAGGTATTATTAAATTAAACGAATATTACATAATTCGAGTGTCATAACTTACAATTTTAAAAGTAAATAAAACAATGAACCTAAAACTTGATAATAAAATTGAGACAACCTTGAATTCTTTTAATAAAGAACTTCTTAATAAAAACGCCCTAGAAATAATAGAGTGGGCATATAAAAAATTCGATAATCGTCTTGCTTTTACTACAAGTTTTGGGATTCAATCATCAGTTCTATTACATTTAATCCAGAATTCTTCATTAAAAAAACAGGTAAAAATCTTTTGGATAGATACAGGCTATCTTCCAAAAGAAACCTATATATATTCCGATATTCTTATTAAAAAGCTTTCTTTGGATATAAATATAATTCAAAGTAAAATGTCTCCTGCACGAATGGAAGCTCTTTATGGCAAATTATGGGAAAGTAAAGACATTAAAGATATAGATAAATATCATAAAATAAGGAAAGTAGAACCTTTAGATAAAGCATTAAAAAAATATTCAATTAATTGCTGGGGCAGTGGGGTTAGAGCTCAGCAAACAAATAACCGAGGTAAAATGAAATTTATTGAATTAATAAGAGGCACATTTTCATTAAGACCACTACTTGGATGGTCACAAAAAGATATTTTTTACTATATGAAAGAGAATGAGTTACCACAACATCCATTGTTTGAAAAAGGTTATTCGACTATTGGAGACTGGCATTCAAGTAATCCTGAGACTACAAATATTAAAGGGAGAGAGACAAGATTTGGAGGACTTAAACAAGAATGCGGTCTACATGTTAATGACTATCAAATATAATTTCCTAGGATTCAATGGCAAATAATTATTTATTAATAGGAAACTCAAGATTACATTGGGCTAAGAACTTACAAAAAAATAATTATCAATTCATTCATACTACTAAAAATGAAAAGCATCCAAAAAAAATTAATTATGAAAGTTTAATTTGGGCTTCTGTAGGAAATTATCCAATTGAAAAATTCAAGAAAGAAAATGAGGTAAAAAAAAAAGATTTAAATATAAAAAACTTCCCTAGTCATTTTGGAATTGATCGAGTATTTGGATGTATTGCTGCTCTTAAAAAAGTTAATAATCCCCTTAAAAAGAATTTATTAATTGCTGATCTAGGAACAACTTTATCAATAACAAAAATAAACTATAAAGGAGAGCTCATTGGAGGTCATCTAATACCAGGATTCAATACTCAATTAAAATCTTTGGAAGAAAGCACAAGAAATTTAAGTCAGCCATATAGTTATAAAATTCCTATAAAAGAATTTCCAATATTGACAAAAGATGCCATGCTGAGAGGTGTTTACAACTCTCTTCTCGGAGCTATAACTTTAGCCTTTAATGAGAAAAATGACATCTTGATAATCTGCGGAGGTGATGCGAATCTCTTAGGAAAAAAGATAAACACCGTCTTCAATAATGTTAACCTTGAGCCAAATTTAGTAATGATGGGAATGATTATCTCTCAAGAAACATAAACTATTTTAGATTAAGATCTGAAGCAATATGATCAGCCATGATTGCGGCTTTTACTTTTGTATAAATTTTTTCAATATTACCTTTTTCATCTATTACAAAAGTATTTCGTATCATTCCCATATACTCTTTGCCCATAAATTTTTTTAAGCCATAACTTTCATAATCAGTAGCAACCTTACACGGCAGAGGATCTGTTAACAAAATAAAGGGTAAATCAAATTTTTGAACAAATTTCTGATGTGAGGATGAATTATCTTTACTAATTCCAATAATTACAAAATTATTTCTTTTCATTATTTCAAAGTTATCTTTAAAATTGCAAGCTTCTTTTGTACATCCAGGAGTATTATCTTTGGGATAAAAATATAAAATCACCTTTTGACCTATAAAGTCTTTCAAAGAAACATCATTATCATATGTATCTTTAAGGGAAAATAGCGGCGCCTTTGCTCCAATTTTTATTGTCATTACAAACATAAAAGACTATCTCATTAGGTTACCAAATATTTTGTTTTACAACATAAAAGATTAAACAATAAACTTTTTCTAACAATTTTTATTTATACAACACTTTTATTAAATTAAATGCTGAGAATATAATTCAAATATAAATAAATCTATCTTGTTCAAAGAAAAATTTGTGGTGAGATCTAAATAAATTATCATATTTATTTTATTAATATTTTTTCTTAATTAATCTAAAGTAAATTTCTTTTCCCACCCATTCTGACTGGGCTCCCAAAGTTTAGTTCCTAATATATCTTTTGGCATATAATCCTGTTTCAAATTCTTTCCTTGAAAATCATGAGGATTTTTATAAGTACTCGAATTATTCTTTAGATGATTTGGCACACTTTGGAAATTATTTGATTTAAAGGTTTCTATGGCTTTATATATAGATTTTGTACTATTACTTTTAGGCGAAGTAGCAAGATACAAAGATGCCTGAGTTAAGAAATAATGTCCCTCTGGCATACCAATTTTTTCAAATGCATTACTACAAGAATTGACTAATATAATTGCATTAGGATTAGCTAATCCTATATCCTCACTAGCAGATATTAATAATCTTCTAAAAATATAATTTGGATCCTCTCCTGCTTCAAGCATATTAGCTAGCCAATATAATGTTGCATCTGGATCTGATCCTCTTATAGATTTAATAAAAGCACTTATTATATCAAAATGATTTTGTCCGAATTTATCATAAATTTTATTCTTATTTTGAATAGAATCTTCTGCAATTTCTAGATTTATTAAAACTGGATTTTGATTTGAGTCTGAAATAACATTAATTGCCATCTCTAAAGCATTTATAAGATTTCTGGCGTCTCCGTTTGAATAATTTATAAGATGATTTAAAGCTTTTTGAGTTATTTCAATGTCCTTAGGTTCTGCTAAATTTTTATAATATGTTTTAACCTTATCAATTATTTTTTTTAAATCAAAATTATTTAAAGTTGATAATTTAAAAATCCTCGATCTACTCAATAAAGCTTTATTAACTGAATATGTAGGATTTTCCGTCGTTGCTCCAATAAAATTAATAGTACCATTTTCTATTGAGGGCAACAGTGCATCCTGTTGCGCAGAGGTAAATCTATGAACCTCATCAATAAATAAAATTGTTTTTCTTTTTGAATTAATCCATCTTTCTTGGGCTAATAATATTTCATTTCTTAGTTCTTTAATACCGGATAAAACAGCATTAAGTTTGACTAAAACAGATCTTGTATTTAAAGAAATTATTTCGATTAATGTTGTTTTACCTACTCCAGGAGGGCCAGAAAAAATAATATTTCCGACTTTATCATTTAAAATTGCATTTCTCAATAAAGAATTTTCACCAATAATAGATTCTTGACCATAAAAGTCATTTAAAGATTTTGGTCTCAATTTATCAGCTAAAGGAGCATTTAATTTCAGGTTTGACTCTTGATTTAAAAATATATCAGAAGACATTTTCTTATAAATTTAAAATTATGAAATTAGCATTATTTATGTAATAACAGTTGGTCTATTCATTTGTGTAAGTTCTGAAATATTCAACAAATTATTTACACCATCTATTAAATCTTTCAAAGCAATTTGTGGATTTAGATCAAGTGAATTATCATCATCACAGTATCTTTCGAAGTAAAGCCTTAATGTTGATCCTTTAGTGCCTGTCCCTGACAAACGTAAAATAATTCTTGCATTATTTTCTAATATTATTCTTAAACCTTGATTCTCACTGATAGATTTATCGATAGGATCAACATAACAAAAATTATCAGCTTCTTTTATGAAAGAATTAGCAAATCTACTACCTGTTAATTTTGGCAAAAGTTCTAACAAATTTTGATAAATCTGATTGGCGACACTCGAGGATATTGCTTCATAATCATGTCTAGAATAATAATTTCTTCCAAATTTAGCCCAATGCTCTTTAATTAACTGAGCTACCGAACAATTCTTGATAGACAATATCTGAAGCCAGTACAAGACTGACCATAATCCATCTTTTTCTCTAACATGATTACTTCCTGTCCCAAAACTTTCTTCACCACAAATTGTAATTTTATTTGCATCAAGAAGATTTCCAAAAAATTTCCACCCTGTAGGAGTTTCATAACACGGTAAATTTAATTTTTTTGCAACAGCGTCAACAGCCATACTTGTAGGCATTGATCTTGCAACTCCTGAGATGCCATCCTTATAACCTGGGATACAATTTGTATTTGCAGTAATTACTGCAAGGCTATCGCTTGGATTAATAAAGCAACCACGCCCAAGGATCATATTTCTATCTCCATCTCCATCACAGGCAGCACCAAAACTAAAGGACTTTTTTTCTAAAAGTAAATCAGCCAATTCTTTAGCATAGGTAAGATTTGGATCTGGGTGCAATTTGCCAAAATCAGGCAATGGGTAAAAATTCAAAAGGCAATTATTGGATTGACCAAGTCTTTTTACAAAAATTTCTTCTGCATAAGGACCAGTAACAGCATTCATAGCATCAAAAATCATTGTAAAATCTTTCTTTAAGAAATCTCCAATCTGATCAAAATCAAAGATTTTCTCCATTAAGGCAACATAATCTTCTACCCCATCAATAATTTGAACGTGCGTATTATTAATGATAAAAGCTCCTATCTGATCTAAATCAGGAACCTCTTGATCATAAAATTTATACTTTAATAAAGTTTGACTACATCTAAAAATTTGGTTGGTTAATTTCTCTTGAGCTGGCCCACCATTGGATATATTAACTTTTACACCAAAATCCCCTGAAATACCTCCAGGATTATGACTTGCAGAAAGAATAATACCGGCTAAAGCATTATTAATTCTTATCAGATTAGATGCAGCTGGAGTTGATAAAATTCCATTTTTTGTGATTATTATTTTTTTTAAATTATGAGCAGCACATATTTGCAATATTTTTTTTATGGCATTTTCATTTCCAAATCTTCCATCACCTCCAAGAACTAAAGTTTTTCCTGAAATATCACCTAAGGAAAGTAAAATTGATTCAACAAAAATTTCCAAATAATGTGGCTCTTGAAATTTTTTAGTACTTTTTCTCAAGCCAGATGTACCTGGTTTTTGATCAAGAAAAGGTTTATCAATATTAATTACTTTGATGTTACTCATAAATAAATTACAACTTGGAAAAATCTAACTAATTTAATGTGGCATTTCAGATGTTCTTAACATAGCGATAAACCATAAAGATGAAATAAAAAGAGCAGTTAAGATTCCAGTACTTATACCAAATTTAGAAATAGTAATCGGAACGATTAAAGGGAAAGTAACAGCTCCAAATAAGGGAGTCAAAGCTATAAATTTTTTACGCATAGATAATTTACTCAAACCATTCTGTTTCTGATTTTTCTTTGCTATTTGTATTATCCAATGGTGTATTTCTTTCAAATCTCATTGTTATTGATCTTTCTTGCTTGCCACTTGAATCAGTTGCTTTAATATCATAATTTTGAGAACCATCCCTAAAGGGAACTTGAAGTCTAAATGTGCCATCAGAAGCTAGTGGAACTTCTTCACCGCCTATAGTTAAAGTCGCTGAAGGATCAGTAGCTCCATAAACAATTAATTCTGCATCTGCCACTAACCAAAAGGATCTACTGCTTATCCCAGAACCAGATTCGTTTATACCAGAAGACCAAACTCCTGCTCCAGAATCATTATTATAATTTTTGTTTGAAAAACTTTCCATGAATTCTTCAGAACCTACCTTAGTACGTTTTGAATAGGTTGTAGCAGCTTGATAGAGCCTCTCATGCAAGCCATTAACATTGTTATCAGCAGATTCTATTAGAGAAGTACTAGTCTCAGGGGGCGAATCTAAATTGAATGGTACAAACTTATCTAATATTTGTTCAGATGGTTGAGAATTAGGCACATGACTTGAGGAAGAAAAAGCTAATGACATCCATTTAACACCATATCTATAACCTAATTCAACTTTATAATCCCTGTCTGGGACTGGAATTGGAAGATACCATTCAGTACTATAGCTATCAACTGCTATTTCCCTTAGTGTACCTTGATTAACATTTCCATCTTCCAAGCCAGTGACATCATAAAGTCTTAAACAAAGTTTATTAGCTCCTAAAGACTGAGCTTTCTCTCTATCAATATCGGATATTTGCCAAAAAACGTATGCCCATTCAGGATCTCTGGGTAGAAACACTAAATTAGTTTTTTTATCAATAGATGTTGGAATCGTATTAGATGTTGTAGAGGTTTTGGTAATTTTCGTTTCACTTTTGCTAGGTGAAATATTATTAGCTTTATTCTGATAAATATCTATAAGATCAACTAGTGCAACCTTAGTTTTTCGACTGTAAAGGGGTACTGATAATTTACTAGCTACTTGACGTAATTGTCTGAGGGTAAGACGAAGCAATTCATCCTTAGTTTTCATCCCTTCAGCCACTTTAAAATCTCCGTTTTTGTTTGGGATCAGTATGTTCTTTTTTTTGCCAATCTGCGTGATATTTTGCTCTGTCGTCAGCATCCACTGACTACTTTTAAAATTATAAAAATTCAAAATTTCCTTAAAACCCTTAAAAACATTAACTTTTCATGATTTTGAAGAATTAAAAGATTTTGAACAAATTTTTTCTTCTTTTAATTTTTATTACCATTAAAAAACATATTTTTTAGAGGTATATTTTTTCTTCGGGATCGCAAAAAATCATAAATTTAATTATTTTTAGAAATTAAAATTATTAGATCATCTAAAATCAAATTCAAAGGCTTTTTACCAATCGAATCTGAATAATCCTTCAATTTTTGCGCTGCTGAATTCATTTGCTCGAACAAAAGCAATGAGAAATTTTGATCATTCAATTTTTTAGCTTCAAATTCAGACCATTCCATTAATTGGCATTCGGTTGGGAAGGAGACATTATTACGAGAAGAAATATCCTTAAAAATTTCTAAGCAATGAACTAGTAATTTAAGATGAACTTTATCTAGAGTTGATAAATCAAGCTGATCAATCTTATTAATAACTTCCATTTTTATTGGACCACTAAGAGAATTAAATTGATCAGACATTAAATTAATTTAAAGGGCATGAAAAAAGATCAATATTTTGCATATCTTTGGTTAAAGTATATATGAGACTTAACGAAATAAATCAATTTTCAAATTATGGTTAACGACAATTTGATGGATAATATTGTTTCTGAACCATATAAATATGGTTTCGTAACTGAAATTGAAAGTGAAAAAATATCAAAAGGAATTAATGAAGACATTATTAGATTAATTTCATCTAAAAAAAACGAGCCCGAATACCTACTAAACTTTAGATTAAATGCTTTCAAAAAATGGCAAGAGATGGAAGAACCTAACTGGGCAGATTTAGGATATACACCAATTGATTATCAAGATATAATATATTATTCAGCACCTAAACAACAAGATAAGATTGCAAGTTTAGACGAAGTTGACCCAAAATTGTTGGAAACCTTCGATAAATTAGGAATCCCTTTGACAGAACAAAAAAGGTTAACCAATGTTGCTGTAGATGCAGTCTTTGATAGCGTTTCTATTGCGACAACATTTAAGGAACAACTTGCAGAACATGGGGTTATTTTTTGTTCAATAAGTGAAGCAATTAGAGATCATTCGGATTTAATTGAAAAGTATTTAGGTTCTGTTATACCAGCATCAGATAATTACTTTGCTGCTCTAAATTCAGCAGTATTTAGTGATGGTTCATTTGTATATATTCCTAAAAATGTTACTTGTCCAATGGATCTATCTTCTTATTTCAGAATAAATAGTGGCGACTCTGGTCAATTTGAAAGAACTTTAATAATTGCAGAAGAAGCTAGCTCAGTAAGTTATCTTGAAGGATGTACAGCACCAATGTTTGATACCAACACCCTTCATGCTGCAGTCGTTGAACTTATTGCTCTTGACGATGCATCTATTAAGTATTCAACTGTACAAAACTGGTATGCCGGGAATGAAAAAGGTGTTGGCGGCATCTTTAATTTTGTAACTAAAAGAGGAAAATGTCTTGGTAGAAAGAGCAAAATCAGTTGGTCACAAGTTGAAACTGGATCAGCAATTACATGGAAATACCCAAGTTGCATTCTGATCGGAGAAGAATCAGTAGGTGAATTTTATTCAGTAGCTTTAACAAATAATTTACAACAAGCTGATACAGGAACAAAAATGATTCATATAGGACCTAAAACCAAATCGACAATTGTAAGTAAAGGTATAAGTGCAGGTAAATCATCTAATAGTTACAGAGGTTTAGTAAAAATAGGTTCACAAGCAATTGGAGCAAGAAACTATAGCCAGTGTGATTCAATGTTGATCGGAGATCAAGCTGCAGCAAATACTTTTCCTTATATTCAATCGCAACAACCTAATTCAGAAGTTGAACATGAGGCAAGTACGTGTAGAATTTCAGAAGATCAACTTTTTTATTTACAAAGCAGAGGTATTGAATTTGAGGAAGCAGTATCTATGATGGTAAGTGGTTTCTGCAGAGACGTGTTTAACCAACTTCCCATGGAATTTGCTGCTGAAGCCGATAAGTTACTCTCCTTAAAATTGGAAGGATCAGTTGGCTAACAACACAATTTATCTAAGCAAAATTTGATGCAAAAGACAAAAGAAATAAAGAAACCACTTTTAGAGATAAGTAATCTTTTTGCATCTACTGAAAATCTGACAATTTTGAAAGGAGTCAATATTCAGATTAATGCTGGTGAAATTCATGCAATTATGGGTAGAAACGGATGCGGCAAAAGTACACTTTCTAAAATAATTGCTGGACACCCTTCCTATGAAGTTACAAGTGGCAAAATAAAACTTTCGGGGAATGATATTGAATCCTTGGAACCAGAAGAAAGAGCACAATCTGGTATATTTCTTGGTTTTCAATATCCCATAGAAATTCCTGGAGTAAGTAATCTTGAGTTTCTTAGAGTAGCAACTAATGCGAGGAGGAAATTCCTGAATAAAGAAGAATTAGATACATTTGAATTTGAAGAATTAGTAAAAGAAAAATTAGATATTGTAAAAATGGATTCTGCTTTTTTAAGTAGAAGTATTAACCAAGGATTCTCTGGAGGAGAGAAAAAAAGAAATGAAATATTACAAATGGCCCTTCTAGAACCTGAGATTGCAATTTTAGATGAAACAGATTCTGGTTTAGATATTGATGCCTTGAGAATTGTCGCATCTGGGATTAAAAAAATTGCGAATAAAAATTCTGGTATTATTCTTATTACTCACTACCAAAGATTACTTGATGAAATCAAACCAGATTTTGTTCATGTTATGGCTAACGGGAAGATTATTAAAACTGGTGATAGTAAACTTGCGTTAGAACTTGAAGAAAATGGATATGACTGGACTGATAGATTGATAAATCAAGAGAAAGAATAATGCAAATAATTGAAAGCATTACAAAAAAAGATGAATTTATTTCAACTAATAAATCTAAGCTTCAAAAATTATCTTTTGCCAAATTAAAGAGTAATCCTCTTCCTAACAACAAAAGCGAAATTTGGAGATTGACAAGCAAGCCAAAATTTTCACGTTTTTTAAATTATGAAATAGATGATAAAATCGCAAATATTTTAATACCAGAACTCCCTGAGGCAAAAAATGTTATTAGGATCATAATAGGAGAAAATAAAAATATTGAACTTAAAAAAAATAACTGGGAAATAAGGCAGATCAAAGAAAAAGAAATAATAAGTTTAATAAAACAAGAAATAGTTGATTGTGATACAACAGAAAATTGGAGTAATTTATTAAATCACTTTCTTACTAATAAAAAAAATATTATTGGTTTAAATATTTCGGGTAAAAGGATTCCAGATATTGAAATAATCTGCAATTCAAAAGAAAATTTTTTAAATTCTAAAACTTTAATTTTAAATATAGAAGAGGGTACCAAAGTTAATATTTCCCAAATCAACCTAGGTGATGCAAATTCTGCATTATCAATTTCATCCTATTTAAATATTGGAAAAGATGCAGTTTTAAATCATGGGATCATCTCATATGGTGATAACAAATCAAATATAATTAATTCATTGAATGTAATTCAGCAAAAAAATAGTGAATATAACTTGGGCTCAATTCAGTTTAAATTTGATTTTGCAAGATTAGAGCTCAGTATTAATCAAGTTGAAGGCCATGCCAAGACAAATATCAAAGGGATGCAAATTACAAAGGGAAATGAACAAATTTCAACATATGCAAAAATTTCATTTAATGGCCCTAATGGATTTTTAAATCAGTTAAATAAATCTCTAGCTAAAGGAAGATCACATTCAGTTTTCGAAGGATTAATCATTGTTCCTCAGATTGCTCAAAAAACTGATGCATCTCAACTTAGCAGAAACTTACTTCTATCAAATTATGCAAAAATAGATACTAAACCTCAACTAGAAATTATTGCAGATGATGTCAAATGTATGCATGGAGCAACAATTTCCCAGCTAAATGAAAATGAACTTTTTTATATGAGATCAAGAGGTCTCACATTAGCGGAAGCTAGTAAACTACAATTGAGATCATATTATCAAGAAATTATTTCTTTTTTGCCTATCTCGAAGGACAGATTGGATTTGCTTGCATTATTACTCAAAAATCAATAATGAAAACTTTACACGATTTTAATCTATCAACTATAGAAGATTTTCCAATACTTAATCAAAAGTTTAATGAAAAGGAAAAATTGATTTACTTGGATCACGCAGCTACGACCCAAAAGCCGCAACAAGTTTTAGACAAAATTAATGAATATTACCAGAATTTCAATGCAAATGTGCATAGAGGAGCTCATCAACTGAGTGCAAAAGCTACAGAAGAATTTGAAAATGCAAGATTGTCAATTAAAAATTATATAAAAGCTAATTCGGTAAAAGAAATAGTATTCACCAGGAATGCTACTGAAGCCATAAATATTGCTGCAAGATCTTGGGGAGAAAATAATTTACAAGAAAATGATGAAATACTATTATCTATAATGGAGCATCATAGTAATATTGTCCCATGGCAGCTTGTTGCGAAAAAAAATAAATGCAAAATAAAATATATCAATATCACCGAAGAAGGTTATCTTGATTTTATAGACTTCAAATCAAAATTAACAAAGAAAACTAAAATTGTTAGTTTAGTGCATATTAGTAATACCCTTGGATGTTGCAATCCAATCAAAGAAATAACAAAGTTATCGAAAGAAAATGGTTCGATGGTACTAATTGATGCTTGTCAAAGTTTGGCCCATGTAGAAATAGATGTTAAAAATTTAGGTATTGACTTTCTAGCTGGTTCAGGACATAAATTATGTGGCCCTACTGGGATAGGTTTCTTATGGGCTCGTGAAAATATACTTGAAGATATGCCTCCGCTATTTGGTGGGGGAGAAATGATACAAGATGTATTTGAAGAAAAAAGTACTTGGGCTGATCTTCCTCATAAATTTGAGGCTGGCACTCCAGCAATTGCAGAAGCTATAGGACTTGCTGAAGCTCTAAAATATATAAATAAATTAGGACTTAAAAATATTCATAGATATGAACAAGAACTTACAAAGTACTTATTTGAAAAGATGAGAGTTATCAGAAATTTAAATATAATTGGACCCCATCCGAATCAAGATCCTAACAGAGCTTCATTAGCAACATTTTATATAAAAAATATTCATGCAAATGACATAGCAGAAATATTAGATTCAAAGGGCATTTGTATTAGAAGTGGTCATCATTGCTGCCAACCACTTCATAGATACATAGGTATCAATTCAACTGCTAGGGTGAGCATGAACTTCACTACCACAAAAAATGATATAGATATTTTTATTGAAAAGCTTAAGGAGACAATAAATTTTTTAGATATTAATTCTTAAAATTTAAAACATAATTAATAAATTTTTCAGTTTTTTCCAAAACGATCATTTTATTATCAATGGTTTTAAACCCATGACCCTCATCCTCAAACAGGAAAAGTTCTGTATAGACATTATTTTCTTTAAGCTTCGTATGAAAGAGACTAGATTCTTGAAAGTTTATAACAGAATCTTTTTTTCCATGAAATAGTAATACTGGTTTATCAATGTTATGTAAATTATTCTTTGGTGATCGCTTAAAATATTCTTTTTTATTATTTTTAAATTCTCCAATTAAAGAATTTAAATAATTTTTTTCAAATCTATGAGTATTTAAACGCATTTCATTGAGATCAATCACAGGATATTTACAAATCGCTGCCTTGAAAATATCATTACCAACAATAGAATTTAAAGCAGTAAAGCCTCCAGCGCTATTTCCTGCAATAATTATTCTTGAATAATCGACTAATCCCTCCTTAATTAGGGTTAGAGCTAAATTCTTACAGTCAATTGAATCAACTATTCCCCATTTCATTTTTAAACGTTCTCTATAATTCCTCCCCAAGCCAGAAGATCCACCATAATTAACTTCTGCGACGAACCATCCTCTTGATAGCCAATATTGCACTTCCAAGTTCAATACGCCACTAAATGATGCGGTTGGACCACTATGAACTCTTAGTAATAATGGGGATTCTACTTGGTTATTAAAATTTGGTCTATAAATCCAGGCATGCGTTTCTTTACCCTCGTATCCTTTAAACCAAAATGATTCTGCTTTTATATATCTTGAATTTTTCTCATTAATCTGTATACAATCACTAAAAACTTTTAAAGATTGAGCCAAACTTATTTTTAATAAATTTTCATGAGAAATATTACTTGAAGCAATACAAACCAATTGATTTTTATATACTTGGAGATCTCTCAGATATTGAAAAGGTAGTTCAATATTAGCTTTAAAAGAAAAGTTCTGATAATGCTCTAATAACCAAAATTCTTTATGCTTAACCAAACAAAACAAATTATCCTTTGAACCAGAAAAAAGAGAAATACCAGAATTCCATTCTGGAACTCCATATTCAAATGATGCCTTTTTTATCCTTTTTATAATATTAATTTCTTCAATATTATTAATTTCTAAAAACATTAAATTCCACCATCCCGAGCTATCTTCAGCACAAAGTAAAATTTTTTTACTGATCCATAATGGTTGAAAAAATGATACAGATTTTTGTAAGTTAATATTCTTATTTTTGAACTCTCTTATTTTTGTTATTTGACCATTTGACTTTATTTGAGCGAACAACAAATTATTACTTTCCCAAATCATATTATTTGACCACTCAATCCAAGAGAGCAAGGTGTAATCTTCATTACAACTTAAAGATCCCGCAAAAGAATCAAACTCTTTCAAAATCCTTAAAACTTGTTTTTCTTTGTTGATTTTGATGGCGAAAAGATAATCTCTCCCATTTTGTTCAAACAAACCTAGCAATTCAGTCCCATTTAACAGTACAAAGGAAGAATCAAAATTACCTTTTACAGAAGTGGTTAATTTTCGCAGACTTTTTGAATTTAAAAAATAATTAGAAGTTTGATTAATAGATTTATTAATCTCAAAAACTTGGCACCAGAGTGATTCTGATATTAAGTCAATCCAAATTAAGTAAATATCTTCTTGATAAAAGAAACATTTATAAGATTTCCCCCCATATCCATGAAAATTACTTTTAATTTTAAAAGAATTGCCTGTTAAATTTTGAGCTATAGAATTATCATCATTAAAAGGCTTTGCAAAAATTGCTGTATTTGAATTTGTTTGAATATTTTCTACCCAAAAAATAAATCCTTCAACAAAAGATAATTCCTTGTAAGAATTACTTTCAAATAATAAATCCTTTGAAGTAATTTTTTTGTAATTATTCATTGAATTCCTTTCATTCTCAGTTTAAAAAAATGCTAAAGTCTTTATATAGTCTAAATTCTAATCAATTCAAAAACGAAAGAGTGCCAAATCATTTTTCACAGTTAGCAAAAAACTCTCGAAATAATGTTTCTTCTATAAAAGTTCCTAAAGAAGTAGTGGAAAATCCACCTCTAGAAATTTTTAAACTTGGTAGTAAGACTTTGAGAACTAATGCGAAAAGGATAAGCAAAGTTGATAAAGTAACAAGAAATTTAGCTAAAGAGATGCTACAGAGCATGTATTCAGCAAAAGGAATTGGATTGGCAGCTCCTCAAGTTGGCATAAGCCAAGAATTACTTGTAATAGATATTAACTTTGAAGACTCTGGAGCAGAGCCATTAATTTTAATCAACCCAGAGATTACTGCATTTGGATCAACTTTAAATTCATATGAAGAAGGTTGTTTGAGTATTCCTGGCGTTTACCTAAATGTAGTAAGACCATCAACAATTAAATTAAAATTTAGAGATGAAATGGGTAGACCAAGGAAAATGAATGCCGATGGGTTACTGGCCAGATGCATTCAACATGAGGTAGATCATTTAAAAGGAGTTCTTTTCGTTGACAGAGTAACTTCTCAAGAAGATCTTTTAAAAGAACTTACTAAAGAAGGATATGATTTTAAAGATGTTTCTCCAATATAAATATTTGTATTCTTAAAAATGGCAAATCCTACAATCTTTTCAAAAATAATTAATGGTGAAATTCCATGTGAAAAACTATATGAAGATGAATATTGCCTTGCATTCAATGATATCGCTGCGCAAGCACCTATTCATTACTTAGTTATTCCTAAAAAGCCCATTATAAGTCTTATAGAATGCTTAAATGAAGATAAGCATTTATTAGGGCATATGCTACTCGTTGGTAAAAAAATAGCGATTGAAAAAAAAATGAAATACTGGAGGACTGTAATTAATACTGGAGAAGAAGCTGGTCAGACAGTTTTTCATTTACATATTCACTTTATTGGGGGTAGATCAATGAACTGGCCACCTGGTTAACTCTCGTTAAATTAATTTGTGAGCTATAAATAAGTAAATCAGTAGTACTTTATGAACACTCCAGAATCACTTACCAAAAAAAATAATAATATATTTAGTCAACTTACTAATAATTGGAAAGCTTTAGATGATAAACAAAAATCAATACTACTAAAAATATGGAATGTCATTACTTATAAATGGCAACTGCAAGTATTATTTAATCTACCTTTTCTTATATGGTGGTTATTAGACAAAAATTTTCATCAAATCCATGAATTTGACATGAGATTGATTAGTTATCTTAATCTTCCTAATTGGGCAATTTCCATGATGGGATTTAATTAAATTATCAACTAGTATATAAATACTTAGCAATAAATATGATAAATATTAATGACCTCATTAATTAGAAATAAATCAAAGATTTTCTCTCAAATTCAAAAATTAAGAAAATTAGCACAACCTTTTTTTCTTCCGCTAGACCAAAGTACTGGATTTCAATTTATTTGGCTTCTTTTCTCTTTATTATTTTGTGTTGGTGGAATTGTATTAATAACCTTAACTGGTTTAATAAACATTTTTGAGAATATTCAACCACTATTATTAGAAAAATATTTTGGTGGAGTTGTTAATACGGTGAACTCTATTTGGACAAGTTCATGGGGAATTATATTTTCAGGATTATTTCTTGCAGGCTCAGCAAGTTTTTTTAGCTTTAGAATTCAATTAAAAAACAGAAGATGGTTGCATTGGTTATTTTTAGGTGTCATTGTATTGATGCTTTTAGCTGTGAATGGAATAAATGCAGGTATTGGATTTATTGCAAGAGACTTAACAAATGCTTTAGTTGAAAAGCAGCAAGATGGTTTCTATCGAATACTTGGTATATATGCATGTTGCTTTGTGATTGCCGTTCCAATAAGGGTTTCACAAATATTTTTCACATTTAAACTTGGTCTAATTTGGCGAGAGTGGCTCTCTAAAAGTCTTGTAAAAGATTACATGACTAACCGTGCATATTACCAAATAAATCCTAATGATGAAGAACAAACTGACGTTGATAATCCAGACCAGAGAATTACAGAAGATACTAGAGCGTTTACTTATCAAAGTTTAAATTTAACTGTAGGAATTTTTGATGCATTACTTACATTTTTCCTTAATATTTTAATACTATTAACAATAAGTAAAACACTTACATTTTCTTTATTTGGGTATGCTGCATTTGCAACTTCAATATTATTATTTGCAGGAAAAAATCTAGTTAAAATTGATTATGACCAATTAAGGTATGAAGCAGATTTTAGGTATGGTCTTGTTCATATCAGAGATAATGCAGAATCTATTGCATTTTATGCTGGGGAAAATCCTGAAAGGAGTGAAACTGAAAGAAGACTTGGAGAAGTTGTTCGTAATTTTAATTTAGT
>CEUU01114703.1_pt1 | contig 50550 bp, 40 predicted proteins | sample 531321 | NCBI WGS metagenome assembly CEUU01 (sample SAMEA2622658, study PRJEB7988) | marine metagenome | isolation source: saline water (ENVO:00002010), including
TTGTCTTCGACCACCGGCCGAGTCGCTCCGTCCGCCGGGAATCTGGAGGGAGTGGGTGACGTCGAAAACGACCGGGCAACCGGTCCGCTTCATGATCCCGAAATTGAGAGGATCGACGACCAAGTTGTTGTAGCCGAAGGAGGAACCGCGCTCGCAAAGCAGAAGCTGATCATTGCCCGCTTCCTCGAACTTCTTGATGATATGTCCCATCTCATGGGCGGCCAGAAACTGGGCTTTCTTAACGTTCACGGGCCGGCTGGTCTCGGCCAGGGCCAACACTAGGTCGGTCTGGCGACAGAGGAAGGCGGGGAGCTGGAGGACGTCGATGACCTCGGCGGCGGGCCCGGCCTGCTGGGGTTCGTGGACGTCGGAGATGACCGGAACCCCATGGGTCTCCTTGATCTCGGCGAGGATTTCCAGTCCTTTCTTCAATCCGGGGCCCCGGAAGGATGAGATGGAGGAACGGTTGGCCTTGTCGAAGGATGCCTTGAAAACGTAGGGGATGCCGAGCTTGCCTGTGACATCCTTGTAGGCGGCCGCGACCTCAAGGGCGAGATCCCTGGACTCGAGTACGTTCATGCCCCCGAAAAGAGTAAAGGGCTTTTCGTTGGATACGACTAGGTCGCGAACCTTGATCTCTCTGGCCATCGTCATGCTTCCAGTCCTTCCGGGACAGCCCCATGCTCGGCCATTACGCTTATCCCGATTCCCCCGCGGGGGTTGAAGTCGACCTCCACCCGGCACCATCGAGGAGAGAGGGCTCCGACCAGATCGTCGAGGAGGAGGTTGGCGAAATGCTCGTGGAAGACGCCCTCGTCGCGATAGCTCCAGAAGTAGAGTTTGAGGGACTTGGACTCGACGATCTTCTGATCGGGGACGTAACGGATGAGGATGTCTGCGAAATCGGGTTGTCCGGTCTTGGGGCAGAGACAGGAGAATTCGCTCGTGCGAAGCTCTACCAGGTAATCCCTGTCGGAGTTGCGGTTGGGAAAGGTTTCAAGTTCCCTGCTTGGCTCGGTCCGGCCTTCCCCTAGCCTGGTCAGGTCGTCGTGTTCTTGATTCTGGTCGGTCATCAGATCTCTTTTCTCATTTCAAGGGCATGGGAGCAATTCCGAAGATCAGGTTTCCTTTTGCCAGTCCATCGTCCTCGGTTGGCTTAATCCGTCTTCGAGCAAGTCCAGAAAGCGGGCCCGCTCGATTTCCCGAGCTCCCATGCTTTCAAGGTGTGGGGTATGAACCTGGCAGTCAATGAAGGCGAAGCCGTTTCTGCCCGCCACCTCGGCGAGTTTGGCCAAGCAAACCTTGGAAGCTTCACTGGCGTGATGAAACATGGATTCCCCGAAAAAGAGGGAGCCCATGGAAAGGCCGTAGAGTCCACCCGCAAGCTCATCCCCATCGTAGGCCTCGAAGGAATGAGCGATGCCTTGCTCGTGAAGGGCGACGTAGTCCTCGATCATGTCGCGCTCGATCCAGGTGGTTTCCTGAGTCGGTCTTTCGACGGAGGCGCAGGCCTCGATGGTGGAACGGAAATCATGATCGATCCGGATCTCGAAGCGCTCTTCGCGGATCGCTTTACGCAGGCTGCGCGAGGTCTTGAACTCATCGGGGAAGAGAAGCATCCTGGGATCGGGTGAAAACCAGCACCAATAGAAGGGAGCGAAGTCCATTTTCATCCAGGGGAAGATTCCCTTGCGGTAGGCTTGGATCAGACGGTCGAGTCCGAGCTTCCTGCTGACCGCAACGAATCCTTCCGGGCCGCTCGTTCTCGGGTCCGGGAAGGGAGTGGTTCCTTCTTCGTCGAGCAGTTGAATCTTGAGACTAGGTTGAGACGAGGTCGAGTAGGCTGACCTCGGGCCGGCAGTTCAGGCGTACCCCGAACAGGTTGCCTACGCCTCGCGTGACGTGAACCTGTCTTCCCCTCCAAGAGTGGAGGCCCTCGACCATTGAACGGTCCTTGACCGGAGCGAACGGCGCATAACCGAGGAAGGGAACCCTGAATTGTCCGCCATGGGTATGGCCGCTGAGCATCAGGTCCCATTGAAAGCCATCGAGTAGCTCCTTTGCATCGGGGTTGTGGCATAGCAGAAGGGTGGGGTCTCGGGGAGGGGAAGCCTTGGGGTTGACCGGGCGAAGGCAACCCTGCGGACGACAGTCCTTGTTCCAGTAGTCGCCGAGTCCGGCCAGAACGATGGGGCATCCCTTGACGAAGATGGGGATGGATCTGTTTTCAAGCAAGTTGACCTTGGCCGAGCCAAGCATGGCCTTAACCCGGTTGGGCGAGTCGTATCCTCCGTTCCCTTGAGCCCAGTTTCCTCCATCGTGGTTGCCCAGGCAGGCGAAGGAGGGCACTTTGGAGGAGTGGCGGGCCAGGCAGTCGCCCAGTTCCCGAAACTCATCATCCTTCAGTTTTCCGGTGATGAAGTCGCCCGTGATCAGCATCAGGTCGGGTGATCGGCGGATGCCTTCCTCCAGAGCGGAGTCGACGTCCTTGATGGAAACGGTTCCGGAGCGGTGCAGGTCGGAGAGGTGGAGGATGCGGATCTTGGCGTCCCTCCTAAGGCGCTTGAGGGTTACCGTCTTGGTGGTCGTCTCCAGCCAGTTTGCCTCGTGCCTGAGGTAGAACCCCCCGCCTAGGGCGGCAAAGAGTCCGCCAATGACCTTCTTCAGCCAGGTCCGGCGAGGAGTGGACTTCTTTTTGCGGAGGTTAGATTTCCTGATCTGCTCCTCCTGGAAATCTGGAATTTCAGGTTCCATGCCTCCGTCACTCGCGACCCGGCAAGCCACCCTCTTCGTCCAGTCCCTCCAGTTGGGATACAAGGGACTTCGAGGCGACTCGTTTCTCTACCCCGCTTCCCAGGTCCTTGATCGTGACGGAGTCCTCCGCAACTTCCTCCTCGCCTATGACGAGGGCATAGCGGGCTCCGCTTTTGCCCGCTTCGCGGAACTGCTTGCCGAAAGCGGATTGCTTGAGGGAATAGGAAGCGGAGTAGCCGGCCCTGCGAACCCGACTGACGATGGAGAGGGTTTCCTTCTCCTGCCCATTCCCTCCGACGACGAAGAGATCGGGGGCGGAGACGTAGGTGGGAAGCAGACCATTGCCCTCAAGACAGTCCGAAAGGGTCATGTCGCCGATGGCAAAACCGGCGGCAGGCATGTCCGGTCCTCCCGAGAGCTTGCCGATAAGGTGGTCGTACCGGCCTCCCCCGGCTAGGGCTCGACCCTCGCCGGTAGTCTCGAAGACTTCATAGACGAAGCCGGTGTAGTAGGCCAGTCCGCGGACGATCGAAAGGTCTATCCTGATGCAGGAGCCGGCTCCGTGGGCCTCGAGCAGGGTCAGGAGCCTGCTCCATTCCGAGCTCCTGCTGCGGCCCGCTTCACCGCATTTCTCAAGTCGCTTCGCAAGGGCGTCCATGGTGTCGATCGACTTGATCTCGTTCACTTGTTCGAGAAGTTCGGCCCCCTTTCCGGGGCTTGCGTTCTCAAGGGCTTCTTCGGTCTGCTCGGGCTTGCGGCGACCGCTCTTGTCTATGGCATCGAGCACGACGGGTCTTTGCTTCTCGGTGATGCCGAGGGAGTCGAGGAAAAGGACCCAGCTCGCCCGGTCGCTTAAGCGGACGCTAAAAAGGCTTTCGCTCAGTCCCAGGGTTTCGAGGATGGCGACGAGAAGGGAGATCAACTCGGCGTCAGCGAGGACTCCCGGTTCGCCGAGGAGGTCGGCGTTGAACTGGTAGAAGGATCGGCCCCTGCCTCGCTGGGGACGTTCGTAGCGAAAGTGCTCCCCTACGTTGAACCACTTGACGGGCTTGGCGATGGAGTTGGCCCGTGCAGCCACCATCCTTGCGAGGGAAGGGGTGAGCTCCGGTCGGAGGGCGACCCGCCTGTCGCCCTTGTCCTCGAAGTGAAAGAGTTGCCCGACGATTTCCTCTCCCGACTTCTCGACGTAGAGGTCGAGAGGCTCGAGAATGGGGGCGTCGAATTCCCTGAAGTCGAAGGCCCGGGCTACGGTTCTGAAGACGCGGAAGATGTGATTCCTGCGGGAGCATGCCTCGGGAGGAAAATCCCGGAAACCAGGCAGGGTATCGAACATGCCTTGGTCAAAGCGGACGCTAAGACGTTTCGATTTCGTCCAGGTCCAGCTTCTTGAGCCCGTCCTTCATTTCCTTGCCGGCCTTGAACTTGACCACAGCTCGGCGGGGAATGATGACGTCGGTCTCGGGGCGGTTGGGGTTTCTTCCCACTCTCGACTTGCGGACCTGCACCTCGAACACCCCAAAATTTCTCAGCTCGACGTTCTTGCCCTCGGTCAGGGCCTCGGAAATGGAATCCAAAGTCTTCTGCACGACTTGGCTGACGTCCTTGTGGTTGAAGTTCGCGCTCTCGTAAATCTTTTGAACGATTTGTCTTTTGGTCAAGTTATTGGACATGATTGGAAACAGATTGAAAAGACTAGGCTTTTGGGGTTATGTTTTTAAAGCAACATACAAAAAATCCTCACCTCATACCTAGTGTCAAACCCAATTTCACGTTAAATGTCCAAGAAAGACGACGACGACAACAACCTGGACGATCTGCACAAGCAGCTTCGAGACCTTTTGAACAACAAGAACGTACAGGTCGCCTTCGCCCCCTTCATGAAATCAATGAAGGCTGGGGTCGAGGAAGATGAGGATCACTCCGAAGGGGATGGCGCGGGTTCCGGCGACTCGAGCGAAGATACGTCCCCGGAATCGAGGCTCGAATCCATAAGGGGCTTCGACCGGCGTCCCAAGGAGATCAGGGACTATCTGGACCGGTTCGTGATCAAGCAGGAACAGGCCAAGCGGGTTCTCTCGGTGGCGGTCTGCGACCACTACAACCACGTGCGTCGCTGCCTCAAGGACGAAAAGCTCGCCAAAGCCGAATACGTAAAGCCTAACGTTCTTCTCCTCGGGCCTACCGGGGTGGGAAAGACCTACCTCATGCGGACCGTCGCGAAACTGATCGGCGTGCCCTTCGTCAAGGCGGACGCGACCAAGTTCTCGGAGACCGGCTACGTTGGTTACGACGTGGACGACCTTGTGAGGGACCTCGTCAAGGCGGCCGACGGCGACGTCGAGCTGGCCGAGTTCGGGATCATCTACGTAGACGAGATCGACAAGATAGCCTCCGAGTCCTCCTCCTCGGGCCGGGACGTTTCCGGCAGGGGCGTGCAGATCAATCTTCTCAAACTGATGGAGGAGACGGAGGTCAACCTGCATTCGCCGCAGGATATGATGGGGCAAATGAAGGCCTTCATGGAGATGCAGAAGGGTCGCAAGCCGGGCAAGTCGACCATCTCCACCCGCAACATCCTCTTCATCGTCAGCGGAGCCTTCGACCAGTTGGCCGAGAACGTGCGCAAGCGCCTCGACGTCCATCGCATCGGTTTTTCTTCCCCCGAGGACCAGGAAGCGGACGAATCCTCGACCAGTCGCTTCCTTTCCCGGGCCGAGACCACCGACTTCATCAAGTATGGGTTCGAGCCCGAGTTCATCGGCCGGCTCCCGGTGAGAGTTGCCTGCGAGGAACTCAATAAGGATGACCTCAGCCAGATTCTCCGCTCCTCCGAGGGGAACGTCCTGGAGCAGTACGAGAACGATTTTGCGGGTTATGACATCAAGTTTGCCATCGACGACGAGGCGATCGACCGGATTGCCGAGGAGGCCTCGAGGGAAAAGACCGGTGCCCGCGGTTTGGTAACCGTGCTGGAGAAAACCTTCCGTGATTTCAAGTTCGAGCTTCCCTCCAGCGGAGTCCGCAGCTTCGAGGTCGATTCCCGGGTGGTAGAGGAACCCGAGAAGGCCCTCGTCCGTATCCTGGAGGAAAACAAGGATCAGCTCGACGAGTCCATGCTGGGCGACGTGGATCGCTACTCGGACGATTTCAAGCGGGAGCACGGGTTCGCCCTCAAGATGAGGAAGGCGGCCAAGGTTGCCCTGGTCAAGATGGCCCTTAAGGAAAACCGTTCCGTGCGTGCGGTTTGCGAAAGGAAATTCCGTGATTTCGAGCACGGTCTGGGAATAATCTCCCAGAGAACCGGCAAAAAGGATTTCGTGATCGACAAGAAAGTCGTCGACGATCCGGACAAGGAGCTTTCCCGCTGGGTGGTTGAGAGTTTCGAGAATAAGGACTCGTAGAGTGACCGTGCCTGATCCGGCTGCCGTCCGGGCCACCTTTTCGAGCGTCGCGCGCCGCTACGACTTGGCGAACCACGTTCTTTCCGGAGGGCTCGATTTCCTATGGAGGGCGAAACTGGTCGAGTGGGCCTCCTCAAGCTGTTCGGGCAAGGTGCTCGATCTGGCTACCGGGAGCGGGGACGTGGCCTTTGCGCTGCGCCGAGGTTTGCCGGAGCAAAGCGCCATCGTGGGGGCGGACTTTTGCCCCCCCATGCTGGACCAGGCAAGGGCCAAGTGCGAGCGCCTGGGGCTTGATCCCATAGGAAATCAATTCGTCGAGGAGGATTGCTTGAGCCTTTCCTTCGAAGACGATTCCTTTGATCTCGTCACCATTGCCTTCGGCTTGAGAAACTTGTCCGATCGGCCCCGCGGGCTTAGCGAGATGAAAAGAGTACTTAAGCCGGGAGGGAAGTTGATCGTCTTGGAATTCAGCCAGCCCTCTCTCTGGTTTCGTCCTCTTTACTACCTCTATCTTCGTGGCATTCTGCCCTGGCTTGGCTGGCTGATGACCCGGGACAGAAAGGCCTACCTCTACCTCGGTGGGAGCATAGCTTCCTTTCCCGATAGGGAAGGCCTTTGCGCCGAACTGGAGGAGGCGGGCTTTTCCGCCGTCCGTTCGCTCGGCATGACCTTTTCCGTAGTGGCCCTTCACGAGGGCTCCAAGGAGGACTAGGGGTTCGTCGCCCCGTCCAGCCTGGAGGCGAGGGCCTTGGGGTCGGTTTCCGGCCGGTCGCAAGTCTGGTTGCGGCAGATGAAGACGGTGGGCAGTCCTTTGGCCATTGCCTGGTTTTTGAGGAAGGGAGCCATGCGGAGGACTTGGTCGTCCGGGGCCGCGGGGTCGTGAAAAAGAAGAACCGAGGAGGGGAGGAAACGCCGGTTTACGGTCGCCATCAATTCCTTCGTGGCGGTGTTTTTGATGGGGCCGCAAAAAACGATTTCCGCAGGTGAGCCAAGGGCAAAGCACAGGGCATGGAGCAGGACCTCGGCTCCCTGGGGATTCTTTTCCAGGAATCCGGAGAAGGCGGAAAAGAGTTTGTTTGCGGATTCGAGGTACTTGGCATCCCCGGTTACCTTAGTTATCCGAAGGAGGTTCAAGGCCATCACGGAGTTGCCCGAGGGGATGGCTCCGTCGTAGATTTCCTTGGGGCGAACGAGTAGCTTCTCCCCATCGTCCGCGGTGAGGAAAAACCCTCCCTTCTCCTTGTCCTCGAAATGCTCGATGGCAAGATCGGTAAGTTCTCCGGCCGCCTTTAAGTAGGAGGAGTCGAAAGTCGCCTCGTAGAGATCGAGCAGTCCCTGGACGAAGAATGCGTAGTCTTCAAGGTGGGCGGGCAAGCCCGCCTTCCCCAGTCTCCATCTCTTGAGCAGACGACCCTCCCCGTCCCGCAGTTCCCGGAGGCAGAAGTCGGCCGCGCCCTTCGCCGTATCCAGGTACGGTCGCTCCCCCAGGGCTCGTCCGGCCCGCGCGAAGGCGGAAATCATCAAGCCGTTCCAGTCGGTCAGAACCTTATCGTCCTTCTGGGGATGGATTCTTTTCTTCCTGAGGGCGAATAACTTTGCCCGCATGGATTGTGCTCTTGCCACCAGTTGCCCGGGGTCGAGCTTGCGCTCGTCGGCCAGTTTCTCGAGGGGAAGAGAAAGGTGGGGGATGTTTCCGCCGGTTCTCTTGCGGGTGGATTCGTCCAGATAGTTGCCCGCGTCCTCGAAGTTGTAGATCTCGGCAAAGAAGGCCGCGTTTTCCTTGCCGAGGGCTTCCTCGAGCTCTTTGACCGTCCAGAGGTAGAACTTTCCTTCCTCTCCCTCGCTGTCCGCGTCCTCGGCGGAGTAGAACCCCCCCTCGGGTGAGGTGAGGTCCCGCTTGACGTACTCGAGGGTATCCCGGCAAGCGTTGAGGAAAAAGAGATCCTTCGTAACAAGGTGGCACTCCAGGTTGGCGATGCTGAAAAGAGCCTGATCGTAGAGCATCTTCTCGAAATGGGGGACGAGCCACCTTTCGTCGGTGGAGTAGCGGTGCAAGCCTAGCCCGACCTGGTCGTAGACTCCACCAAGTCGGATTTTACGGAGGGTCTTGGCCGCCATCTCCACGGCCTCCTCCTCGCCCGTGAGCTGGTGGTAGCGGAGAAGGAAGCCGAGGGTGTGTGGGGTAGGGAACTTGGGCCGCCTGCCGAACCCTCCGTGCTTTTCATCGAAGCTGGCCCGCAGAGCCCGGTAGCAGGCGTCGAGGTGGGTCGAGTTGAGGTCGCCCCCCGCCTGGCCGGCCTGCAGTTCGCGGAGGCTCTCCATGATCGCCTGCCCGACCTCCGAAGCCTTTTCCCTTTGCTTTTTCCAGACCTCCGCGAAATGGGGGAGGAGCTGGATCATATCGGATTTTGGGAAATAGGTTCCTGCGAAAAAGGGGACCTTGGCAGGGGACATGATCACGGTCATGGGCCATCCTCCCCGGCCGGTCATCATCTGGGTCACGGTCATGTAGACGTTGTCCACGTCGGGTCGCTCTTCGCGGTCGACCTTGATGCAGACGTAGTGCTCGTTGATGAGGGCCGCCACTTCCTCGTCCTCGAAGGACTCGCGCTCCATGACGTGGCACCAGTGACAGGTGGTGTAGCCGACGGAGAGGAAAACCGGCTTATCGAGGCGGAGGGCTTCGGCAAAGGCCTCCTCGCCCCAGGGGCGCCAGTCGATGGGGTTGCGGGCATGCTGGAGAAGATAGGGACTGCTCTCGAAGATCAGTCGGTTGAACTCCTTGCCCCCGTCCTTGGGCAAGCGAGCGATCTCTTGTGGGAGGGGAAGGGGCAGGCGGGTGCCGTGGGAAGAGCCTGCCTTCACGGCCTCGGCCGGGGCTGCGGTGGCGGAGGCGTTCGCTTCAGCGGATTTTGACTTGGTCGAATCCTTGTTGATCGGAAAGCAGGCGACCGAGGCGAGGAGGAAGGCGCACAGGCATGGAGCTCCTGCGGTACGAAGAAGTTTTTCAAGGGTCACGACCCGAGAATGACGCGGATGCGGGCCTCGGGGCAAGGCCCGATTGCCTATTCCGGCGAGATGAGGCGGAGCAGGCTTTCGGCACGCTCGGCAATGGTCTCTACGCCGGCCGACTCGAGCCGGTCGCAACCGAATTCCTCTACCGTCAGGCTGGCCACGCAAGTGGCGTGGATCATGGCTTCCTTGATGGCCGCGAAGTCGGTTCTGCGTCGCGAGGCCAAGCGCCCGATCAAGGCTCCTGCGAATGAGTCGCCGGCCCCTGTCGGGTCACGCAGGTCGGTCACCGGATAGGCGGGCAGGGCGAACAAGCCATCCTCGTGGAAGAGGACGGCCCCGTGCTCGCCTTTTTTCACGATGACCGTCTCGGGTCCCATTTGCCTGAGCTTTCGCCCTGCCAGGATGACGTTCTTTTCCCCGGTTAACTCTTCCGCTTCGGAGTCGTTGATGACGAAGAGGCTGACCTTCTTGATCAGGTCGAGCAAGGCCTTCCTCTCGACGTCGATCCATAGGTCGATGGTGTCTGCCAGCACGAAGGGATCGCCCGGCATCTGGTCGAGCACGTGCATTTGCAGGGCCGGGTGGATGTTGCCAAGCAGAACGTACTCCGAGTCGAGGTAGGATTCGGGCAGGTCGGGACGGAAGTTCTCGAAGACGTTAAGCTGAATGTCGAGGGTGTCCCGGCGGTTGAAGTTCTCGTGGTATTTCCCTTTCCAGAAGAAGGTGGGGCCGGACTCGTCCAACTGGACGCCCTCGAGATCGATTCCGCGGGACCGCAGGCGCTCGAGGTGTTCGTCCCCGAAATCGTTGCCGATCACGCCGACCATGCGGACCTGGGCGAAGTAGCTTGCCGCAAGCGAACAATAGGAAGCCGCGCCACCGAGGATGCGTTCCTTCTGTCCGAAGGGCGTGATCACGTTGTCGAAGGCGACCGATCCCACTACAAGAAGAGGTGCGGGGGACGGCGCGTCGGATGGAATTCGATCTGCCATGGTCTCATTCTACCGCAAGCGTTAGGCTTGATCAAGAGGAACTCATCGGCCGCTTGCGGCTAGTTGTGGCTTTTCTCGAGAGGGTTTTCGAACCAGACGAGGTTGGCGTTGTGGTGGCCGGCGATCAGGACGTCGAGATCGCCGTCGCCGTCCATGTCGATGATCCGCAGGTCGTAGCTGCCCTGGTTCCTTCCCAGAAGCCGCCGAGTGAACTTGCCTTGGCCGTCGTTCTCGTACCAGACCGCTTCCCCGGTAACCAAGCTTCCGCAGGTTGCGGCGTCGACGTCGCCGTCGCGGTCGATGTCGGCCAGGGCGAGAGAGTGGGGACGGTCGATGTCGGGATCGATTTCGATCGGCTTGAAGTCGGGGCTGAACCTTCCGCCTTTGATGGAATTGGCTTGAGCCTTGAACCAAAGGACTCCCTTGGCATGGCCCCGGGAGGCAAAGTAGTCGACCAGTCCGTCTCCGTTCAGATCAGCGGGAAGAATGTTGGAGGCTCCCGGTTGCCTGTCGGAAAGAAAACGTTTCTTCCAAGGAGTCTTGCCGTTTCGGGTCTGTTCCCAGAGGGCGAACCACTCGCCTCCGGGGAATTTTTCTCCTCCCTTGGCGCCGCATGCGATGTCGGGCAGGCCGTCCCGGTTGACGTCGCCCAGGCCCATGTAGTGGGAACCGCCCGGAGCATCCTTGTCGGCGACGACATGGCGTTTCCATGCTTGGCCGGACTTGGGGTCGTCGGGTACCTCCAGCCAGACGATGGAGTTGGGGAAGGGCGTGTCGGCGGGACGACCCGAGTTGGCGATCAAGTCGAGTTTGCCGTCCCCGTCTACGTCTCCCGTGATCAGGCAGTGGGTGCCTAGAATCTCGTCGTCGATGACCCGGAAGGTCCAGTCCCCGTCGAAGGGATCGTCCGGGCACTCGAGCCAGAAAACCATCTGGTTCGAGCCCACGAAATCCTCGTCCCCGTCCCCGTCGACGTCCAGCAGGCAACCGTGGATGCATCCGTTTCTGACCTTTCTTTTGCCCTTGTAGGCGTCCGCGAACCTGGTTACTTGGCGCGATTCCCTCCAGTCCGGGCCGCGGAACACGCTGACTCCTCCCCCGAACGACGTCATGACGTCGATGCGTCCGTCCCCGTCGAAGTCGGAGGCGACCGCCACGTTCATGCTTCCCTGTCCGGGCTGCTTCTGGACCACGAGGTGTTTTTTCCAGGATCCCGAGACGGTGAGCCCGGATAGGAACAAGAGCGCAAGGAGGGCCGTCGCCTTCATGCCCGTATCAAATTTTGCCCCAGATCTTCTCCATGAGGGCGAAGGTCTCGGGGTCGTGCTCCTTGAGTTCCGCCCGCACGAAGGGATAGAAATCGTTCACCCCAAGGTACGACTCGGTCATCTCGGCGAAGAATTCCTTGTGGTTGGTCCGTGCGTAGTGACGAGTCTTCCCTCCCCGAAAGAGAAGGACCCTCTCGTAGAGTCCGGCTTTCTCGGACCTCTGGTAGGCCTTGATCACCTCCGGATGGTTGAAGCTGAGGACCTGGTCGTGGTAGGCATGGGCAAGCTCGTGCAGGATGACGTAGGGATGCTTGGCCCAGGTGCCGCGGGCAAGCAGGTTGCGGGCCCGGGGGACGTGAACGCGTTTTTCGAGGGAAGGATCATGCCCGTTGGCGACTAGCCATTGCTTGGAAGGATGGTATTGCATGTTGGTCAGCTTGTGCTCGAGATCGATGCGGATGGGCAGCTTGCGAAGGGCCTTGGTTTTCTCGGGTGGAAGGATGTAGACGATGCGCTGGAGGTGGTTGGCCATGGCCTTGCGGACGTCCAGCAGGAGCTTGCGGTGTTCCTTTCGCTTGAGGGTAGGATCGAGCTCGATGGTCCATCCTTCGATTTTCTCAATCACGGGCTTGGGGAAGGCGTCCGCGTTCTTCTTTCCGGATTCGGAGCCCTGAGCGAACGGAGGCAGACAGAGGCAGAGCGCGGTTAGGATGAGGTGGAGACTTTTCATGGGTTGTTCATTCGTTCTTGGTGATGGGGAAGGTGCTGGCGAGAACCACTTGATCGTCGATCTCGATGAGGATGGAATAGTTGCCCGGGGTCTCGAACTTAAGGCGGTGGATGTCGTTGATCAGGTTGATTCGGTGATGCGGGCCGGGTGATTCGAAGGCCCGGTCTATGATGACCCGGGGCTCTTCCTCGGACATGGGGATCCCGATCGATATCTTGAGCTGGTGGGAGCCCTGGGTAAGGTCGGAGAACGAAAGGAACCAGATCATTCTCGGATGAGTGACGGGAAACTCGTTGGCCCGCAGGTTGGAGAATATCCCGAGGAGGGTGTGCTTGCCGGTGGCGGGGTCCACGTAGACCGAGTCGCAGGTGATCCAGGCCAGGACTTGAGGGTTGGTCGACATGGCGTTTCCTTTTCTAGGCGAGTCCGGACCGGACGAGGAGGGCCTGCGGATCCGGGTCCCTTCCCATGAAGTCGCGGAAGAGTTCCTCGGCAGGCTTGGAATTTCCCTTGCTCAGGATGCAATCCCGAAAGGAGAGGCCGGTCTGAGGGTTCATGACGCCTTCCTTCTGAAAGCGGGTAAAGGCATCGGCATCGAGGACCTCCGACCACTTGTAGGAGTAGTAGGCGCAGGCGTACCCCACCGGGTCGCTGAAGAGATGACCGAATTGCCGCGCGATGGTGGGGGGAGTTGTCTTGAAGACCGTACGGTACTCCCTCAGAAGCGGTTCGAGTTCCTTCTCGAGTTCCCCGTATCCCTCGTTGATCAGCTTGCGGTGCAGGAGCAGGTCCATCTTGCCGAGGCACAGTTGGCGCATCTGGAGGGTGGCGGCATGATAGTTGCGGGCCCGGACGAGTTTCTGAAAGAGTTCCTCGGGAATGGGTTCGCCGGTCTCGTGGTGGCGGGCGAACAAGTCCAGGCTTTCCCTTTCCCAAAGCCAGTTTTCCATGATCTGGGAAGGAAGCTCGACGTAGTCCCAGGGGACGTTGCCCATGCTCAGTTTCTTGTACTTGACCTCTGCGCAGAGGTGATGGAGAAGGTGCCCGAATTCATGAAAGACCGTGTTGGCCTCATCGTGGGTCAGGAGGGCGGGCTTCCCTTCCACGGGAGCGGTCATGTTTCCGCACATCAGACCGAGGTGAGGACCGCGCGGGGCACCGTCCTCTCCCGGCACGCCCATCTTGAAGTAGTTCATCCAGGCTCCGGACCGCTTGTCGGAGCGAGGGTGCCAATCGGCATAGAAGGAGCCGAGATGGCGGTCGTCGCCGGAGTCGAAGACTTCGTAGAATTTTACTTCCGGGTGCCAGACCTCGATCGGTTCGCGTTCGTCCCCCTCAAGCCGGGTGGCCGGTTTTTCCTCGAAGGAGGTGGAGCGTTGCTCGATGCGCAGGCCAAAGATTTTAGTGGCCAGCGAATACATGCCGTCGAGGACGGAGTCAATGGGCAGGTAGGGGCGCATGGCCTCGTTGTCGAAGTCGAACTTCTCTTGCATCTGCTTCTCTCCCCAATAACCGGCCTCCCAGGGCTCGAGGGCCTCGGGCGATGATCCGGTCTTTTCCGCCTTGAAGGCGGCGAGGGCCTCGTTCTCGAGACCGAAGGCTTTGGCGGTCTTGTCCTTGAGGTCGGAGACGAACTCGTCGGCTCGCGCCCCGGACCCGGCCATCCTTCGCTCAAGCACCACGTCGGCATAATCCCTTTTGCCGAGAACCTCCGCCTTTTCCTGGCGAAGTTCGAGAATCCTGCGAATCAAGTCGGTGTTGTCGCGCTCACCCTGCCAGGCGACCTTGGTCGAGGCTTCCCACACTTCGCGGCGTATGGAATCGTCGTCCAGGTATTTCATGAGGGGCATGATGGAAGGGGCATGCAGGGTGAAGAGCCAGCCCTCCTTCTCCTTTTGCCTGGCCGCTTCGCGGGCCGCGATTCTGGCGCTCTCGGGAAGGCCCGCGAGAAGGGATTCGTCCTCGATCAGTTTTTGCCAGGCATTGGTGGAGTCGAGGACGTTTTCGGAAAACTTCTGGGTGGCCAGCGCGAGCTCGGAGGAGAGCTTTTCGAGCCGGGCTCGTTTGTCCTCCGGCAGGTCGGCGCCCGCTTCCGTGAAATCAGCCACCAGTTCCTCCAGCAGCCTCTTTTCGGGTCCCTCGAGACCTTGGGCTTCCTCAGACAGGGAGTAGGACTTGACTTGCTTCCACAGCTCCTGGTCGAGCAGGACCTTGGCTCCGAAAGAAGTGACCATCGGAAGCATCTCGTTGTAGGCCTCACGGAGTTCCTCGGAGTTTCTTACCTGGTCGAGGTGGGAGACGACGTTCCAGGCCTCGAAAAGATCCTCGAGGGCTTGGCAGAAGCGCAACGGGACGCTCTTGAAGCTGACTTCCTCCGGCGGAAGGGTTCGGATCGCGTCCATCTGGGATTCGGCCCTCTCGAGGGCAAGGGTCATGTCGGGAACGACTCTCTCGGGCGTGAGCTCGGACCAGGGGATGTGAAAGGACTTGGCGAGGAATGGATTCATGGGCTGGGTGTTGAGGTAAAGCTGGTCGGGTTTATCGGTTGACCGCAAAATAGAGAAGGCTGCAGGCCGTTCCCTTGCTTGCGGGGTTGCGCTTGCTAGAGAGGCTGAGCTCGAGGAGATGAGACCCTGGTTTCAGGCCGTCTGCGAAGATGCGGGTTCGGGGGTAGTTGAGCCTGCGGCTGTAGGGGTTGTGATAGAGATCCACTTCCCTGGGTTCGCCGCCGTCGATGCGGACCTTGACGATGCCCGCATCAGGACCGGCGAGAAGGAAGGCTCCGACGGATCTTCCTTCGAAGCGAAGACGGAGGCTGGCTCCGGGGGTGACGGAGCGAAGCAGGGGGTAGTCGGCGTAATTCATTCGGAGTCCTCCATCGGGAAGGTGCTCACGGGTGGGGTGGGCTAGGGTCCACTTGCCCTCCCGCTCGGCGGTCCGAGGGTGAACCCAGCGCGCATTGTCGTAGCTCGCGGAGTCAAGCGCAGGAGGCAGCTTGCCCTTCTTGGGTACGGGCCGCCGAAGCAGTTGCTCGAGTCCGGCTGTGACGAGGCCGGTCGCAAAGGCGTAGCCGGCGGAGTTGGGGTGAACCCCCCCATAGTCCTTCCAGTCCATGGAACCGTCCTTGATGGCTCCCGCCAAGGCTACCGCGACGTTGGCTGTGGGCAGGTCGTAGCGCTCGGCGACGGCCAGGTGGGCCCGGAGCGAGGCGGCGGCGGGTCCGGGTTTCCGGACGCTCTCGAGGAGGGCCTGGTTGACGTACAGGATGAGGAAGACGGGGACGTCTTCGCCGAGGGTTCGACGGACGATGCCCTCCATCCCCCGGACCGCTTCCTCGTAGCTGTGCCGGGCGTCTTGATCGTCGTTCACCGCGAACTCCGCGACCAGCAGGTCGGGGGCATGCCCGAGGACGTGTCGTTCGAGGCGAAAGGCTCCGCTGTGGGAGCATGTGGACGAGAGGCCGAGGTTAAAGGAGCGGACCTCGGTCCCAGGATACTTGGCCCGGAACCAATCCGGAATGAGGGCGCTGTGGCCCTTGGCGTTCTGGGTGATGGATCCGCCGAGAGTTGCGATGCGGATCTCCTCCCCCCGTCCGGCCTTGGCCGCCAGGGCGCCCAGGCTGGCCCCACGCAGGTTAACCCCGAGCGGGAGCTTCTCTGGCTCGATGCCGGGAAGGGTCTTGGCGAAAAAGAGCGCGGCGAGAATTGCGAGCGACAGGCTGAATCTCATGAGTTTCTATTACCGAGTGAAAGGGAGGCGATGGCAAGCTCCGTAACCCCCGCGAAGTCTTTCTTCTCGATTAAGTTCTTGGGGGTGACCCAGGAACCGCCGACGGTCAGAACCGCTTCCTCGAGCAGGTAGGGCTCGACTTGATCTCGTCCGATTCCTCCGGTGGGCAGGTACTTGAGGTCCTTGGAGCGGAAGGGCGCGATGAGTGACTTCAGGTAGGCAATCCCTCCCATGGGCTCGATGGGGAATACCTTCAGGGCCCGGCACCCTGCGCTTATGGCATGCGTCAACTCCGTGGGCGTGAGCACGCCTGGGAAAAGGGGGAACTCGAGTTCCCGGGAGCTTTCCCAAAGCTCGTCGCTCCATCCGGGAGAGACACCGAAGTCCAAGCCGGATTCCTTGGCCCATTCCAGTTGTTCGCGCTGCAGGATGGTTCCCGCCCCAAGGGCGAGGTCGGGAAATTCGGCCCGGACGGCCTGCAGGGAATCGAGGGCTCCCGGGTTGCGCAGGGTGATCTCGAACGCCCGCAGTCCTCCCTCGAGGAGCGCTTCCGCGATGCGGAGGGCATCCTCTGGGTTTCCAAGGTTCAGAATAGGGAGGACGGGCTGAAGCCCCAGTTGATCAGGAATCCTCACGCTCGAGTTTGCCGAGGTTGTACTTGTGCCTCATCTGCAGGAACTGGATGGCCATGGCGAAGCCCATGGGTACGTAGATCAGCTCCTTGTCGACTTCCTTGCCCATCCCCTCCATGAATATGGTTACGCCGATTACGATGAGAAAGGCGAGGGCAAGAATCTTGAGGGCAACGTGCTTGAGGATGAAGTCTCCGATCGGCTTGGCGAAAAAGAGGATGACCACGAACGAGCAAAGGACCGCCGTGATGATGACCCACCTGCTGTTCGTCAACCCGACGGCGGTGATGACCGAGTCGAGGGAGAAGACGATGTCGAGAATGACGATCTGCACGATCACGGCGGTGAAGCTCTCCTTGACCGGGCTTTTGCTGTGGTGCTCGCTCAGTTCGACCGTGGAGTGGATTTCCTTGACCGCCTTCCAGATCAGGAAGAGTCCTCCCGAGAGCAGGGCCAGGTCCCTCCATGAATAGGCGAACCAGTCCGGTCCGTCTGGCCAGGCCGGATCGGTCAACTCGATGAGCTTCAGTCCCGCGACGACCATGATGATGCGGGCGACCATGGCGACCACCAGACCGATATTCCTGGTAAGGTTGCGCTTTTCCTCGGGCAGACGGGAGACGAGGATCGCGATGACCAGGACGTTGTCCACGCCCAGGATCAACTCCAGTCCGACCAGCAGGGCGAACAATCCGATGAGGTTTCCTTCCATCCCGCTAATCTTTTAAACCTTCGGGTGCTTGGAAAGGAAAAAGCGCGGCCTAATGGGGTTTGACCCTTCTTTTTTTTTCTTTCACTTGTGGTTCATGCCATCTACCCCGGACGTCCGCCTCGCATCGGTCGAGCTCGATTTCGAGCCCGTTGAGACGAGGGTTCCCTTGAAGTTTGGTACCGAAGTCCTTACCTCGGTCACCTGTGCGCGAGTGCGGGCCACCGTGGAAGGCTCCGGTGGGATCCGGGCGGTAGGGTGGGGCGAGACTCCCTTGAGCGTTCAGTGGGTTTGGCCCTCGACCCTTTCCTACCGGGAGCGCTTCGAATCCCTGCTCGCCTTTTGCCGATTGCTGGGCGAGCGCTGGAACCGGGAAACTCCATTCGGGCATGCTCTCGAGGTCGGGCATACGCTTTTGTTCGAGGAGCTACCGGGTATCCTGCAAGAGTATAACCGCATGGAGCGATCCGGAAGAGAGCCTCTTCCCTGGCTGGCGGCCTTGGTTTGCTCTTCTCCCTACGACTTGGCTCTTCATGATGCATACGGTGTGGCCAATGGCCTGCCGACCTACCGTTGTTACGGGAAGGATTTCCTTAACCGCGACTTGGCCTCCTTCCTTGAGCCCGCCGAAGGTTCGGGGGTCGATTTCAGCGGTAAGTACCCAGCTGATTTTCTCGAGTTGACTCCCCCCTTCAAGATTCCGGTTTGGCATCTCGTGGGCGGGCTTGACCCGCTCGACGAGGGCGAACTGACGGGTGATGAGCCCGACGACGGGTATCCCGTCCACCTTGAGGACTGGATTGCCGTCGATGGCCTCAATTGCCTCAAGGTCAAGCTTCGTGGGGACGATGCCGAATGGGACTACGGTCGTCTCCGGTCAATCGGTCGGATTGCCCGTTCGATGGACGTCGATCACCTTACCACCGACTTCAACTGCACCGTTACCGATCCTGCCTACGTGAACGATATTCTCGACCATCTCGAGCGAGACGAACCCGCCACGCACGCCCGCATTCTGTACGTCGAGCAACCCTTCCCCTATGATCTCGATGCTCATCGTATCGACGTTCACTCGGTGGCTCGCAGGAAACCCCTCTTCATGGACGAGAGCGCCCACGACTGGCAACACGTCCGCCTCGGCCGCGACCTGGGCTGGAACGGCGTCGCCCTCAAGACCTGCAAGACCCAGACCGGAGCCCTCCTTTCCCTCTGCTGGGCCAAGGCTCATGGAATGGGCCTGATGGTCCAGGACCTGACCAACCCGATGCTGGCCCAGGTGCCCCACGTTCTGCTGGGGGCTCATGCCGGGACGATCATGGGGGTGGAGAGCAACGGCATGCAGTTTTATCCCGAAGCCTCGGCACGGGAGGCTCGAGTACATCCCGGAATCTACCGCCGGCGCGAGGGTATGCTTGACCTGGGAACCCTAAGTGGCCCCGGTTTCGGGTACCGCATCGAAGAAATGGAGGGCTAGGCGGTCCTGCTTATTCGACGGCGAGCTTTTTCCCGAGGGCTTGCTTGAGCCAGGCGACGTCTCCGTACTTGACGGCTCCGGGAAGGAATTTCGGATCACGGTAATCGGTTAGGGAGGCAAAGCGAAAGTCGCTCTTCGCAACCTCAAGACCGGAAACGGCGCCACCCGAAAGGTAGGCAGCCGTCATGGCTTGTTCACGCATGGCGGCGCTCGCTCGGAGCACGGGCGCCTTCCCATGCTTCTTTTTCAGGTAGGAAACGACCGACATGAGGTCATGAACCTGCCGGGCGAAACGGGAATGGTTGAACCCGTGCGTATAGCCCGCGAACTCGCGCTTGTTGGCTACCGTGCTTGTGAAACCTTCCTTTTCCTCCCGGAAGGTTATGGCCCGATAATGAAGGTTCTTCCCTTTGCTTAGGCGCTTGATTTCACTGGACTCATAGCCCAACCAGAGGATCGGCTGATCCCCTTCTTCGGTTGGCCCGACAGCCTCGAGAAAGATTTCCTCCCCGCTTGGCAAGTGAACCAAGCGGTTCTTCTTGTGGGAGAAGTCCGCCTTCTCGTCGTACTTGCGTCCAATGATGGTTTCCCAAGCTTTCCTGAAAACGATCTTTTTTTCGCCGGGGGGAAGATTGACGAGAAGGGTGTCGTCCCGATCGGCCAGCCATTTGGTGAGCTTGCGCTCCAGTTTTTCGCCTCCCTCGGGTTCCGGGTGGGTCTCGTTCCAGACGGCATGTTCCTCTGTGCTGAGGAGCTTGAAGTCCTCTTCGACGATCGGTTCCTCGTGTCCCAGTTTCATATGCCGGTTGAACCAGGAATACATGACCGCCCGGCTGACGTAGTTGAAGTTGTGCTTGAAGTGGGTGAGGTCGGGGCAAAGGGCATTCTCGGGCTTGCCGAGCATCTGATAGAGTTTCTTGATCTCTGGAAAGCCTTTCCCAGGCACGAGCATTTCCCGGGTCCAGTCGTCGGCTGCGGTCATGCCGATGGGCTTGGGGGCGAAGAGGGCGGCAATCTCGACGTTGCCCGTTCCGATCCTCAGCAGGCTTGCGTTCTCGCAGGTGCACCCTCCCTGCATCGAAGTGGAGACCATGCCGTTGGGGAAGGAAGCAATGGGCCGGGGGTCCAGGGCCCCAAGCAGGATGGTCTGGGTGCCTCCGCCACTGCCACCCGTGACCCCGATACGGCCCGCGTCGACGTCGGGCAGGGAGGCGAGGAAATCGAGGGCCCGGAGGGAATTCCAAGTCTGAATCCCAAAGATCGACTGGAGCCTGAGCTCGGCCTGGGCACTGTACAGCCCCCAGCTGTCCGGGCCCTCGAAACCGGGCCGTTGCTTGGAAAAGCGGTGGGCTAGTTGGTAGGAGATCTGACGGTTGTCGGCGTAGCCCACCATATCGTAGAGGAAGGTTACGCAACCCAACCGGGCAAGCGTGCCGCAACGGGCGATCTTGGGCATCCGGCCCGACTCCTCGAAGCGTTCCGCCCCGATGACGATCTGCCTGCGCACCCCTGCCTTGCCCAGATCGTGTAAGCGGCCCCCGTGCCCATGCGGGCTAAGCACGGCGGGCAACTTGCCCTTCTTCGGGTTTTCCGGTCGGAATAGCAGACCGGTGACGTAGAGGCCGGGAACGCTCTCGAAGTAGACTTTTTCAACGGTGAAACCGGGACGCTCGACCTTGCCGTGAATAACCGGGTTGAGGGGGGTTTTTTCCGGCATGGGGTAGAGTCCGTTGGTCACGAGGAGGCGAAGCTTGAGCTCCTCCGAGCGCTCCTCCCATTCCTCGGCCGTGGCCGGCGGATCGAAGGGGAAGAAGCCTTTGAGATCCTTGAGCGGGCCGTGGCGGGGATCCTTGGCCGCAAGCCCGAGGGAGCAAAGCAAAAGAGCGAGGGCGAGGGTGCCCAGGGAAGGGCGGGGGGCGAGGAAGTTGAAGGGAAGGTTCATGGCGGTCTCTTCTCTGGTTTTCATATCAGGGGAATGGGTGGAGGGGACAGTTTGAAATCTTCGGCAGGGCCTGAGCAAGGGAAATTCGGCTTCCCGTGCCGTTTTACGGGCGGGCCTGCAAAAGGTTCGCTTGCCAGCGCTTCCTTAGAAGTCCATCATGTTTGCCCTTTATGACTTCACCCTCCATCCAGTCCGACAAGATCAGAAACCTAGCCATCGTCGCTCACGTCGATCACGGGAAAACAACCTTGGTGGACCAGTTGCTCAGGCATTCCGGGGCATTCCGGGACAATCAGGTTCTCGAGGAACGGGCTATGGATTCCATGGATCAGGAACGTGAGCGCGGGATCACGATCAAGGCCAAGAACACCTCGGTTAGATGGGGGGAACACCTGATCAATATCGTCGATACGCCGGGACACGCCGATTTTGGGGGCGAGGTTGAGCGGGTCATGAAGATGGTGGACGGGGTGATGCTGGTGGTGGACGCTTACGAGGGCCCTCAGGCTCAGACCCGATTCGTTCTGCAGAAGGCCCTTGCCGCAGGCCTCAACCCGGTCGTCTTCATCAACAAGATCGACCGCCCTAACGCCCGTCCGGCCGAAATGCAGGATCTCGTCCTCGAACTTTTCCTCGAACTGGAGGCGAGCGAGGAACAGTTCAACGCGCCTTTCCTTTTCGGAAGCGCCAAGGATGGCTTTGCCGTTCGTTCCCTGGATGACCAGGGTAGGGACATGATCCCTCTTTTCGAGGCCATCGTGGAGTCCGTCCCGGCGCCCGATATTGAGGATGGAAGCGATTTCAGGATGCTGGTGTCGAACGTCGACTGGTCCGATTACGTAGGACGGATTGCCGTCGGGAAGGTTCTCTCGGGAAGCGTGCGCATCGGTGATCCGGTATGGCGCTTGAGCGGGGAAAACGAGCCCGAAAGGGCCAAAGTTACCAAGGTGTTCGAGTATTCGGCTCTTTCCACGAACGATGCAAGCGAAGGGGTTGCGGGGAACATCATCGGCCTCTCAGGTTTTGAGGAAGTCGACATTGGCGAGACCTTGGCCGGCGACGCCGAGGCCGAGCGCCTGCCGTTTGTCGAGATCGACCCTCCCACCGTGATGATGACTTTCTCCGTCAACGACGGCCCCATGGCGGGAAGGGAGGGCGACCGCGTGACCTCCCGGGAGATCCGGGACCGCTTGCTCAAGGAAGCCAGGACGAACATTTCGATCAAGTTCGAGGAAACGGCTGACTCGACCGAGTTTAGGGTCAACGCCCGAGGAGCCATGCAGGTCGCGGTGGTGGTGGAGGAAATGCGTCGAGAGGGTTTTGAGGTTCTGGTCAGTAGGCCCACCGTGATCAAGAAGATCATAGAAGGTCGTTCGCACGAGCCTTTCGAGATGCTTTACCTAGAGGTTCCGGATGATGCGGTTGGTGGGTGCATGCAGGCGCTTGCCAACCGCAAGGGTCAGGTCGACTCGATGTCGGCGGCCCGGGGAAGGACTTCCCTGGAAGCGACGATTCCGACTCGGGGGCTGATAGGCTTTGAATTCGAATTGCTAAACCTGACCAGCGGGGAAGGCATCATGTCCCACCTCTTCAAGGAGTACCGTCCCGATTCAGGGGACATTCGCACGAGGCGAACGGGGACACTCGTGTCGATGGAAAAGGGTGAGTCCATGACCTATGCCCTGCGTAACATCGAGACCCGTGGCAAGCTCTTTATCGGGGCTGGAGACGAGGTTTATGCGGGGATGGTGGTAGGGGAGAATCCCCGGGCCGAGGACTTGCCGGTCAACCCGACAAAGGCCAAGCACGTAACCAACCACCGGGCAGCCGGGAGCGACAAGTCGGAGGCGCTTACGCCTCCCGTCCTTTTCTCGCTCGAGCGCGCCATCGAGTACATTGCTCCCGACGAATTGGTTGAGGTTACCCCCAAGAGCATTCGCCTGCGCAAGCGGATTCTCGACTTCACCGACCGCAAAAGAGAGGCAAAGAAACAAGCCCTTTGAGAAAGTCGTCCTTGAGAAGATCCTGCCTTTGCAATAGGAATTTTATCGTTCATGATTATTCGCGTTGCTTGCCTCATCCTGTTTCTGCCCCTTTTCGTTGGGTGCGGGGTCACCTCCCTTTACAACTCGGCTAACTACTCCGAGACGCGGCTCGGGGTTGATCTTCTGCGGGTTACCTTCCGTGGCGGAGAGCCTCCACTCGCGGGAGAGCTTTGCCTTCTCCGTTGTGCCGAGCTTTGCCGGGAGGCGGGCTACAGCCACTTTGAGGTGGTGGACTCCGAGACGGGCAACAGCCTGGACGGTTTCGCCTCTCCCTATCCCTTCCATCGCCATTATCACCTGGACGAGCCCTTCGTTCAGGACAGGCCCTACGTGACCAAGACCATACGGCTGCTCAAGGATCATCCCGAAATAGGTTTTGCCTATGATGCACGGGAAATCGAGGGCTCCCTGAGGAGGAAATTCGAGATCAAGAAATAAGCCATCCCCACCCGTGCTCCTTCGTTGACGAAATGCCCGGCATAAGTTTTAATATACAAATGAGCAACGCACCCTTTGAAATAAGAATACCGGACCTGATTCGCAACGGTCTGCTCGTCTGGGTTCTTCTCGCCATCATCCTGCTGGTCGGTCTTGTCACTTCGGTCTACACCGTTCCGGCAGAGTCGGAGGGCGTCGTCCTGCGCTTCGGCAAAGCCCAGAAAGATAAGGTCCAGCCCGGTTTGCACTTCAAGTTGCCCTTCGGGATCGACGACGTCTACGTTCTGCCCGTCAAGCGCCAACTCAAGCAGGAGTATGGGTTTGCCACTGCGGGCGCAACCAACCCCTCGCAAGCTACCGATCGCCGGGTCCGGGACAGGGAGAAGAGCATGCTTACGGGCGATCTCAATGCGGCCGAGGTCGAATGGATCGTCCAGTACCGGATCAATGATCCCGAGAAATTCCTCTTCAAAGTCCTCGACCCCGAGGGGACTCTCCGCTACGTTTCGGAATCCGTCATGCGGACGGTGGTGGGGGATCGTACGGTAGATGAGGTAATCACTATCGGGCGTCAGGAAATCGAGGACAGCGCCCGTTCGCTTCTCGAGGACGCTGTTGACAAATACAACCTTGGGGTAAGCATAGACTTGGTCCAGTTGCAAAACGTCAATCCGCCCGTTCCCGTCCAAGCCTCCTTCAATGAGGTCAACCAAGCCCAACAGGAAAGGGAGCGTATGATCAACGAGGCTCAGGGAGAGTACAATAAGGAAGTTCCCGTAGCCAGTGGAGTCGCTGAACAAAAAATCGAAGCCGCCGAGGGTTATGCCCTCAAGCGCGTCAATGAGGCTGAAGGGGACGTTGCCCGTTTCAATTCCCGGTTTAAGGAGTACGAGAAGGCCCCGGAAGTCACCCGCTCCAGGCTTTATCTTGAGGCGATGAAGGAGGTTTTGCCCCAGACTGGCAAAAAAATTATCCTCGACGAGGGAGCTTCGCAGGTTCTTCCCCTGCTGCAACTACAAGCCGAGCAACCGGGCGGAAGAGGAGGGATCGGACGATGAAGGCTCAACTTGCCATTATTCCCATTATTCTTGTAGGCATCGGTTTTTACCTTTGCACCTTCGTGGTGAAGGAGACCGATCACGTAATCATCACGAAGTTCGGACAAATCGTAGGAGATCCCATTTCCAAGCCCGGCCTCCATTTCAAGATGCCCTTTATTCACGAGGTCAATCGGATAGAGAAGCGCTTCCTGCCTTGGGACGGACCCAGCAATGAGATGTCCACCAAGGACAAGACTTACCTCATCATCGACACCTTCGCCCGCTGGAGCATAGAGGAACCCGAGACTTATTTCCTTCGCTTAAGGGATGAGCGGAGCGCCATTTCTCGCCTTAATGGAATCCTGGGAAGCGAGACGCGCAATGCGGTTGCCCGGCATGAACTGATCGAGATCATCCGCACGGACAAGAATAGGGTGGCCAAGCGTGACGTTACGCTTGGAGAAACTGACTCGAACGCCACAATGCTCAGGCCCATCCAGATCGGCCGGAACAAGGTTGAGGATGAAATCTTCAACAGCGCCAAGGACAAGCTGGAGGACTTTGGCATAAAGTTGCTCGACATACGCTTCAAGCGGATCAACTACAACGAGACCGTGAGACGCCGGATTTACGAGCGGATGATCAGTGAGCGCCAGCAAATCGCTTCCCGCTTCCGCTCCGAGGGTGCCGGAGAAGCGGCCAAAATCGTGGGCAAGAAGGAGCGCGAGCTTCAGAGGATCAACTCCGAGGCCTACAGGAAGGTCGAGGAAATATATGGTCAGGCGGACGCCAAGGCTTCCGCCATTTACGCCGAGGCCTACGACCAGAGCCCTGCCTCTTACGAGTTCTATACTTTCCTCAAGACCTTGGAGACCTACCGTGAGGTCATGAAATCGGACATTTCACTCGTCCTGACAACGGACTCGCCCCTCTTCAAGCTCCTCAAATCCCTTGGCAAGTGGGATCAGGCAGGGTCTGAAGAGTAAGGCTCATCAATCAGTCCTCGTCCATTAACTGAGTCAGCAAATCCCCAAACCAAGGGACTAGCTTGTATGCATCCAGTCCGTTCGGGTCCGCCCAAGCGAATTCCTCGTGTTCCCAATCCAGTCGGATTTCCTTTTGGTCGCAGTTGAAGAGAAACCAGTGTGACTCGAAAATCACTTGTTCCGTTTCCGCCAGGTTGGGCCCGCATCGGCGGACAAGGTATACTAGGCCCCGGGGAATCCCGACTTCCTCTTCGATTTCACGGATCGCCGTATCAAGAGGATCCTCTCCCCGTTCCACGTAGCCCGAAACGCAGGACCAGTAGCCTTGGAAGCTACCAACCTTATCGGATCGCCTCAGTATGAGGATCCTGCCTTTCCTGCGCAGCAGAGCGCTTACCACGGGGCGTCTGGGTTTGCCCGTCTCCTGACTTGAAATGCTTGTCATGAACCGAAACAACAAACCGACCGAGAGGGGAGCATTCAACCCTTAAGTCGGCCTTTGCTGGTTCTTCTCTCCTCAAATCGAGTATCGACAAAGTGATGAGGATGTTTTTTGACTCGGAGTTATGAATCAAACCTACTTGGCAATGGAACTTCCACCTTGGTTGAACCAGAAACTTGTGGCCGGCAACGATGGTTTGCAGGTTGCCCAGTTATTTCTTTCCCTTTTCGTTCTCTGGCTGGTCGGCAGGATTGCGAAGGCTTGGCTGAACAAGCTTGCATCCGGCATGGACGAAAAGCAAGGCGTGCGAGCCGTACTGCTTCGTTGCATTGGTAAGGGATTGCCGTTGGTCGGGATATGGGGCGGTCTCCGCCTGGGCGTTGAATTCATAAGCCTCGGGTCCTCCGAGGACATCGTTCTGACCTCACTCGAGGTCCTTCTCACCGTTGCGGTCGGCTTGCTCGTATATCACCTCGTGGAGGTGCCGGACCGATGGTTGCGCTCCCAGACCGAAAAGACGGAGAGCAAATTCGACGACATGCTTGTACCGATCGTGCGCAAGAGCATGCGGGTGACGGTGGTCCTCTTTGCCGTGGTCAGCATTGCCCAGACCTTGAGCGACAAGCCCGTCAGCGCCTTGATCGCAGGCCTTGGTTTGGGAGGCTTGGCCTTCGCCTTGGCGGCTCAGGATACGATCAAGAATCTTTTCGGCTCCCTCGTCATCTTCACGGACAAGCCCTTCGGGTTGGGTGACCGAATAAGCTTCGACGGCCATGACGGGACTATCGAGGAAGTCGGGTTGCGGTCTACCCGCTTGAGACGGTCCGATGGCCACCTCGTTACGATACCCAACGGCGAACTCGCCAACAGTACCATCCACAACATCGCCAAGCGCCCCTTCATCCGTCGTAACCTTACCCTTGGCCTTACTTACGACACCTCTCCCGAGAAGGTCCGTAAGGCCAAGGAGATTCTCGAGGAACTACTCAAGGATCACGAAGGGTTGGACCCGGAGGGCGAGCGATTGCCAAGGGTTCATTTCAGCGATTTCTCGGCTTCCTCAATGGACCTGAAATGCATCTATTGGTATCACCCCCCTGCATACTGGGACTACATGGAGTTTTCCGAGAAGCTTAACTTGGAAATCCTCACACGCTTCAACGAGGCCGGAATCGAACTCGCCTTTCCCACGCAGACCATTCACCTCGCAAAAAGCCAAGGAGAGGACTGACCCGCCATGGCCTGGTACTTGGTCAAAGTTCTTCTTTCCGCAGTTCTCATCGTCCTGATATCCGAGGTTTCCAAGAAAATGCCGTTGCTCGGCAGCCTGATTGCATCCCTGCCGCTTATTTCCGTAATTGGGATGATCTGGATGTATGGGGAAAAAACCGATGCCGAGAAGATTGCCTCGCATTCCGAGGGTACCTTCTGGTACGTTCTTCCGTCCCTGCCGATGTTCCTGGTCCTGCCTTGGGTCATGCGCAAATGGGGCGTATCCTTTCCCATCGCCATGGCTGTTGGGATCGCCCTGACGGGATTCCTCTACTTTCTCATGACCAGGATTCTGGCCAAGTTCGGGATGAACCTCTGACCTTCCTCAATCCTCGAACCATTCGTCCTCCGGGTCGAAGGCCGGGATGGGGACGTTGAGGATCTTCAGGTTGCCTACGGCTCGATGAACGCAACCTGGTCGAATGAGCACGGACTTGCCCGGCCGAAGCTCGACTTCTTCCCCATCCAGTTCCATGCGTCCGGTACCTTCCAAGACGTAATAGATTTCCGTCATCTTCTTGTGGTAATGGGCCCGACTGTCGGCTGATATATCCACGACGTGCATGGATGCGACGGCATTGTCCTCCCGGGTGAAGGCCCTCCGAGCCTGTCCGCAGGGACAGGGGGTTGGAGTGATGTCGGAAAAGTCCGCGAGCAGGTAGTTCTTTTCGTCGTTCATGAAGGTAATACCCTTCGAAAAACGGTTGGATGACAACGATATTAGCTCTAACCGCTCAACCTTTATCGGGCCAAGCCTTGCGTCACCTTGTCGGGTAATAAAGCCTAATTTCGGCCCTCTGCCCATTTACTGAATTTCCTTCCGCACTTTTTTCTATCTTGGCTCCTGCAGCTCTTTCGGTTTAAATACGATAATTAATGGGATCAAAACTCAGAAAGGATAACAATGCCTGTAGCTAAAAAATATCCGCCAGCTCGTGGCAAAGGAGCCGCTAAATCCAACAAGGCCATTTTACTTTTGGTGTGGGTGCTGACTGCGGCTACCGCCTATTATCTCGGCATGACCTCAAGACCCGCGACCGGTTCTCTCGATGCGGCTTCGGAAGTCACCCGAAATCAAGGTGAATCCGGCTCGGCCAAGGTTCCCCCTTTGCCGCCACGCCCAGCTTCCTCCTCTTCCTCCGCCCCGGCACTGGTATTTTCATCCGATGCCGGTGGCGAGTCCCCTGTTGGAGAGGTCAGGGCGAGGGAGATCGTTCTCGACGACCGTAGCGTCATGGCGAGGATCGAGTCGAGTAACCCGGTCGTGCGCACGCAGGCCTTCGCCGAGCTTCTCCAAGGTGGAGATGCCGAGTCCATCCAAGCTGCCATCGAGGCCTATAAGAAATTGCCCGAGGGGCCTAGTCGCTTCAGTGAACTTCGGATGCTTGCCTTCAGCTGGGCTCAGGCCGATCCCGAGGCTGCCATGGCATGGACCCGGGAGTTGGGCGGGTTCGAGCAGAGGATTGGTACCGGAGCGGTCATGGACTCGTGGTCGAGAAGTGACCCGCAGGGGGCCATCGCCTGGGCCAAGGAGAATTTCGAGGGAGAAGACAACCCTTATTTCATCGGTATTATAAGCGGCATGTCCGAGACGGATATGACCGGGGCCACTGATTTGATGACTTCGATGCCCTATGGTCGCTCGCGCGGACGGGCTGCCACCATCCTTCTCGAGAGGTCATGGACGCAGGGAGAGGATGCGGCAATGAGTTGGGCTGAAAATTTGCCCGACGGCTCCCTCAAAAACTATGCCTATGGGCAGATCGGTGAAAAGATCGCACGGGAAGACTTGGGTCGCGCCGTCGAGTGGGTCGACGGGATGGATGAGTCTGAGATCAAGACTGCGGTGAGTGAGGACGTGGCGCAGCGCTGGGCCCGCAAGAGCCCGGAGGAAGCGGCCCAATGGGTCGGCAACATGCCGGAGGGCGAAGCCCGCTCCGAGAGCATGGAGGAAGTCGTCAGCCAATGGGCCCGCAAGGATCCCACGGCCACCGCCGAGTGGCTCAATCAATTTCCGGCCGGTGAGCTTATGGACGAACCGATTCAGCGATTTGTCCGGGAAGTGGTCCGAAAGGATCCTGAGACCGCCATGACGTGGGCCGAGGCCATCGTCGACGAGGAGCGCAAGGAGCGCACGGTGTCCGAGGTCAAGCGAGTGGCCGAGCGTGTGGCCAAGCAAGCCGAGGCCGCGGAGTCCGGCGAGCCGCAACAGGGAGAAGGCAAAGGACGCGGATCCGGGCGAGGACCCGGTGGCGGACGCGGTGGCCCTCCCTCTTTTCTACAGCCCCGTTGAGGGCGATCTGCGTTTTTAGGCAAGAGGGGAGATTTACTCCCGACCCAACTGCATAGGAATTTCCCATCTCCATGAAAATTGACTTGTCGAAGGAAGAGTACCGGGTCTTGGTGGAGGTTTTCTCCTTAGCCGGAATGATTCTCGATTCCTACGGCCGGGGGCAGAATAAGGAAAAGAAACCTTTCTACGAACTGGAGCAAAAAATCTATGCCTCCTGCGACGACTTCGATTCGCAGGATTTGATCCGACGCGACGGCCAAAGCAATGAATTGGCCAGAAAATGGGACGAGAAAAGCCCAGAGCGAGTGGTCCGCTTCTACGACCAGTTCGTGGACGATGCCTTCTGGGAGGAATTGATCATCCGCATGACCGGGCGCGACCTGCAGGCGGAGATGACCTGGGCCGGGGTAGGGGAGGAGGCCGCGGGTGAAGAAAAGTGGATCAAGCGCAAGAAGGAGCTCGAGCTTCACTACGAAACCCTTTTCCGGGAGTCCGGGCTTGAGGGAATCAGTCTTGCCGGTGGCGGCGAGGGAAGCAACTGAGCCTTTGCCTCGCCACCGAATCTTCTTCTCGCCTCTTTTTTTTGGACTTTTGGCATGATCTAGTTGAGTATACTAAGAGTATTCCAGTCTTTCTAAATGAAGAACATACAAAGATTTTTCCTCCCCTTTGTTCTCATTCTTTGTGAGAGACCTTTCGTCTTTGGAGAAATTGATTTCAATAGGCAAATTCGTCCCATTCTTTCCCAAAGTTGCTTCGCTTGTCATGGGTTGGACGCTCCCAAGAGCGACCTCCGCCTCGATTTTGCCGAGTTCGCCTATAAGGGGGGGAAGTCGGGCCGGTCGGCAATCGTTCCAGGAATCCCCGCTAAGAGCGAGCTTATGCTTAGGGTCACCGCCCATGGAGAAGATCGGATGCCTGCCAAAGGCGATCCTTTGTCGGATGGTCAAATTTCTCTTCTTAGGCAATGGATCAAGGAGGGTGCTCGTTATGCCAAGCATTGGGCATATGAAAAGCCTGTCCGCGCGAAAGTTCCTTTCGGCAAGGCCAAGGGCTTTGTTCGTAACCCGATTGATTCCTTCGTCCTTGCCCAACTCGAGAAGCGCGGTTGGCGGCCCTCTCCTCCTGCGGATGAAGCTCGCTGGCTGCGCCGGGTCAGCCTGGGACTGACCGGCTTGCCGCCAACGCTAGAGGAGGTCGATGAATTTCTCGCGGATCAATCTCCCGAGGCCCGGGAAAAGGTCGTCGACCGTCTGCTCGCCTCTCCCCGTTATGGCGAACACTGGGCCAGGCAATGGCTGGACTTGGCCCGCTATGCTGATTCCAATGGGTTTCAGGCTGATCAACTCCGGGACAGCTGGGCGTTCCGCGACTGGGTCATAAAAGCGATGAACGCGGATATGCCCTTCGACCAGTTTACCATCGAGCAGCTTGCGGGAGATCTTTTGCCCGAAGCCAGTGTTTCGCAAAAGATCGCCACCGGTTTCCACCGTACTCCCACCTGCAACGTGGAGGCGGGTGTGCATCCTGAGGAAAACCGAGTCAATCAGGTCTTCGACCGGGTGAACGCGACCGGACTGACCTGGCTTGGCACTACCTTGGAATGCGCCCAGTGCCATAGCCACAAGTATGATCCCTTTTCCCAAGAGGAATACTATCAGCTTTTCGCTTTCTTCAATCATACGCCTCTCGAAGTTCGTAACAAAAGTGGGAAGGGCGTTTCCTTCGACTTTTGGGGACCGAAGATGGACCTGCCCTTGGGCACCGGACAAGAGAAGGAGTTCGGCCGTCTGAACGCCGAGCTCGATTCCTTGAAGCGAAAACTGAAGGCTGAGGAAAAGAAAGCCGAGCTGGAATTGCCGGCATGGGTGAAGAAGATGACGAGGCGAACAGGGGAAGACGATGCTCAGGTCCCCGATTGGAAGGTTGCTCCGATTGAAGGAGCCTCATCGGACGGCATGGAGACTTTCGAGCTTCTTGAGGATGGAAGCGCTTTGGCAACAGGCAAACCGGGGGACCGCTCAACCTACTTGATGCAAACGAGGGCTGGGCCTGGCAAATGGAAGGCTCTCCGGCTTGAAGCCCTTCTGCACGAGGGCATGCAGAAGAAGGGACCGGGGCGCAACGTTACCAACGGGAATCCCAACTTCGTGCTGACCGAGGTCCTCGTTTATCGCCGCAAGGGCGACCTTCGCGAAGCGGTCGCGCTTAAGCGGGCGCGGGCCCGTTTCTCACAGAACGGCTTCGGTGCGGGGCAGTTGATAGACGGCAATCTTGACCCGAAGAACGGCTGGGCGATCGCTCCCCGTTTTGGGGAGAGCCATCAAGCGTATTTCGAATTCGGGGAAGTGCTCGACCTGGAAAAACCAGCCATCCTCGAGATCGAGATGAAGCATCTTTACGGGGGTGGGCGCAACGTCGGTCGGCCCCGTTTTTCCTTTGCCGAATCTTTTCCTGCCGACGAAAAGGAAAAAGACAAGCTATACGCTCTTTTGAGGAAAAAGAAGAGGAGCAAGGCGGAGGAGAAGGAAATCAGAGAACTTTTTCTTACTCAAAAAAACGGGATCGTCTCTCTTAAGAGAAGAATCGGCGAAGCCGAGGGCCTGCTCGCGAAGATCAAGCCGGCAAGCACTCTCGTCATGGTCGAGATGGACAAGAAGCGGGAAACCCACGTCATGTCCCGCGGCAATTATCTTTCCCCCAAGCAGAAGGTCGAAGCGGATGTCCCGGAGAGCCTTCACAAATGGAATAAGGAGTGGTCCCGCAACCGTTTGGGCTTGGCCAAGTGGTTGGTAGATCCGGGAAACCCCCTAGTCGCACGGGTGACGGTGAACCGCTGGTGGGGACAGCTCTTCGGTACGGGCATCGTCTCTACGGAGTCGGATTTCGGTTCCCAAAGCGAGCCGCCTACTCATCCGCGTCTTCTCGACTGGCTGGCCGTCGAGTTCATGGAGAACGGTTGGTCGATGAAGCATATCCACAAGCTCATTGCGCTCAGCGGGACCTACGGTCAGAGTTCCCGGGTGTCGCCCGCCGTCCTTGAGCGCGACCCGCGCAACCTGTACTTTTCGCGTGGCCCGCGCCTGCGTATGTCCGCCGAGATGATCCGGGACAACGCCCTGCGGGTTTCCGGTCTGCTGAGCGAAAAAATGGGCGGACCGCCCGTCTACCCGCCCCAACCGGACGGCCTCTGGCGCCAGACGGGGAGGAATGAACCCAAGTACGTCGCCGCCCGCAACGAGGATCGTTTCCGTCGCGGGGTCTACGTGATCTGGAGACGGGCCGCGCCTTATGCCAGTTTCGTGAATTTCGACGGGCCCGACCGGTCGTCCTGCTTCCCCAAGAGAAGCCGGACCAACACCCCTTTGCAGGCCTTGACTCTTCTTAACGACCAGGCCTACGTCGAGATGGCTCTCGGGTTTGCGGCCTCCATCATCCAGGACAAAGGCGTTTCCGGCGACGGGGACGCAATCCGCTTGGCTTTCCGCAGGACTCTTTCCAGAAAACCAACCGAGAAGGAGGTTTCCATCCTCGAGGGTCTCCTCGGCAAGGAGCGCAAGCGGCTCCAAGCCAACCCAAAGGATGCCAGGGCTCTCTTCTCCTCCGCGTCCGCCCTCAAACTTTCACCCGGTCTGGACGAGGTGGAACTGGCCGCCTGGTTCTTCGTGGCCAACGCCTTACTCAACCTCGATGAAACGATCACCAAAGGCTAGGCATGCCCGTGCTTTCATGAACCCGATCGACCACTACCTGAGGACCCTTACCCGGCGGCAACTCTTCCAGCGGGTAGGCATGGGCGTCGGAGCATTCGCTTTGGCCGAGATGCTCGGACAAGATCTCGGTGCCGGAACAGCGCCTCCTCTTGCCCACTTCGCGCCCAAGGCCAAAAGCGTAATCTATTTTCACTTGATCGGAGCCCCTTCGCACCTCGACCTTTTCGATTACAAGCCCGAGCTTCAGAAGCGCGACGGTGAGCTTTGTCCGAAGGAAATGTTCGAGGGCAAGCAACTCGCCTTCATCCGTTCCCGCCCGACCTTGCTCGGGACTTCGAAGGATCCGAAGTTCAACTTCCGACGCTGCGGACAGTCGGGCATTCAAATTTCCGATCTTCTTCCGAATTTGCAGACTTGCGCGGACGAAATGTGCTTCATCCGAACTTTGCATACCGACCAGTTCAACCATGCTCCGGCCCAGATGTTCATGCAGACCGGGTTCGAGCGCTTCGGACGCCCCAGCCTGGGAGCCTGGGCCAACTACGGTCTTGGCTCAATGAACGAGGATTTGCCCGGTTTCGTGGTCATGGTGACCGGACAATACCCCGGAGCGGGCAACAGTATCTTCGGGAGCGGATTTCTTCCATCGGTTTATCAGGGGATCGAGTTTAGGGGAAAAGGGGATCCCGTTCTCTTCCTCTCCAACCCCAAGGGCGTAGACTCGGCGGCCCGCAAGCGCGTCGTGGATGCGGTCAATGAATTAAACCGTGAACAGCTTCATGGGGTGGGGGATCCCGAGATCGCCACCCGGATAAGCCAATACGAAATGGCCTACCGCATGCAGACGAGCGTGCCCGAGCTTAAGGACTTGTCGACCGAGTCGGCGAAGACCCTGGAAGCTTATGGCGCAAAAGCGGAAGGGTCGGGGTTTTCCAACAACTGCCTGCTTGCCCGCCGGATGGTTGAGCGGGGCGTCCGTTTCGTCCAGTTGTTCGATCAAGGCTGGGATCACCATGGAGGCCTGCAGCGTGGTTTGCCCAGCAAGTGCAGGCAGGTCGACCAACCGATTGCCGCCTTGATCAAGGATCTCAAGGAAAGGGGCCTTCTTGACGAGACTCTCGTTGTCTGGAGCGCCGAGTTCGGCCGTACCCCTATGGCTCAAGGAAACAACGGAGCGGGTGTGGAGCGAGAAAAGAGCAACGTCGGACGGGATCACCACAAGGAGGCATTCACGGTCTGGATGGCCGGAGGCGGAGTCAAGGCCGGACACGTCCATGGACGGACTGATGAACTGGGGTACGGAATCGCCGACCGGCCGGTTCACGTGAACGATTTCAACGCAACCCTTCTTCACCTGCTTGGTTTGGATCACGAAAAATTGACCTACCGCTCGCTCGGGCTCGATCAACGACTCACCGGGGTCGAGGAACACCACGTCGTCCACGAAGTGGTAGCCTGATTGGCCCGGCGCAACAGGGCGGCCCCGAGCTCTATTTCTTTTTCTTAGGCTTGGAACCGAGGGCCGGTCCATTGTCCGGAGGCATGGATTTGTGCCAGGCAATGACGGCCTTGCTCAAGCGGGCAACGACTTCGGGATGCTTCTCGGACAAGTCCCTGGTCTCACCCCGGTCCTTCTCCATGTCGTAGAGAAGGGCATCGGCGCCATCATACTCGCAGAGCAATTTCCATTTGCCCGAGCGAACCGCGAGGTCGGGCAGATCCCTTACCCCATAGAAGGAGTCGCGGTCGGGCGGTCGCCTGAAAAAGATATCCTGCTTGCGGGATTCTTCGCTTTTGCCAAGCAAAACGTCGGGCAGGGATTCGCCGTCGTACTTGACGCCTTTGGGATGGGGGACTTCAGCCAGATCGAGCAAGGTGGGAACCAAGTCCACTGCGCAGAAGACCGATTTCTGGTTCACTCTTCCAGTATTCTCATTCTTGTTGGATGGAATCAGACTGGGTCCCCAGACAACGAGCGAGGATCGGATTCCCCCTTCGAACAAGTGCGTCTTGAACCCCCGGAACGGACCGGAGACTCCAGCGCCTTTTTCCGCTCCGTTGTCGGAGCAGGCGAGAATCAGGGTGTTCCCAGCGAGCTTCGGGTCGTTCCGGACGAAATCGAACAACTTCCCAAGCTGCTCGTCCATGGCCTCCAGCACGGAAAGATAAAGCCTGCGCTTCGAACCATCCCCCCACTTGGCCGTGGGAGGCCAAAACGGACTGTGCACGTCGTCCGGCCAGAGGTTGAGGTAAAAGGGCTTTCCCTCTCCTTGGGCCTTTTTGATGAAGGGCATCGCTTCCTCCACAAAGCCTTCCGTGATCCTCGAGCGTTGCATCCAGCGCACCCCTTTGCCCAGGCGCACGGCATCCGCCCAGATTCTTCCCGGTTTGTCCGGATCCTGGCCCGGTCTGAGGGTAAGGGGAAGGAGCTTGGGTCCCATCCCCTCGAAATTGGTCAGGGATTGGTCGAAACCATATTCGGTGATGGCCGGGGCATCGGCCACGTTCCGTTGCCCTCCCATGTGCCATTTGCCGAAGTGCCCGGTGGCGTAGCCCGCCTCTTGCAGGGTGCGGGCCAACATGGGGGCCTTGGGATCGAGCCACTGAGCCATGCCCCGTTGCTTGTTGTGATCACGGTTGCTTAGGTAGGAAGTAATCTTCCAGCGCTGAGGGTACTGACCTGTCGAAATTGCGGTTCGGGAAGGGGAGCAGATGGGAGAATTGACGTAGAACTGCTCGAAACGGATCCCTTCCTTGGCCAATCGGTCGATATTGGGCGTTTGGGCGGCTTCGTTGCCGAAGCAGGAAAAGTCTCCCCATCCCATGTCGTCGATAAAGACGAGAATGACGTTGGGCTTGGCGGAGCAAAGGGAACCGGAAAGCAAAGCCGAGAGAAAAAAGAGTTTTGCGGATAGTTTCATCCTACTCAACTTGATGTTCGCCAAGGCCGTTTTCAAAGATAAAAAAGGCTTTTGTTTTATATTTTTGTATGTTTTGATACCAGTATGTTGGCTTTTTGTACCCCCAACCCCCGATAAAATGAAGATATATGCGGTTTTTTCACTGATCCTGGCAGGACTTCTGGCCCTAGGTTCCAGCCTGTCGGCAAAGCATCACGAAGGTGGTGAAATGCGTGACCTTGCGTCCAAGCTCAAGCGGGCCGTCGAGGAGGGCAAGATGTCCAAGGAAGACGCCATGGCGAAGTGGAAGGCGATGAGCTCATCGGATGATCGCAAACACCACGGCAAGGGTCGCCATGATGGGCATGAATCGCACTCCTTGGAGGCCAAGCTCAAGAAGGCCGTCGAGGAGGGCAAGCTCACGGAGAAGGAAGCCAAGGCCAAATGGATGGCCCTGCGCGGCGAGCGAGGTGAAGGTCACCATGACCGAGGTCGTCATAACGACAAGCACGATGGTGGCCGTCATCACGGAGACCATCACGATCGGGATCGTCATCACGACAAGCACGACCGAGACCGCCATCACGACGACCACGACGATTATGGTCAAGATGAGCTCGAGGAGATGAACGTGGAAATCGAGCGCATGCACCTTGAGCTCGAGCTTAAAAAACTTCACTTTGAACTGGAGAGGATTGAATTCGAACAGGACCGCGAGCGCATGAGATGGGATATGGAAAGGATGCGCATGGACCATGATCGCCAGCGCATGCAAAGGGAAATGCAGCAACGTTCCCAAGGACCCCGTCCGCCCCATGGCATGAATCACGGCGGTCCTCAGCGTGGTCCCCATCCTCCTGAAGGCATGAAGCGTCCCGGCGGTCCCCCCAAGGGCCCTCCGCACGCAGGCAGGGGAGGCGATTCCCGCAAGGGTCCTCCGCACGGGCTGAAACCCGGCGGTCCTCCTCGCGGTCCCCATCCCCCCGCAGGCATGAAGCGTCCGGGCGGTCACCGCAAGGGTCCTCCTAGCGGGCTGAAAAAACATGGTCAATTGAGGAGCTCCCGCGACTAAGGACTCTGAACAATCGTTGTCCTACTGTAAAGGCGATCTAGTAATTTCTCTGCAATCTTGGGAAAAGCGCTCTTACTTCCCAGAAACACATTGTCCCAGATAGTTTTTTCCCTTCGGTTTCGTATCAGGCGTGGCTTGGAAACCTTACCTAAGGCCGTAAGATAGAATTATGCCTACCCTGTTGCGTTCCATCATCTTTTTTTCTTTGCTTTCTTGGAGTGTTTTCAGGTCTTCGGGTCAAGAGAGGCTAATGGCCAAGTACCAACTCTGGGACGAAGATGACGACAGGATAAGGGTCGTATCATGGTACCTTAAGGGTGAAACGGACTTATCTAAGGAATGGTCGATGGAAGTGGTCGGTCTTCTCGACTCAATCACTGGGGCAACCCCTTACGGAAGACCTGCTGATTCGGGTTCCAGAGAGTGGCTTGCCGAATTGGAGGACGAAAGGGTAGCTGGTATAGTAAGCTTCTCGAGAATTGCGGAGCAATACGAGCACACCTTTGAGTTTGGCTACAGTGACGAGCCTGATTACCTTTCTAAAACCTACGGCTACAGTATCGCTCGTAGTCTGGCGGAGGAAACCCTCGTCCTTCAAGCCGGACTGTCTTTTCAGGACGACCGTGTCGATTCCTCCGTACCAGGGGGGCCGGGACTAGGTATTAGGTCAAAGACAACTCCCGAGCTTTCAATCGGGGCCTACCGAGTTCTGAATCCCAAAACAACTTTATCTCTAAACCTTACTTGGGGATTTCCGAAGGGTTATCTCAGTGACCCATACAAGCAGATCGGACTTACCGAGACTCTTTTTCCCGGTCATCCCACGCTCGAACGAGAGGTCTTTTACATGTACCCGGAGAACAGGCCCGACGAGAGAAGAACCTTCGTGCTTTATACTGAAGCTACGCGCTATCTTGAAGGTATGCAGGCAAGTGTGGAAGGCTCCTACAGACTTTTTTCAGACGATGCCAGCCTCCTCGGTCACACCATTGAACTAAAGCTTCTCAAAAGGTTGGGCGAGAAATTCGTCATCCAACCCAACTATCGATACTACCAGCAGGATTCGGCCGAATTCTATCGCACCAGTCTGGACGGTACATCCATAACACCTCTTCTGCAACCACGCGGCAAAGGTCCCCACTATTCATCCGACTATCGGCTGTCCGAACTTATTACGCAAAGCTACGGAATCAAGCTGACCTACTTTCACAAAGAGGACTTCAGCGTCGATTTTTCCGTCGACAGGTACGTCATGCGCGGACGAGACGGGATCACTTCCCAGCTTTTCTATCCGGACGCACGCGTCCTAACTATTGGCTTTCAGTGGGAGTTTTGAAAAGGCCCGATCCTTCATCACCACCGCTGGAGGTTGGCCAGGACGGTTTCTACAAGGTCGCCTTCAAGGCAATGGGTACTGCATGCGATGTCCTGTACGAATCCACTAGCACCGAACATGCAGAAAGAGTCAGAGATGAAGTAGTCAGTTGGGTTCGTTTCTTCGAAAACCGTTACTCGCGGTACTTACCGAACAGTTTCATAAGCGAAGTCAACGCCGCCGCGGGCATCCGTCCAGTTTCGTTATTACCTGAAGACGAGAGGCTCCTCAACTTGTGTCGTGGCTTACATTTCATGACTAAAGGCCTTTTTGATCCAACAACCCTTCCGTTGTCTCTAATTTGGGACTTCAGGAAGAAAAACCCCCGCATACCTGATAAAGCTGAGATCAGCCGTGCTTTGAGCTTGGTCGGTTGGTCGAAGGTGGAGTTAGGCGAAAAGGAAGTTTTTCTTCCTGCCGAAGGAATGGGTCTTGATTTCGGAGGATTCGGAAAAGAGTATGCCGTAGACCGAGTGCTTGAGATCGTTCGTTCCATGGGTGTACGCAACGCCATGGTCAATTTCGGAGGAGACGTTGCTCTTAGCGGCAGACCAAGTGACGCTGCTCATTGGCGGATCGGCGTGGAGAATCCTAAGAAACCCGGCCAACCCGATTTTGCCCTTTCCGTTACGGAGAGAGGAGTTGCCACTTCTGGTACTTACATGCGGTTTTTCGAAATGAACGGGAAGAGATACAGTCACCTTATCGATCATCGGACGGGATATCCGGTTTCAGGTAAAGTCTTTATGGCGACGGCAATAGCTAGCACCTGCCTAGAGGCCGGTGCGCTTTCGACGTGCTCGCTGATCGGTGAGCGCGAGGAGGGTTTGTCTTTGCTCGAAAACTTTTTCGGGGCGGAGGGTTGCCTTCGTACGGAACGCGCGCTCTACTGGACAAGGAATTTCGACAAGTACTTGATCCATAATGAAAGTTAAGAAAATATTATCATTGTTGGGCGCCATCCCAGTCATTTTTTTTCTAAGCTCTTGCAAAGGTCCAAAGGTAACAGTTGATCAGATGGACAGAGGCTTCTTGGCAGACTACCTCATGCGCAAGGACAGAGACGACCTATCCGTGATGATGTTCGACCATGCTTTTTTCAGCCGTGAGGCATCTCGGGGAGGGAAATCCATCGCTTCCGGCGGATGTGGCTGCAACTAATCAAAATCCAGTCACGCGCCCACTGGCTTATGCTGCTAGTTCTTGCTAGCAGGTATCCCATTTCCATTGTCTCACATACAGCTGGTTCCCTGCTGCCTTCGCTCTACTCGAAAGTTTGGACTTTTAAGGCATCCATTCCAGCCCTCGCAGGATCTTTGTCTGTGCATGCCCTTTCAGGGGCTACTACCTACGTAACCTCCACGGGATCCAACCCTGCATCCGCCTCCGAGGGGGAATCATTCAGTTTCGCTTTCTACACTAGCGGCTACAAGGCCTTCAGCTACAAGGTGGATGGTCTTCCGGCCGGGCTTTCCTACAACGGCGACGTCAACGGCCCCATCATATCGGGCACCCCCTCCGCGGCCGGTTCCTACGAAGTCCTCATCACCGGCTACCGTTTCGCGGGCCTCAGCGGGAATCAAACGCCGGCCTACTCGCTCTCCCTCAATGTAGGGGCCTCCTCCGCAACTTCTCCCTGGAACGATTCTAATACCCAGTCCTTGGACGCTGGCTGGACGAGATCTTCTTGGTTCGGTGATTTTTACGGAAAGAATCAGGGGTGGCTTTACCACCTCAACCACGGTTGGCTCTACCTGCAAGGCACGGCTGATTCGGGCTTTTGGATCCACGATGAAAGCCTCGGCTGGCTCTACACCGGTAAGTCCATCTATCCCTTTCTTTACCGCAATTCCAACTCCAGTTGGCTTTACGACCAGTCCAGTTCGTCGGAGCGCAAATTTTGGGACTATGCGAGCAACCAGGCAATCACACCCGCCAAAAAATAGTCTGCATTTGTTTTGAGCGATTTCTTCCGATTGTCCGACGAAATCACGCAAGAGATGATTTCCACTACAATTGACTTCGGTAATACTTTCGCAAGTATATCTTAATCCGATCATTAAACCAAAAAAAATGATTATGAAAAGCTCACCCCTTGCTCCACTCATTGTGATAATACTTTTCTCTTGCGGACTATTCGTTCTGCAAGCCAAGGAAAAGCGGATCCGGGACGATGATCCTCTCATGGAACGTTACCGCCATGCGGAGCGTGAAGTTAAGCAAGCCGTAAGCGAGGGACGAATTTCCCGGGAGGAAGCTGGGAGGAAACTACGCGAGATCAAGGGCCAACTCTGGGGGGATGAACCAGAGAAGGATCGTAGTCGCGAGAAGGAAGACCCGGGTCATGATTTGCGCCAAGCTGAGGGCAGGATCCACGAAGATATCGGGAAGGTCCAGGAAGCGATCGTGAAGGGTGAAATTTCCCCCGAGGAGGCCCGCAAGAAGTTGATCGAGTTTCATGAGCGTCAAAAAAAGGCAAGCCGGGAGCGCGAGTGGAAGATGATCAAGGGAAGGATTGAGGGAGCCGTCCGGGAAGGCAAAATGAGCCGGGAGCAGGCGAACGAGGAATATGAACGGATCGAGCGACGGATGCATAGTCGGGATAAGATTGCCCGCGAGATCAACGAAAGAGTCAGGAAGGCCGAACTCGAAATTCATGAGCGACTGGAAGCGGGTGAGATTTCTCATGAGGAAGCCCGTCAATCCATACGTGAGGTGCATGAGGAGATGCATCAGGTCGTCCGGCTCAAGCATCTGGCACTCGAGCTTGAAGATCATAAGAGAAGGATCGAGCGGGCTTTGGAATCCGGAGATATAAGCAAGCGCCAGGCAGAGCAAAAAATGATCGAAGTCCGCCAACGCCTGGCCAGACAGTTCCGGGTCGATTTGGGAGATGAGCAACCCAAGGTTCGCAAAGGTTCGGATGAAAGGGAAGGGCGCAAAGACCGACTGCGCCATGAGGACGAGCGAGAACTTTGGGACGCCCTCAAGCGCGGACTGGACGCCGCCGTCAAGCTGGGCAAAATCGACGAGGAGGAATCCCGCGAGATCTGGGAAGATTTCAGGAACGAGGACGAAGAGGGAGACGAGGAGGCCTTCGAGGAAGACGAACCCGAATGATTGGCCGAGTTCCCCCAAACGCTTTTGGCTTAGTCTCGGCGTAGCGTTCCGTTACTTTTTTTGAGTCATCTTTTCCTGTGGAGCGTCTGGAGGTAACCCAGTAGGCTTTTCGCATGTGACTTTAGGATAAAATGACGGCCAAAAGATACCACGACCTTGATGCCCTGCGTGCATTTGCCATGCTTTTGGGGATTCTTCTCCATGGGTTGCTTTCTTTCATCGGTTTTCCCGTTTGGCCTGCTCAGGACGTCAATCAGTCGGAGCTTTACGCAATTCCACTGATTTTCATTCATGGCTTCCGCATGTCCCTGTTCTTTTTCGTGAGCGGATTCTTTACCATGATGATGTGGCAAAGAAGAGGGACGGGTGGCTTGTTGATCCATCGATTCAAGCGCATCGTTCTCCCCTTTTTGGTATTTGGCTTCCTTGTTTTTCCCATGCTCAACAACATGAGGGCATTTGCCGGATGGATGGGGGAGGGCCGAGAGGAAAGAGTTTCCGGTTCTAGTGAGGAGAAAGAAGCTGTGGCCCCGAAGTATGAGGTCCCGGATGATCTGGGAGGGGCAGCCAGGCAGGGAGACCTCAATGCAATAGAAAGGCACCTTGAAGGCGGAGCCGAGATAGACGGAAAATACGACATGGACTTTACGCCCTTGCACTGGGCGGCCGCCATGGGGGAACCCAGGGCCATTGCCTTGCTCGCCGACAAGGGCGCGGACCTGAACTCCAGGGACGGTCACCAGTCGACACCCATTCTCTTGGCGGCCTTCTTCGGTCGCTCTGATTGCGTTCGCATCCTGCTCGAAAAGGGAGCTGATCCTGAACTTGCGAACAAGGACGGCTCTCGTCCTCTCGAAGCGATGAAGGCCGGTCGTGAAATTACGAAATGGGTGGCGAGGGATATCCTCAAGATCCCCATGGTCTGGTCTGAGGTTCGGGAGGGCAGAAAAGAGGTAAGAAAGCTACTTGGAGTTGGTGACGTTCAGGCTGTTCGAAGTGGTGAAGGCAAACAGATGCAAACAGACGATTGGTTTGCCCGTAACTATTTCCCTGGAGGCAGGTTCATTACTCATCATCTTTGGTTTCTCTACGACTTGGTTTACCTGGTGCTGGCCTTCGTTCTGGTTGCAAATCTTCTCAAGTTTGTCCCCATGCCAAAATTAGCCAAGTGGTTGGCCGAGTCCCCCCTTCGCCTTCTCTGGCTGGTTCCTTTGACCTACATGGCCCAGTATTCAATGGGTGGCGGTGGAGAGGATGGGTTGTTCGGACCTTCGACTACAGTCTGGCTCGAGCCCGATTGGATCAAGCTAAGCTATTATGGAATCTTCTTCGGGTATGGGGCGCTCTGCTTCCCACACAAGGGCTTTCATGAGAAAGCCGGACGGTTCTGGCCAATCCATCTTTTTGTTTCGGTTATCGTCTTTCTAACCGCGCTGGACCTCATGGAGCGAACGGACTTGGAGTTTCGCTACGAAATCATTTCCCTTTGCTCGGCCCTCTTCGTCTGGCTTTTGATCTTCGGCCTCATCGGGGTTTTCCGTAAATTCTTTTCCGTAGAGAGTCCTGAAGTCCGCTTCGTTTCCGATTCCGCATACTGGCTCTACGTCGCTCACTTACCCCTCATCCAGGTCGTGCAGATTTGGGTGTCCGAGTGGTCGGTCACGCCGCTTATGGTTTCTATTGAAACGCAATTTCTTAACCTCGACGACGCATTCGCGTCCCTTTTCCCTTTTGTCTCTGAGATTATAGTCTTACTATTTATCCTGCTTAAGCTTTTCGTCGTCTGTTTTGTGACGACCGCTTTGCTCCTTTTCTCATACCGCTACCTTATCCGATACACACCGGTAGGAACGATGCTCAACGGGAAACGAACGAAGACAGATTGATCGATTCATATGCACTTTGAATGCAACGGAAATTACCCGCCATTCGTTTGTTTGATTTTATGCAGGATAAAACGGGTAAGCAGTCGACTTCTTAATGATTCATGCCAGGTCGTCTATTCGTATGACAAAGCTAAAAGAGTGTCATCTGTCCACTTTCTCGGGGATTTTGTTTGCTTGTAGAGCGTCTCCGTTTTGACCCATGCAAAGCTAAATTTCTCTCTGTTTCTATTTTGCCGACCTTACTTTTTCGAATGGCAAAAACTTGGCGTTTCATTTCTGCCGTGTTTTTTTTGTAACTGGTGGGAAGAGTTGCATATGAGTTAGTGGTGTCCAATTCCAAGCGTGAAATCTCCGATGGGCTCGAATCTCGAAGCTCGGGCACCCATTTTTTGACAAATATACCTTGAGCGTCGTGATCGCGGAATTGTTTGAACGGATTGTATACCCTAATCGTATTGAAACCTACGACACCCGCTTGCATCTGTAACTGCGAGAGATGTATTCCAGGCTCATAATCAAGGAATACTTTGGCGAGGGGGCCATGAATGAATTTCCAAGAAAGTTTGAGGCCAAAGCAGGCGAAACTTACGATCATAGCTCTCATTCTAAAGTTGAGAAATCCGGTACAGTTTAGGCATCTCATGCATGCATCAATCATTGGGACACCTGTTCGACCTAATCGCCATGCCTCCAAAAGCTCGGGGTCATCCTCATAGCAGAGCTTTTCATAAGCTTTGTTAATGGCGAACCTTTCCATTTCGGGAAAGGCCTCTAGTCGTTGAATGAAATGGTCTCTCCAGTGCAACCTGGACTCAAAGGCTCTTAGGCTTTTTCGCCATGTTTTTGAGTTGGTGTCACCGCCTATCTCGAGCCTTTTTTTTCTTAGCTGGTCAAATACCGTACGCAAGCTGATGGTTCCCCAAGCAAGATGTGTGGACAGTCTTGATCCGGCTGAAAAGGCTGAGTTGGGTGAGGAAATACCGCCCGAGTAATTCAAGCCCCTATGTTCCAAAAAGCTCGCAAGTGTTGATAGTGCCGACTCCTCGTCAACCCTCTGCAAGTTATCTTGTACAATGTAGGAATCGATTAGATGACTTCTATTGCTGAGATCCCTTAGGGAAGGTATTTCAGTAAAAAGTCGTTGCTTGCGGGGACCTCTAAAGTCCTTGGGGATTGCCATCGGTCGTGACGACCTGTGATCCGAATGGGCGCTCTTTATTCTCTTGGAAGCGGCGGTTCCTCCACGTTGAACGGATGAAGCGTTGTATTCGCGCCATCTCACTCCCTTCTGTGAGCACCATTCCGCCACTGACTGATCAATGAGGTAGCTTTTCAGGTTGCCAGTTTCTTGATGCGAGTAAATGACTTCGAACGGGAACTGCCCACGAAGCTTCTCTAGTTGTTCAATTAGATCTCCGAAACGAAAACACAAGCCACTGCCTTTAGCCACAAGGCTTTCAGACAATGCGGACAATCCCTGCCGGAGGGCAACTAAGTGAAAAGACGAGAAGTCGTAGCCACTAACCTTGGTGTCTTCCAAACAGTAGAACGGAAGTAACTCATCGCATTGCAAGACACCGTTCGAAAAGCACTGATTATCCGAAACGCGAAAGTCTTTTTTGATCCACCATAAACCTTTCATCTTCCTTTCTGGAGAATCAAAGTTCAGAATTCCGACCAGGAGGCTGTTGAATATCTGAATATTCTTGGAGACAAATTGGAAGCCGAATCCAAGTAAACCCACTCTCCAAAGTTTTCCGACCATAGGAAAAGATCGGCGTAGCGCGTAGGATCGGTCCAAAGCCAGCCCTGCATCTCCTTCCAGACCCAAGCCCCAGTGGAACCTTCTATGGAAATGTAAATCCAGCCTAAGTCCATGTGGAAACACCACTCACCACTGGTTTGGTAAAAAGTGCCAAGCCATGATGAATACCAGTTAGCTCCGAGCGATTGTGCGTTTGTGTGGGAGGAAACCGACGCTTTTTCGAAAGTTCCGAAGACGCTTACGCTCTCCTCAATGAGAATGGATGTTTGTGAAGAGTTTGCGTCAGAAACACTGCTTCCGCTCCAGCCGATGAAACGATATCCGGAATCAGGTGAGGCGGTGAGCGAGGCTGTGCTTCCGTGCAGGTAGGATCCAGAACCCGAAACGCTTCCTCCTGTGCTTGCATTGACCGAGAGAGTATGAGTGATCCGCGTGAAGACCGCAGTTAGGTTACTATCCCGGGTGATCGTGAACGTGGTTGAGGGCATCGAGGGATTCTCGGGGGTACTTCCCGTCCAGCCAACGAAAGAAAAACCGTCGTTGGGAGTTGCAGTAATCGATACGGAAGCACCGTACTGGTAGGTGCCGCCACCAGTTACTGCCCCGCCTGTTCCGGAGAGCACTTGAAGTATGTGTGAGGTCGGAGTGAACGAAGGGGTGATGGTCATGTCGCGATCTACAACGATAGTAGTTGAGGAGGAGTTTGGATCGGCGAAGGTTCCACCGGACCATCCATTGAAGAAATAGCCGGTTTGAGGCGTTGCGTTGAGTTCGGCGACGGTACCGTGCGTATAGGTTCCCGATCCCGTAGCAAACCCACCATCTGAGAGGGAAAGGACAACGGTATGAATTTCGGGGGTAAAAACCGCTGAGACGTTTCTATCCTGAGTCATGGAGATACTAGTCGTCGGAATGCTGGGGTTGGACAAACCGTTGCCGGACCACCTGGTAAAAACATACCCGGGTGAGGGCACTGCCGAGACTACTGCCTGACTACCATGGGGAAATGATCCGCCCCCGGAGACGATCCCACCGCTCGCTGGTAGTGCGAGAAGAGTGTGAGTTTTTAAAACGAAAAGTGCCGTGACGTTTTCGTCGGATGAAAGCAGTACTGAAGTTGCAGCAGAGGATGGATCCGCGACACCGTTTCCAGACCAACCTACGAAATCGTGACTGCTTGAGGGTGTTGCGACGATGGGAACGGAGGTGGACTGAGGGTAACTTCCGGATCCTACGGCGATGCCTCCATCGCTCGGGGAAGACAGAAGAACAAGTGAACGGTTGGTTGCTGGCTTTACCGTAAAATTAGCAACAATGTTAAGGTTGCCCGAAACCGTAACAAAGGTGGAAGAGGAGTTGGAATCATCCAAACCAGAACCCACCCATTTTTGAAATACGTGGCTTGGGTTTGGAATCGCATTAATTGGGGTGCGCGTTCCAAATGGGAAAGTACCTCCGCCAGATACGCTTCCACCGACTTGGGACGAAACGCTGAGTGAAAAATCAAGAGGCGTAAAGGAAGCGTTTACTGATTTGGAACCGGATATGGAAACGGTTGTGGTAGGGGAGGATGGATCCGCAACGCCCGACCCGCTCCAGCTTTCGAACTGAAAACCAAAATCCGGGACAGCGGTTATTGTTGGTGATGAGCCGTAAGTGTAGTTGCCGGTGCCTGTGACTGTTCCACCAGGATTCGCAGTAAGTGTGAGAGGGAATTCCAATGGCGTGAAGTTCGCCACGAGGGATAGAGGTTGCGTAATTTCAACGGTTGTGTTCTTGGCGCTGCTGTCTGTTACGTTTCCTCCACTCCATGATGAGAAGGAATAACCTGCCGATGGTGTAGCGGTAATGGTAGTAGATTGACCATGGGCAAATGTTCCGCCGCCTGCAACCGTTCCTCCTGCACCTGCCGTTAGGTCAAGGGAGTGACTGAGCAAAGAAAAAATTGCCGTGAGGGAGCGTGTTTGGGTCATGGCCACGGTTGTGGTGGATGATGTTGGGTCATCCGCTCCATCCCCCTGCCATGAGGAAAACTCATAACCAACTGTTGGTGTAGCGGTTATGGTGGGTGTAGAGGAAAAGGAGTAACTTCCCGCACCGCTCACTGATCCACCAGCCCCTGCCACGAGTGAAAGAGTATAGTTGATAGGAAGAAAATTGGCAGTAACCGTACGTGTTTGGGTAATGTCAACGGAGGTTGTAGGGGCAGAGGGATCATTTAGGCCCGTACCCGTCCAGGAAGAGAAGGAATAACCTGTCTGAGGCGTTGCCGAGATGCTGGCAGCATGTCCATGGTTGAAAGTACCCGAACCGATCGCTGTCCCCCCATTTCCCGCAATGACAGTCAGAGAATAAGATAAGGGCTGAAAATTTGCGGTTATCGTGCGTGGTTGCGTCATGGTCACGGTTGTGGTTGGTAAGCTGGGATTCGCTACGCCGCTACCCCCCCAAGAAACAAACCTGTGCCCGACATTGGGAGTGGCCGTTATTGATGGTGACTGACCGTGGTTAAAATTGCCTCCCCCCGAAACGCTTCCGCCTGCACCCGAATTGAGCGTAAGTGTGTGTATAATGGGAGAGAAATTTGCTGTGACGGTTTTTGGGCCTGTAATGATTACAGTAGTGGTCGCAGAGTTGTTGTTTGCGACTCCAGTACCACTCCAAGAGCTGAAATTGTATCCAGAACTTGGTGTGGCAGTTATAGTTCTACTAGTTCCTTGTGGAAATGTGCCTCCGCCACTCACGGTCCCCCCTTGCCCTGCAAGCAAATTTAGAGTGTGGTTTTGAGCGGCAGAGACGGTTAGGTTTAAATTGAAAGTTGGAGTACTGTTACCTGACAACCCAGGATATCGATAACCGGTGATGGCAATGTTATAATTGCCGGGTGGTGGTAAGGTACCACTTATCAGGGGCCCCCACGCGTTCCCATTGTAAGTTAAGCCTTGAGGTAATCCATCGACCCTAAAGCTATATGCTCTGTAGTTTCCGCCCGACCAAAAAGAGTAATTGAAGGAGTCTCCACTGGTGCCCTGTACGGTGTTGGATGAATTGGATGTAACATATGTTGTAGCACCTGTGAGTCCATGGACGGACGATGCACCGATTGCTGTTGGAACGACAACTTTCCATGACCAGGGCTTGAGTACGGTAGGTGTAATAATCTTGACTAGGTTTGTGATGTGCAGAACTGGAGTCTTGCTGAAAACTATCATGATCAGAATCCAATTAAACCTACTTTTGATGTGGTCCATTAAATTATAAATCGAATTTCCCCCGCGAAAGGATCAATTTTTAAATACTTCAAGCAGATGGGTTTTTTTTGATCCACATAAACGTCAACAGCGATGTATAAGCCTATCACACATCGATAGACACACCCTTGTCGGGGCAAGATTTTCTTGCCCCGACTTTTTTTTGTCTGTTGCTTGAAAAACGAAGGTTGGGAAAAATATTGGTTCAAACTCATCTACAAACAACCATTACTTGGATGTTTCTTAGCCCGCATTCATCAAAATAGTCTAAGTTTGCGTCACAAGGGAAGCTACCGCCTGTTCGCAATTACATCTGCTGCAACGGGTCGGAACCAAGGTCTACGGTAAAAGGTCTTTGCTGTCTCGGTTTGATTGGTAGAGACGTAGATTTCATGGTTTCTTAAGAAGAACCTTTTTTAGGTAACCTATTGATACTATCACGCTCTGCATGCATACTGATAAAAAAGCTGGAGCTTTCCGAAATCGAATTAATGACTCAGACCTACTAATGAATTTGAATTTATCAAAGCCATTCAAACAAGGCATGCCGTGTAAATTGTGCATCATTGTGCATAAAAGAAATTAAATAGGATGTCTCAGATGAAAGTTTTCCTGTTTTTCTCAATCATAATCATATCTGCGATTAGAATTTACGGCATAGACTCTCGACCCAATGTTGTTCTCCTCCTTGCGGATGATTTAGGATCCAGGGATCTGAGTTGCTATGATGGTCCGGTCAAGACCCCAAATTTGGATTTTCTCGCCCGAAAGGGAGTGCGGTTCACCAGTTTCCATGCCGGAGCAGCAGTATGCTCGCCATCCAGGGCAACTTTTCTTACCGGTCGGCAGCATTTGCGTACTGGGGTATACGGGGTTTTGCAGGACTCCACTCATAATGCCCACTTGCTGGAAAGGGAAGTTACCCTTGCCGAAGTCCTTTCTCAAAACGGATATCGTACCGCGCATTTTGGCAAGTGGCACCTCGGCATGTCATTGGGCAAGCGGGTGAAGCCCGATGTCTATGAACACGGGTTCGATTACTGGTTTGGACTTTCCAACGGAGCGAATCCGAGCCATAAAAACCCTACTAATTTCATGCGCAACGGTGAGCGGGTCGGACCGCTCAAGGGATACTCCTGCCAACTAATAATCAATGATGCCATTGAGTGGCTGAAAAAAGGCGAAAGCGGAAAGCCCTTCCTCATGAACCTTTGGTTTAACGAACCGCACTCAGTGCTGGCAGCTCCCGATCATATTGTCGGGCAATATGGAAAAGCCGGCGATTCGGCAGCCCTCTACTCGGCAACTGTGGACAACATGGACCGTGCGATCGGGCGACTTGTTACCGAACTTGAATCCCGCGATCTACTTGATAATACCATAATTATATTTTCCTCCGATCATGGCAGTTATCGTGAGGACAGGAACGGCGGTCTTAGGGGAAACAAGGGTTCGAATTTTCAAGGGGGCCTTCTTTCGCCGGGTATATTTTTCTGGCCCAAGGGGTTTCCCGGAGGACGGGTTGAGGACGAGGCTTGTGGAGCGGTCGACCTTCTTCCGACGCTTTGCGGACTTGTTGGAGTGGATAAGCCGAAAGGGGTTCATCTAGATGGCGAAGACCTGACTCCATTGCTCAGGGGGAAATCGACAATCCAACGTCAACAACCCCTTTTTTGGTACAATCCGGAAGGATGGCCCACTGCTGCCCTAAGGATGGGCGATTACACCTTGGTCGGCTTCAGGGATTATGAGTTTCCCAGGGATCATGTCGCTATGAAGGCAAAGCTCGACCGCATCGCCAAGCTTGTAGGCGTTCCGGATTCAACAGCGGGTGGAAACTTTCGAAGTCGGGTCTTCAACTCGACGTTTTCCAACCCCGAGGCGAACCGGCTTCGCTCAGAATACGTTAGGTTGCATACCTTTCGGGAATCCTGGATACCTCTTATAAAAAAGGGCGGTTTCAAGAGGTTTGAACTATACGACGTAAGGAAAGACCCCGCTCAAAGTAAAAATCTATTTTCTTCGATGCCCAAATTGGGTGAATCAATGAAGAAAAAGTTACTCTCTCTCTGTGACTCTGCCCTCGGCGACGCACCCGATTGGACAGAAAGTCCAAGGCAACGGCCTCGAAAAGATTACGGTCTTTCGAAAAAAGATCCAATGAAAGATCTGCTCGAGCAAATTTCCAGTCGGCCCTTGCCCGAAGGGTATCATGGTTCAATTCACCAAAAATTCGTGGACGAGATTCAGTCGAAATTATCCGAAAAGCAGCGCTATGAAATATACAAACTATGGAAGAAAAAACG
>CEUU01001003.1_pt1 | contig 49541 bp, 27 predicted proteins | sample 531321 | NCBI WGS metagenome assembly CEUU01 (sample SAMEA2622658, study PRJEB7988) | marine metagenome | isolation source: saline water (ENVO:00002010), including
GCCCGTTGTTGCTTCCTGAGCAAGGGGTCTTTGCCCCCTACGATATCCTTGGGGCCAGCCACGATAAAGCCGGTGGCGGCGTGTTCTCTCACCGTGTCACCGGCAACTTGTTCAAAGACAAAGCGGTCGTAGGGTTTGTCCTCGTTGAAGGCCCGGATTACGTAGTCGCGGTAGTGGTAGGCATTGGGCCGCTCGTGGTTGGTCTCGAAGCCGGCGCTGTCGGCGTAGCGAACGACGTCCAACCAATGACGGGCCCAGCGTTCCCCGTAACTTGGGTCCTCAAGGACTTTTTCAAGGAGTCGTTCGTAGGCATCCTTCCTTTCGTCCGATACAAAAGCTTCCACTTCTTCGGGCGTGGGTATCAAGCCCAACATGTCGAGGTACACCCGACGGATCAAGGTTCTCCTGGATGCCTCGTCAGAATGCCTTAACCCCTTTTGCGAGAGCTTCTTCTTGATGAATTCGTCAATGCTTTGGCCCGAGGTGGGGGATTGGGGCGGAATCAAAGACCAGTGGTTCTCCTTGGCAATACCCTGCAGGGCAAAGCCAACCGGAATCAGGAGAAGCAGAAACAAAGGGGAACGGTTCACTCTATTGCCATTGTCTAACCATTCCAATGACCCAAGCAAGGTGATTTTCCTTGGGCGTCGGCCTTTGTTCGAGGGAGGGCCAAAAAGAAGATTCAGGAAGGATTGAGCACCTGTCTCTTGAAGTGGCCTTCATTGAGATCGACCCGTTCGGGGCGTCCCTTGTGCATATAGACGACTTCGGTGTGATCGAGACCAAGAAGACCAAGGATCGTGGCATGCAGGTCGTGGACGTGAACCTTGTCTTTGACCGCATGCAGACCGAGTTCGTCGGTTTCGCCGATGACTTGTCCGCCTTTTACGCCTCCCCCGGCCATCCACATGGTGAAACCAGTCGGGTTGTGGTCCCGCCCGTCTCCTTTCTCGCTCATCGGCGTGCGCCCGAATTCTCCACCCCAGACGACCAGCGTCTCGTCCAAAAGGCCGCGGGCCTTGAGGTCGGTAATGAGCCCGACTATGGGCAGATCGACTTGCCGGCAAAGTTTGGAGTGGTTGCTCTCCATCTTGGTGTGGCTGTCCCACTTGCTCCCGGCTCCGTGATAGAGTTGGACGAATCGGACCCCGCGCTCGACCAAACGGCGGGCGAGGAGGCATTGTTGACCGAAGACCTTGGTATCCTTTTGATCCAGCCCGTAAAGAGCCTTGGTCGACGCGGGCTCCTTTTCAAGGTCGACCGATTCGGGGGCATGCATTTGCATGTTGGCGGCCAATTCATAACTGCGGATGCGCGCTTCCAGCTCGCTGTTGGATTCCCGGCCTTGGAGGTGTCTTTGATTTAGGCTCTGAAGAAAGGACAGCTTCAACCCCTCGGCTTGCTTGATTTTGGAGGCTCTGGGTTTTAGGTTGGCGATTGGCTCGGGCCCGTTTTCCAGAAGCACCCCTTGGTGAGATGCGGGCATGAACCCATTTCCCCAGCATCGTGTACCGTTGACCACCATGGCGCTTGTGTCCTTGATGACCACGAAGCCGGGAAGGTTCTGGTTTTCCGTACCCAAACCGTAGGAGACCCAAGACCCGAGCGAGGGCCGACCTCCGAAGACCGAACCGGTGTTCATCTGGCATACTCCGCCGGCATGATTGATCCCGTCGGATACGCAGGAGCGGATGACGCAGAGATCGTCGGCGATGCGACTGTGGTTGGGCAACCAGTCGGAAATCCAGAGGCCACTCTGCCCGTGTTGGTTCCATTGGCGTTTGGATTCGAGGAGGGGAGAATTCACTTCCCCCATAGCGGTGACGGGACGGTCGAAGCTTTCGGGGAGAGGCTTGCCGGCCAGTTTGTTGAGGAGTGGTTTTGGATCAAAGAGATCGATGTGGCTGGGACCTCCCTCCATGAAGAGAAAGATGACGTTCTTGGCTTTGCCCCAGCGGTGAGGAATCTTGGGGAGAGTGGGGTTCGTAGAAGCCCGGGCGAGGAGACCTTCGTTGGCAAGCGCAGATAGAGCCACGGCTCCGAAACCTGCTCCTGCGGCGGAGAGGAAATGTCGGCGGTTGAAGGGCTGATCGATGCGGTTGCAGGCCATAGTTAGTGGAGATAGAGGAACTCGTTGGATGTCAGGACGGCGTGGCAAAGGGCAGTCAGGGCTTCCAGTCGGGGTGAAGAAACGTCCCTCGCCCCGGAAGAGAGCAAACGGAATCCCTTCTTCTCAAGGACTTGTTCCGGATTGGAGGAGAGATCCAAATCGAGCTTGGCCGTAGTTTCCTCTTCGCCGATATCGGACTCTTCCATGATCCCAAGTTCCTTGCCGATTGCGGGGGTCGAGATGCGCAGGCGCTTGACGCTTCCGTTCCAGAAGTGTTGTCCGTTCGAGCGTCCGCCGAGGAATTGTCCATCTTTTTGATCGGTAGAAAGACTGGCCACTTCGTGCTCTACGCTTGCCTCCCGTAATGGGGCCTGCGCATCGTCCAAGTTCTTCCATGCGAAGTGGGCCTTGGAATTTCCATTCGGGGAGAGATGGATGCTGCAAGCAAGGTAAAGTTCAGTTTCCAAGGGGAGCTGCAGGTTGGAATCAATCACCCGGTAGATTACGTCTCCCCCGACGTTCTCACCGGTGAGTTGCATGATGAAGTTGCGTGGTTCGTAGGCTGATTTGGCGCTCGTGATCCCGAAGCTCCAGCCTTGCTTCTGGTGGCTCCATGCCGATTGGCTGAGCAGAGTGTTGACGTGTGCGTTTGGGTGGATTCGGTCCAGCCGGGCAATGGCCTCTATAGTCCAGTTGCTTCCCAGTTCCAAGGTGTTGCCTTTGAAGATTCGGATGGTTTCTTCTTCGGAAAGAGTCAGGCGTTCGAGGTTTTTTTTAGCGCCCTTTTGGGCTGCGTCTTTTTTTGCCTGCATGGTTGACTGGGTCATGAACTGTTCGAGGAAGCTTCGGGCAAGCTCGATTTCGGCCTGTGCCGGAGGGCGACTATAGGCGGCCTTGAAAATTTTCCCAATGGAGGATTCAAGGGTTTCGTGGGTCGAGAATTTCTTCGCCATGGCGCGAGCCCGGGCATGAGGCCATGGGTTGTTGCGCAAAAGAAGGGCTTGGGTCGAGGTGGTCGTATCGAGCCTCTCCGAGGCCGATGAAAAACCGGCGGGAGCGTCGAAGGCGGCGAGGATGGGGCCGGGCGAATTTCTTCTTTTCTTTAAGTATATGCTTCTGAGGGGGGAATTGCCGTCCGCCGAGGTGCCTCCCGACTTGAGTTTCAATTCACCGGAAGTGGCCAGCATGGCATCCCGGATTTGTTCTGCGGCAAGCCGTTGGGGTGGAAAGCGCCAGAGGAGACGGTTTTCGGGGTCTATGGTGTTTTCTTTTTCCGTGGGTTCCCGTCGGGTGGTCTGCCCATAGGTATCACTGAGCATGATCCTCCTGTGAAGAGCCTTGAGTTTCCAGCCCTCCTTGACGAAGGAGGTGGCGAGCCAATCCAACAGCTCGGGATGGGACGGTTCCTCGCCCAGGAAACCAAAGTCGTTGGCGCTTCCGACAAGACCCTTTCCGAAATGCTTCTGCCAGACCCGGTTGACGATGACCCGCGTCGAAAGAGGGTTGTCCGGTGAAGCGATCCAATTCGCCAAAGCCAGCCTGCGACCGGTGGTGCCGTGTGGAGTCGCCTTGATTTCCGGATTGGGCAAGCCGAGCAAGGTCAGATAGGCGGGGAAGGTTTCCGTTCTCTTTTTGCCGGGGATGAAAGTCCGGGCGGGACGGTGCGAAAGGTCGGTGGTGACAAAGGCTTGGGGTAGGGCAGGCTTGGCGGGAAGATTGGCCAGTTTGCGTTGAAGTTCCTCATATTTGCCTTTGAGTTCTTTGCTCTTCTCGAATTTTTTGTCCCATTTGGTCTTGGATCTTTTGTTCCGTATCTGGCGGTTGATTAATTCCACGAGTTGTTGCTCATAGGTCGAGCGGTCTTCTGCCTTCTTGTAGAACATCTCTTGGACGTCCTGAGGGAACTGCCGGACGACGCCTTTGATATCTCCCTGGAAGACCTCGTCTTCCATCTTTCGGATTTCCTTGCGGACCTGAAGGGTTTTCATCTCCCATTCCCTGAGCTTGGTCATGTCGCTTGCCTTGCTCAGTTTTTCGTCCTCAGGCCACCAGACGCTGGAGAGAAAGCTCTGCAGGGAATAGTAGTCTTTTTGAAGGATGGGGTCGAACTTGTGGTCATGGCACTGGGCGCATCCGATGCCCAAGCCGAGAAAGACTTCACCCGTGACGTTGGTCATCTCGTTGAGGATCAGTTCCCATTGCATCCGGGCATCGCGCTGGTTCCATTCGTAGACGCCATGGCGGAGAAAGCCCGTGGCGACCATGTGATCAAAGTCTTCTGGGTCGATCTCGTCGCCCGCCAACTGTTCGCGTACGAATTGATCATAGGGCTTGTCCCCGTTGAGGCTACGGATGACGTAATCCCGATAAAGATAAGCGGAGGGACGGAAGCCATCCGCCCGGTACCCGTCTGATTCGGCGTATCGGACGACGTCCAGCCAGTGGGTGGCCCAGCGCTCCCCATAGGCGGAGTCGGCGAGGAGGCGGTCGACTAGCTCTACCTTGGCCCGTAAAGGGTCCTTTTCGAATGATTGGACGAAGACCTCGACTTCTTCGGGTTTGGGGGGCAAGCCCCAAAGATCATAACTGGCCCGCCGGATGAATTCATAGGGTCCGGCTTCTTTGGCCAAAGACAGGTTTTCGCCCTTGAGTTTTCTTTTTACGAAGAAATCGATCGGGTTGCCTGGGCCATCCACTTTCTCGGTTCGAAGGGGTTGAACGGCCCACCAATTCTTTTGCTCTTCCGAAAATGGATGGGAGTTGCTTTTCCCATCGCCTTCCGTCCCATTCGCGTAATGAACCGTCAAGGCCAATGTCAAGCTGGCCAACCTTATTGGAAGGAATATTCGCATAGGTCGATCCATGAGCTGAAAATAGTAAGAGAAACCGACCAATTAAACTTGAAATGAAAGGATCGAACAAACTTTTTTTCGGAGGCTTGCTCGTCTGAAAAATTGAAGGATCAACCACCTTCGGTCGACCAAGTCGAAGTGGAGTGGGCGATTTATTATGTCGACGAAAAACTCGAATCCTCTCTGAAACTAATCGACGGCACCCTGCTCACAATCTGAAGGGACACCAAGTGACCTGAAACGCTAGCGGGAGGCGGTGAGAGACTGGAAGACTTAACCGACTCCCATCAATTCTTGGATCTTGGGGTAGGACTTGGTTTTCCACTCGGCTACTTCGTCATCGTAGTAGGTATCGAGTTCAAGGCGGTCCATAAAGCACTTGGCCCCCGCCTTTTGCAGGTAATCGTCGATTTTACGGCCACAACCGCAAAATTCGTCATAACTGGTATCCCCGAGGGCCACGATGGAATACTCGAGGTTAGGCAGGTCGCCTGCCTTTCCGTCTTCCAAGTCATAATAAAAATCCTCCATCATGGCGGGAGGCTCCCCGTCGCCCCAAGTGGACACGACGATCAACGCCTTTTCTATCGAAGAAAGATCGTCCACAGAGAACTCGGAAAGGTCGGTGACTTCGTTCTCCACGCCAAGCTCGGTGAGTTCGTCAGCGATTTCCCTCGCGACGGTCTCGGAGTTACCGGTTTCAGTACCGAAGAAGATATCTAATTTGTTGGACACGGCTATGTAGGTGAAAGGTTTGAATTTTGAGCATAAATCCTAATGATTTGGGGAATTGTCAAATTTTAATTCTAATTATAAATCTTGTATTTCCAAGCGATACCCAAAACAATTTGTTCCAAGGTGCAAAATTTCCAGTCAAGTTCCATGTCCGAGACCCTTCATTTTCGTTTTGCGGGTTTATTCCACGGCCTTCTTTTGATGAGCTTGTGCCAACTCGTTTCAAATTGCTCATCCGATGATGGTTCTCAGGATGTTTCGCCTCCTCTTTCCGGGATTTCCGAAGAGGCTGAAAAAAAAGGAGCACCGCCGTCCGGGGAGCAAAAACAAGCCCCGTCGTACGAAGCGCCTCCGCGAACTGGTGATGCGCTGGAGGGGCCAAACGGCGACATGGATGGTGACGGCATCCCCAATGCCAGGGACCCCAACCCCCTTTTGTACGACAAGAGAGGCTCTTCGCCGTTACCAAACAGGGCCCGCATGGAAAGCAAGACGGAGGGGCCAGATGGCGACATGGATGGTGACGGCATCCCCAATTCGAAAGATCCTGCCCCCTTGGAAAAGCAGAAAAAGTAGAGGTTCCCGTGCAGCCAGTTTCGCCTCGCGAATCCTCAGCGGATTTTACGCAAAAGGGGGTTGGCCGTCATGAGCTTAATGGGTCTTAGGATGGTCTTGCCCTCAAGACGGCCGCTGATCTCGTGAACGATGAGACCTTTGTCGGCCGTCTTTAGCTTGAGCCTGATGCGATGCTTGGGGAACTTGAAGGAGGCCCAGACGTCGTCCTTCTCGTAACCCGAGCCCACGACTTCCATTTTCCAGGTGCCCTCCTCGGCGGTTTCGCCGAAAAGGCCGACCATACGAGCCGTTCCGTCCGCAAGGAGTTCGAGCTCGACCGAGGCGGAATCGTCTTCCATGACGAGCCGGCCCGCATAGGTGCCTGCGGCTGACGAGAGGTCTTCCGAGCAGGCGGAGAGCATTCCCAGCAAAAAGCTAAGGGCAAGAGATAGGCAGGTCAGGGAAAGGTAAGCTTGCATGCCATTAGAATCAAGTAACCGGGAGCAGTTCGTCAATGGGTTTCCCGTAGGGGAGGATAGGCATTGGCCTTCCACTGTGGTCGAGGAAGCTCTGATGATAATCCACGCCCAGATGATGGTATACCGTTGCCCAAAGATCGTTCGGTGTGAGCGGTCGATCGATGGGTTCCTCCCCTCGGCTGTTGGTGGAGCCGATGACCTGGCCGGTGCGCATTCCGCCTCCCGATACCAGCATGCTCATTGCCTTGGGCCAGTGATCCCGTCCCGGTTGATCAATTTTGGTTTTGCTCCCCTTGCCGATGGAAATCTTGGGCGTTCTTCCAAACTCGCCGGTCACCACGAGAAGAACCTTGCGGTCAAGGCCTCGCTCGTAGAGATCTTCGATCATGGCGGTAATGACGTGATCGTAAATGGGAAGCCGAACCTCGGCGTCTTTGAAGATGTGAGCGTTTACCGCATGGCTGTCCCAATTGTAGGTGCCTCCGTCGATCGATGGGACTCCGGTGCCCCCATAGGGGTTTTCCATGACGACCGTTACCCAGTTGGCTCCGGCTTCCACCAGTCTTCTGGCCAGAAGGGCCCGGGTTCCCCAGTTGTGAGAACCGAAACGTTCACGCGTTCTTTTGCTTTCCTTGCTCAGGTCGAAAGCGTCGCGTACCTGACTGGAGGTGAGCATGGAAAGAGCCCGCTGGTTGAAGCTGTCCATGACCGGAAATTCCTTGGCGGAAAGGGCGCCCCTCAATGAATCATATCCCTTGAGCAGGCTCATGCGGTCGTCCAACCGTCGGGCAAAGCCGGCATCGACGCCCAGGTTCTCGACCTTGAAGTCCTTCTCGCTAGGGTCCGCGGATATGGCGAACGGATGGGTTTCCGCTCCGAGGTATGCGGAACCGAAGCTGAAGGTGTCGACGTTGTTTACCCGGCCGTTGCCAAGGGCGACGTATCCGGGCATGTCGGTTACCCTGCCTTGATCCGACAAGGCCTTTTGAGCCATGGAGCCCACGCAGGGGTAGTCGTTGACGAATCCGGTTGGTTGCTTGGGGGCTCGTCCGGTGAGGAACCTCTTGTGTCCGCCTCCATGGTCGGAAAAATCGTGGTGAACGGAACGGATCAGGCAAAATTTATCGGCGATCTTGGCGTGTCTGGGCAAGAGTTCGCAAACCTCCATGCCGGGGACGTTCGTCTTGATGGGCCGGAATTCCCCACGGTGAGTGGAGGGGGCGTCCGGTTTCATGTCGTAGGTCTCCATGTGGGGAGCTCCACCCGGCAGCCAGACGAAGATGACGGCCGTGTCTTTGTCCTGCTCACTTTTCGCCTTGGCTTCAAGAAGGCTGGAAAGCCCAAGCATCCCGCAGGAGGCTCCTCCTATTTGCAGGAAGGATCTACGGGCCATGGGCCCGGGACAGAGTCCATTGCTCAAACTACCGTCGACCATGGGTGCCATCCTACGATACGCGGTTGTCGAAACAAACAAAAAACCGTCCCAGGCTTTTACGACAAATGAGGAGGGGCTGGCGGCCGATTCCCTCTGCCTCTCTTATTTGCCGAGTAGTCGGAGGACTTCCAGGTTGAGGGATTCGTAGGCGGCGGCCTTGACGATCCCGCTGGGTGGGAACAAGGCAATGGGGTAGCCCTCGATCGGTACGCACGCGTCACCGAAGGCGAGACCGAGGTCGAGCCGGCCGGGGTAGTTCAAATGGGAGGCGAAGTCGGAACGCGGGTTTTCAGCGGCCATGAGCAAGACGCGGCTCTTCTTGGCCTTGAAGAGATCGTCCACCTTGGGACTGAGCCCGAAATAGCCGAGGCGTAGTACGAGGCCGCCTGGAGGCGCTTTCTTCTTGAAGTTGTTCAGCTGGGACTCCACGTTCTCGTGCACCTCGATGTTGTCGGCCCAGGCGGAATCCGAATACTTGCCCACGTAATGCATCACCATATGTCCGCTCGATGCCACCACGGTGCGGCGACCGGCCTTGCTTTCCCTGGCGATGGATTCGGCGAAATTCAGGAGCGTGGGCAACTGGGTGTTTTCCAAGGCCAGCAACTGGGAGCGAATCCTGTGCAGGAATGCCTTGCCCAAGACGCCTTTGGATATGGGCGCGACGGAGTAATCCTCATGGTATTTCACTTTGCGGAAGAAGCGGTCAGACCAGTCGCGTCCGTCCTCCATGGCCCAACTCTTCCACATGGTGGGCATGCGCCCCTTGCGGGTGTGGGCGGCAATGGTTTCAGCCATCCAGACCCAGCCCGAGACGGCCCCGACGACATGGTTTAACTTGCCGGGATCACGATCCTTGGGCTCGGTATCCAAGTCCACCCAGGCATCGCAGGCCTCGGCATGGTCGGCTAGGCGGGGGTTGCGCATGGAGCCGAAGCCGAGGACGAATTGCCCCGCCTCCTTGAACTTTTGCAGCCGTTTAAAGTCATTGGGCTTGGGGTCGGTATCCCACGCCAGAACGGCCATGTCGTGTGCCTTCTCCTTGTCGGTGCGCAGTGCCTTGTCCTTCCATGGACGGTCGAACCCGACGTGCATCAAGCCACCGCTGCGCCCGATCAGTTCCTGTTCCAAGGTCGCTCCGAGCCAATGGAACCCGACCAGGCCTCCGCGCTCGTAGCGCTCCGCGGTCCTTTCGCCCAGCTCCGTGAACTGAGGGAGGTTCTTCTCGATGCGATCCAGGTGTTGGTGAATCGAACGCAAATATTTCTGGGCCGGACGGGGAGCCGGTGGCTCGGTGCGGAAGGCATCGATCTTGAGCAAGGTGAAGGGATAGATTATGGTAGCGTAGAGGGTGTTGTCACGGGTGGCGATAAGAGCCATGTGATTATGCAACGGCGTCATGGTCCCGTCGGGCAAGGTATGATAGCCATGGCTCCAGGGCGGCTTCTTGCCGTTGGCCGGCTCGAAGTCGAAGAAATCGGGATTCTTGACTGCGAGTACACCGAGATCCTCGTGGCGTCGCTTCTTCGGATCGTAGCGGCAGAGGTGATGCAGCTTGCCTTTGCCGAAACCGGTTGTGTTCTGCACGCTGATCAAGGCATAAATTCTGCCGTCCGGAGCGATGGTCAAGGCGCTGCGGGAGTCGGGGCGTTCACCTTTCAGCATGAGTCCATGATTGGTGCCCATGGCCCTCTTTCCCTTTGATGAAAGTTCAATGGACAGGAGATGGGCGTCGTTCATCAGGATAAGCCAGGCGGTGCGCCCGTCGGCATCCAAGTTCCAAGTGGGAATGGACGAACGGCTTGCGCGCTCGAATATCTTGCCACCGACCTCGATGGGGCGCAGGGAAACCTTCTTGGTCGCCGGGTCGTAGGTCGCCAGTTGAAAATCCTTGGTCAATGCGTGGGCCTTGCCTTCTGCATCCATCAAGGTGGTGGCGTAGGGCGTGAGCATGGGCCCGAGTTCGGTGAACTTCTTGGTTTCCGTATCGTAGAGCATCCAGTGCTGCTCCTCGCAGGTCACGACGTAGATCAGGCCGCGCGACTCGTCCGCCACGACGTCGGCGATGCCTTGCTTTTCGTAGGGCATCCCGAGGTTACGGGCGGTATCGTTGCGCGGATCGTAGGTGATCAAGTAGCCCCCGGGATACTCCGACGTGTCTCCTTTCTTGGCATAGCCTTGTTTGGTCCCGGCGTATATGATTCCACTGGGACCTACGTAATTGCGGGTGTGAAACTTGGCCTGGGCGGCGTAGCCCTTGGCGGTCAAGCCGCACACCTTGTGAGCATCCACCACCACACGTTGCTTTTCGGTGACGGGATCGAATTCCACCAGGTAGGCGTTGTGGTCGTACTTGGAGGTTCCGATGAAGATGCGCCCGTCGTTTCCCTCGCAAAGGGAAAAATACCCGGATTCCTCGGAATGGGTTTCCGGCAAGACGTGATGGGCCGTTCCCCAGACGTAATCGAAGGGGGGGTTGGCCGAAGACAAAACTGTGCCAATAAGGAAAACAAAAGATAACAAAACAAAGTAAGGATTCATGACTATCGGATTTTCTTTTCAATGGCCTCGCGCCAGGCCTTGGGCAGGCCGGGTTTGGCGAGGGCGTTTTGGTAAGCGGCGCGGGCTGCGGGTTTGCGGCCGGCTGCACTGAGGATGTCGCCTTGGATGGCGTGGGTGGTGGCGCCCCAACTGCCGGTTTGCTTGGCGGCGTCGATACGGGCGATAGTTTGGAGGGCCTCGTCGTGCTTCCCTTGACGGGATAGGATGCGGGCGGCTTGCTGAACGGAGCGGAATTCCTCGGAACCACCGATACGTTCCTTGCCATTGAAGTTCAGGCGATAGGCGGCCAAGGCACCCGCGTCGTCCTTCAGGTTGGTTTCGCGGTTATGGCCAAGATTGACGAGGATGCTGGTACGGAGGCGTTTGTCGGACGTGAGGGCGAGAGCGGCTTGCAGATCGTCTTCGGCGGCCTTTCCATTCTTGCTTTGAAGATGCGCCCGGGCCCGGGCGAAGGCGGCTGGAGCGACGTGCGGGAAGGGCCACTTCGAGAAATCCTCTTTACCGAATTGCCGGAGCAACTCGGAGACTTTGCGTTGGACGAGGAGGTTTTCCATGCGGACGGTCTTGGTCACGGCAGGCAGCGATATGCGCTCGGCCAGTTCCTCGGCCTTGGCGTAGTCCTTGAGGTTACGGGCGGCGGAAGCAGCCCCACGGAGGGCGTAGGCTTGCTGGAGGTCGGTGGCGTTCTCGGTGTCGGCGAGGGCAACGTAGGCGGCGAGTGCATCTTGGTTCTTGCGGGCCCGCAGAAGGTTGTCGGCTACTTTGCCGGCGACGAGGTAATCGACGTACTCGGGATCGAATTCGAACCGGGTGGAATGCCCGGCGTAAAATTGGGCGAATTTGCGCGGGTCGTGGAAACCAGAGGTTCCGGTGGGTGAGAAGGCGGAGTACTCGGCGCCATGCTCGCGAATGCGTTGGCGGCAGACGTTGAAGTGCCAAGGCAGGCTGACCGATGGCTTGCGACCGACGACAAAGTTGAGCGGGTCGTTCTCGTCGGTGGTCACGGGGATGCGGATCTCGACCGTCCAGTGGTCCTTGGCGACCTGAGTGGCGACTTCGGCTTGAGATTCCCACCGATACCAGGAATGCTTGTCGGCGCCGCGGTCGATGTCCACGAGAGCGCCGGCGGGGTTGACGGCAATCTGGTAGTAGTTGTGGGAATCGGTCTCCAAGTGAATTTCCACGCAGTCCCCATACCAAAGGGATTGATCTTCGCGTCGGGTGGTGGTGACGTTGAGCTTTTCGCCGGGGCGTTCGTCGCAGCGGATGGCGAAGTAGAGGTTTTGTCCGGAGCGGTCCCAAGCCGACATCACGGTTGTCCCGAAAACGGGCTGGGCCCCGGTCTGCAATTCGCGGAGCTTTCCAACAGACCAGTTACGGTGCCGTTCCCAATGCTGGTCATCGAGCTTGCCGTCGACGACGATGGGCTCCTTGGGTTCCCAGGAACCTACCGTGCGCATGTAGGGAACGGGTCCGCGCTTGCGGCCAAGCAGCTTGGACTTGCTGCGGAGGGTGTTGAGGAAAACGTCGATGAGGCCGAGGCGCTTGGCGTAGACGGAATCGGGGGGCACAGCGGCCTTGGCGCCGTCGAACAGGGCCAAGGCGCGGTCTACCTTCGCCTTGTCCTTTTCCATGCCCTGATAGTTCGGTTCGCAGTACTCGAAGAAGGCCTGCATCGGTTTTCCGGCGGGACCATAGAAGAGGCGGCAATACTCGGCCAACTCGGCCACCGGATCGTAGGCCTTGCCGCCCCAGTAGGCCCGAGCGGTAAAGTACACTTGGAAGTGGTTGAAGCCGATGTCGACCGTATCAAAGTTCTTCCCCATGCTCAACCAGATGTCTTCGCCGAGGGAAAGGCCCTTCAATGCGTTGATGCTGTCGCCCTGCACCTTGGAGACGAAAGCGGGCAAATAGAAACCACGGGAAGAGAAAGGATAGTTCTCGAAGATCATGATCGGGTTGTCCGTTTTGGCCCGCCAGCCGGCCTGCAACCGGGCGATGACTTCGCGTTGCTCGGGCAAGGTATTGCGGGGACGCCGGCCTCCCACGATCATGACCTGCACGTTGGGTCCCAGTTTGTCGATATTGGTGGGCGGATTGGTGTTGGCCCCGTAGGCGCAGCAAAGAATTTTCTTTTGAGGATGCGTCTTGATGACTTCCTTGGCCACCTGGTTCGCGAAGTCCCAAACATGGTTGGAGAGCTTGCCGCGGGAACCCATCTCGTCGATTTGCTTGCCTTCGCAAAGTTTGCACTGGCAGATCGAGCCATAGGCGTCGGGCGGCATGATGGATACACTGTGGTAATCGTAGACGTCGAACTGAGCCCGGGCCCACTTGACGGTGGCCTGGAAGAGTTCGGGGTTGGAGTAGCAGAGGTGATTGAGGCGCTCGCCGAGCTTGGTGGCGCGCTTGCCGCCGTAAAGGGCGAACCAGTCGGGGTGGTTCTTCAAGACGTGCTCGTTGTGGGTCATGGTGTGCATCCCGTGGGCCACCATCAGACCGTAGGGGTTACGGGTGCCCAAACGCATCATCCACATGGTTGTGGGATCGCTGGCCGTACCAAAGCGAACGCTGAACTGCCGCAACGGAAAATCCGGCTTCACGACCGTATCCAGTTTGGGCAGGGCGATGCTCTTGCGTTGGGGCACCACCTCACCCAGTTCGCCGGGCAGGTACCAACGAACGCCCAACTGCTTAAGGAAACCGATCACTGCATTGAACGAACCGCGCTCGTCGTAATTCCAGTAGCGCTCGTCCGGTTCGCGGGCCAACTCGACGGGCATGCGTTCGCTGTTCTTGTACATGCCGCCGTTGGGCACACCGAAGCGTGTCCCGGAAGCCTGCTCCCATTCCCGCTGGTACTTGCCGGATACGCGGTCGGTATTCCGCTTGGCCCATGGTTCGGTTGGTACGAAGTCGGTATCATCCCCCAGAAAGGCCAACCAGTCCGAACCCGAAACAAGGCGGTAAGCCCCATGCTCCAGCCCCTTGGCAGAGAGCTTCAATTCCCGCGTGCCCGAGCTTTCACCGACGAACAATTTCACCAAGCCTTTCCCGCTCGGCTTTGGCACCATCGCAAGCTTGGCTCCGGACATCTTTTCCAGATAAACCTGCAGGTCCCGGGCCGCAAAACGCGTCGAGCGCGGAGCGTCCTCAGTCAACACGATTTCGGCTTGGGCTTCCCCGTCCTTGACGATGAATGGAGCGGCGTTTGCGGTTAAGGCAATCGGCAAAAATACGAGGCAGGGATAAACAATTTTCATGATCAGGCAGGGTCTAGCGGGCACCGACGCGTTGCCGCCAGGTTTCGTAGCGGGCGGCCATGTCCTTGACGCGGTCGGGCTGGCGTTTGGCGAGGTTGGCGGTTTCGCCGGGATCGGATGAGAGATCATAGAGTTCCCAAGGTGATTTGTCCCCGGGGCGAACGATTTTCCAGTCGCCCATGATGAGGGCCCGGCCGCGGGGGTTGGCCCAACCCAAGGTTTCATGGCCGTCACGCTTCTCGCCACGCAGGATGGGGACAAGGCTTTTGCCCTCCATGGGAAGCGGATTGCGGTTGCGGAATTCGGTTGGGTATTTCATGTCGGCCAAGTCGAGGCAGGTGGCCATGACGTCGATGACGTGACCGGGTTGCCGGGTGAGCCCGTTCCCTTCCTTGATGACCTTGGGCCAGTGCGCGATCAGGGGGGTCCGGATGCCACCCTCGTAGGACGACAACTTGGTGTTGCGCAAGGGCGTGTTGCTGGTGAGAGCCCAGGCCAATCCATAGCCGGCGAAAGTGTCGTGTGGTCCGGGCATGACTTTCGGACCACTGCCGGGACGAATGACCACCTTGTCCTTGCGCCAATTGTTTTTTGGAGAACTCGGGCTGAATCCGAAGCCACTGCCGCTTGGACCCACCCCCCCGTCGGGAGCGGCTCCATTGTCGGAGAGAAAGAGGATGAGGGTGTCCTCGAGTTGGCCGGATTCTTTCAAAACAGCGAGCATCCGTCCCACTCCGCGGTCGACGTTGGAGATTTGGGCGGCATAGACCGCCATGCGCTCCGCCTGCCAGTCCTTATGCTTGTCCTTTTCCCAGTCCGGTATGTTTCCGGGATAGGGCGCGGGATTGGCCCCCTTCGGCAAGAGACCCATCTTGCGTTGTCGTTCGAGGCGGGTGTCCCGCCAGTCGCTCCAACCCTGCCTGCGGTAGCGCTCGCGGTAGGGCGCTATGGTTTTTTCCCGGGCGTGCAAGGGCCAGTGCGGGGCCACGTATCCGACGTAGAGGAAGAAAGGCTTCTTGCCGGCGACGGCTTCATCGAGAAAGCTTACGGCATGGTCGTTGAAAGCGTCGGTCATGAAGAAGTCGTCGCTGAATTTCCAGGGCTTGTAGTCGAGGTAGAAATCGTTTTGGGCGACGGGATGCCAATAGCTGATCATGCCTTGGCAGTTGGGCCCGAAGAAACGGTTGAATCCACGCTCCACGGCGAGGTCGCGCCCTTGCCATTTGCCGACCATGGCGGTGTGGTATCCTTCGTCCTGAAGCAATTCGGGGATGAGCGCGCATTTCGAAAAATCCTTCGGATGGTTCCAACTGTTGCCCCGGTGACCGGTCTGTTGGCAGTAAAGACCGGTCAACAACGAGGCCCGGGTAGGGCCGCAGACGGAGTTGTTGTAAAAACGGGTGAAGCGCAACCCACCCGCTGCAAGCGAGTCTATGTTGGGGGTGTCGATTTCACCGCCGTAGCAACCAAGATCGGACCAACCCATGTCGTCGACCATGACCAAAAGCACGTTGGGTCGCTTTTCGCCGTACAACCCAACGGCCAGAAGAAAGAACAGCAACTGAAGCGGATACCTAAAGAGTGGCATGAGGGGGTCGTGGTGGGCGTGTTTCAGAAGATGGTTTCCATAGGGTGCGGGATGGCCTCAAGCCTCTCTAGCGGTCTGCGGACAAGTCAACGGCATTCGAATCCTTCCACTCGCTTCCGCCTTCGGGGGCCTTGCTTCCTTGCGGAATCAAGCGAACTTCCCTTAAGTCCATAAGGTAGTTCGAGCGGAGTGGGCCGGCGATCCGGACGATTGCCCGATGAACCCCTTTCCCGAGCTCGACCTTCCCCATCCTCCCCCATTGGTACTTGTCCCAAGACCCGGTTCCCGGCACGGGGGCGCTTAGCGAGAAGGTTGAAACGGTTAGGTTCAGCTTGCTCGTCCGCCTCTTGTCGGGAAGGGCCCAGTCGATCCACACTTCATAAGTCCCCTCCTTCTTGGTTTGGAAGGTCCATTCCGCCCGGTCCGTCTCCTTGCTCCAGAAGCCCAGGTTCCGGTACTTTTGCTCAAAGACGATGCTTGGGCCGTAAATCTCGGCAGAAGCCGCGGGAAGCCTGTAGGCGCCTTCTTCATCCCTTTGAAGAAGTTCCGGACGATTGTTGGCGAAGACCTTCCTCTTTTCACCGGCAACCTGCAGGTAGGCCAGAAGATCGGGCATCTGCCGAACGCTGATGACCGACTCCAGCCCCTCCGGCATGAATGACCGTCCGGTGGAGACGAGGGAGACCAGGTTTCTTCTGGCAAGGCTCGTTCTTTCCCCGGTAATGGAGACCATGGTTACGGAGGAACTGGTTTCCTCGGTGACCGAGCCTACGATGCTCAGCCCATCCTTCGTCTCGGCGACAAACTGGATCCAGTTTCCACTCACACCTTGGTTGGGGTCGAGAATTGCGGTCAGGTACGCCTGGGGAGCCCGGTTGCCGAGGGCGGAAAGATCGGGCCCCAAGGCTTTGCCGGCGCCGTCGAGGCGGTGGCAACTCGAGCAGTGGGCGAGGAAAAGGGCCTTCCCCTTGAGCCTGTCCCCTGCCTCCTCGACGGTGGACGCATATCGCCTGAGGACTTCCTTCCGGTCCGTCCGGGAACTTCCTCCGAGGACCTCTTTCGCCTGCCGGCGAATTTCGTCATCCTCATACGTCAGGAGCAGTTGGCGCCTGGGCAGGTCGATGGAACCCCTCAATTCATCGCTTTTAGCTGCCATGCGCAGAAGGGTCAGGGTGAGGTTTCTGCGCTTGAGTGTTTCGTCCATGATGGTCCGGCGCAGGCTGGGGCCGTAGCCTTTCCAGTCTTTCAGGATTTCCTTCGCATTCCGTTCCTCACCCTTTGCTAGAAGGGCCTTGCCGCTCGCCACTTGTAGCTCCGCGGGCTGGTGAATGCCCAAAAGGCCGAGGAGAGCCTTCCTGCGCTCCGCATCTGCCAAGTCCGTGAGGCCGATCAGCTCGAGGGAGGCGATTCTTCTTTCAATCCCATGCTCGTTCCCGATGGCGATTTTCCAGGCCAAGTCGAAAAGACCCTTGAGGCGGGGTTCCGTCTTTGCCTCTTGCCCAACGGTTTCCACGACCTTTGCCAGGACCCTGATCTTCCATGCATCCATGAGCTTGTCTTCCCGGAAGATCTCGAGAATCCCGGACAGGAGCTCCTTGGATTCGGCGCCGGACGACTGGACCAGTTCGTTTACGATCAGAGCAGTATGGGGGCTTTCCTCAGCTTCAAGGACTGCAAGGAGAACCTCCTGCGGTCGGGCGGCGGAAGAGCTCAGGGCGGCCACCCTGAGGTAGGGATCGCCCGCATGGTCGATCAGGAATTCCCCCAGGGCGCGGCCTACTTTCCTGCCGCCATAACTTCCAAGGGCATAGGCGGCTTCCCGCCTAACCTTGAGGTCTTCATCTCCCAGCAAGCGGATGATGCCCTCTACTATCTTGGCATCCCCTTCCGGGAAGGGTGGGGCGACCCGAAGTACGTTGCGTCTCGCTTCCGGGTGGTCGTCTTGCATGCCGGAGAGAAAGTCGTTCCGGTTCAGGAAACCAAGATCGGCCAAGGCGCTCAGGGCTTGGACCCTGGCCGCCGCGCTTCGGCCTGCCGATGCCGTCTTGCGGAGAGGTTCCTCGGCGCCTGAGCGACCCTTCTCGTCCAACCAAGTGAGCATCATGTGGGCGGTGTCGCGCTGCCAGGCGTTGCCGGAGTCAATCGCGCCGGCCAGCTGCCTTGCGTTCATCCCGGATAACTTCGCGACCGGCTGGAGGTCCCGTCCCTCGGGCCAAATCCGATAGATCCTTCCTTTGTCGTGGCCGGCCCGGAGGCTCCCTTCCTCGATCATTTGCCCGGTAAGCCCCTTGTCGATCCACTCGGGGTGCTCGATGACCATCCGGTACATGTCCGCGACGTAGAGGGCTCCGTCGGGTCCGTGCCGGATTGCCGTCGGACGGAACCACGAATCCTTGCTGCGGAGAAATTCGCGTTCCCTTTCATCCTCGGCCCGGGTGGTCTTCATGAGGACGCCGTCCCATTCAATGACCTCGCGGTGGATGCAGTTGTGCACCGGGCATGAAAAGTAAACCGAGGGCTTGACGACGCCCTCGAACAACGAACCTCTCTGCATAAGGTAGCCGCAACCGGAGGTCAGCCTTCCCGGGGAACCTGCCGGGGGCGGTCGGTAGCCGCTCCAGTGGCTGAGGACCCGGCTTGCCGGGTAGAGGTCGATGACCCCCGTAATGGGATTTCTCGCATTCGGTTGGGTGATGCCCGTATTCTTGCGGATATATCGGTCTTCCAGGACGATCTGCCAGGCGTTGGAGTTGTTCCCCGCGACCCAGTTTCCCCAATCGTCCCTGTTTCTTCCGTGCTGGGTTCTGCCGGTGGCTCTCTCGAGTTCGCCCGTATCGGGACGGATTCTGAGGTCGGACCCGCCCAGGGCCAACTGCTTGCCGGTCAGTTTCGATCTTACCGTTCCTCCACTGTCCCCGTTTGCGACGTAGATCCAGCCGTCCAGGCCCCAGGCTAAACCGTTTACCCTGTGCTGCTCGTTTCCCCGACCGAAGCCTTCGTAGAGAATTTTTCTTTCATCTGCGATGCCGTCGCCGTTTCCGTCGCGCATGAACCAAATGGCGGGAGGGGCCACGACCAAGGCTCCATCGCGCCAAGGCAGGACGGTGTTGGCCGTCTCGAGTCCTTCCGCGAAAACGATTCTGCGGTCGAACTTACCATCCCCGTCGCTGTCCGAGACGGTGGCGACGCGTCCGCCGGGCTTTCCCTTGTGGTCGAGTCCGAGCGGGTAGTCCGCCATCTCGGCTACCCACATCTTCCCATCCGGGCCCCAGGCCACGTCGACAGGATCCATGACGAGTGGCTCGGAGGCGACCAGCTCGACCGCAAAGCCCGGTCGGGCTTCCATTGAACGCAGGGATGCCTCCGGCTTTTGGGGACGGTGGTCCTGGTCGCCCAGCAAGTCCCCGAAGGATCTCCGGTCGATGTGATGGGGGAGAATATGGCCGGTATCCTCATTCTGCCAGTAGAGCTTGGCCCGCTTGATCCAAGCCCCATTGTTTGTTCCGTCGGCCCTTACTATGGGGGGAATGACCTTGCGGTCTCGGGGATGATCCTCGCCCGTGCCTGCATTCTCGCGTTCACCGCCCATCGCCCTGATGCTCCAACCTTCCTCAAGGGATTGGAAGAGCCAGGTTCCGAAGAATTTGGAGTTTGAGAAAATTACGTCCTCACGTCCGTCCTCGTCCAAGTCCGCGAAACGCAGCCCCGCATCCTTGCCCTCGGCGGTGACGATGGAGCAGCCACTGGGCAGGGAGAAGGGAAGTAACTCCCAGCCCGTCTTTCGCAACCGGTAGACTTCCGACCGTTCCGGGTTGCCCACGATAAGCTCGCAGGTCCCGTCATGGTCGACGTCCAGAAACCTTACGCCGCCGTCCCTGCCGTCGATTTGGGAAGAAACCTTTTCGAGGCCTTTGGTGAGGACGTCTTCCTTGACCCAGGAATCCTTCCGAAGGGACCAGGCATGGTTTTCCCCCTCCTCGTCGGTGTGGAAGGCAAAGGTCTTGAAGTTCTCGTCATCGAAACCGAACCGCATTCCCGGGTGCATGGCTGCGGGAAATGGAATTTCCTTCCAGGAAGAGTCTCCCGGGTTCCAGATCCGGCATTTCCTTGCCTTGGAGTTGGCGATTAGGACGTCCATGTATCCATCCAAGTCGAGGTCGAGAACCCGGACCCCGTTGTCGTTTCCTTCCTCGTCCCGCAAGCCATGCCCTGCGAGCATGTTCTTGGTGATCAGGTCGTGCATCTCGAGCATATTGAGAAACTTGATTTTCTTCCCATGGGTCTTGTCGGCGTGGTCGATGATTTCGACCATCTGCTCGCTCCTCATCCAGGAACCCGCATGGAAACAGAGGGAAACCGCTCCTTTCTTGACGACCGTTGCGTCGAGGGCCGCCTTGAAGTCCTCGATGGTGACTGGGTTCCCCCTCCCGTGCAGGGCCTGGCCGGTGTAGTCGTTGGGATAGACGAAGGGCAGTTCCCAGATCTTGTTGCCTACCACGAAAGGGTAGGGGTAGTTCTGAAGGTAATTGACGAAGCCCGTCATCAGGTACTTGGAAAACCGTTTCCCGCCCCCGAGTTCCCCGGGAAAAAGCAACCGGTCCAATTCCTTGTCCTCGGGGGTAAAGACAACGCCTACGCTGGTGCTCATGGAGACGAAGTGCCCACCCGGGCTTTTCCGGTTCATGATTTCGGCATAGGCTCTGGGGCTGGGTGTGTTTTGACCATCCATGCAACCGAAGCGGAAACCGATCGTCCGGCTGTTCGGGATTTTCGCAAGGAGGTCGACGCAAGTGTGGAAATCGGCCTCGGCCCTGTTGAAGTCTCTTTTTTGCAACAAGGGGCAGGGGTGAGTCGTGGTGTGAGCCTCAAGGGAGACGCCCTGCTGGAGGAACCATTGCATGTTGGGGTGGTCGGGCTTGGGCCGGTTGCAGGTAATGCTGACCGGTCCCCGGCCATCGATTTCCTGAAGCCTCGAGATGATGGGGCTCAAGTAACTGCGGAAGCGCTGGCCATCCCCCGACATGTCGTCTATGGCCAGGACCGCAACGGCAAGTACGCCCTTCTCTCCAATCCATTGGGGAGTGACTAACTTTGGAGATTGCCGGCTGAATTGCCAAGGGTTGTTGGGCTCGTCGAGATGAACGAAGCGGTTTCCATCCTCCCCGTGAATGCTTGCGGTCACCGCCAGCCCTAGAAGGAACGGGATCTTCAGCGACCAATGCATCGTGTTGTCAAATTCGTTGGGATTAGCAAGGGTAGGAACCTTGGAGGCGTGGTTCGGGCTCCAGGATCAAAACCTCGAGGGAAAGGTACTTCCAGACAAGATGCCAGCTTGCCCCCTTGTCAAATGAGAAAGTCCGGTTGAGCCAAGTCATGCGACCCATTGCATCCAGCCCGGGTTGCGGAACTCAGGGTTCGGGCCGCCCTCTTCTCCGAATATTCTACCGGCTTGAATGACAGCTTGTCTTTACCCGCATATTCCGCAAATGTTGAACCAATCCCGCCCTCTAACCTTCAAACACTAAGCATTATGAAACTCTTGATTATTGCCTTTGCCCTGATTCTTCAACTGCCGGCCTTTGCCAAGCATCACGCCAAGAAACCCCTCAAGGCCCTTATGATCACGGGAGGCTGCTGCCACGACTATAAAAACCAGAAGAACATCATCAGCGAGGGCATCAGCGAGCGCGTCCCTACCAAGTGGGACATTTTCTTCGAGATGGACCAGGCCAAGAGCAAGGCCCGCTTGGCTCAGAAAGGATGGGCGGACGGTTTCGATTACGTCGTCTACAACCATTGCTTTGCCAAAGAGGCTGATGCTTCCTTCATCAAGTCGATTACCGACGTCCACAAGGCGGGCAAGCCCGCCTTAGCCCTTCACTGCGCCATGCATTCCTATCACTGGAACGTCAAGGCCGAGAACGGTGAAAAAAAGGCTTGGCCCGCAATGCTGGGAGCCAGTTCCCGTGGGCATGGTCCCAAGGCCGCCATTACGGTCAAAAAGGTCAAGGAGCATGCCGACCACCCGGTTGTCAAGGATTTGCCGGATGGATGGCTTACCCCCGAGGGGGAACTCTACAACGTCCAGCAAGTCTACGAGGGAACCACCGTCCTGGCCCACGGTGACAATGGGAAGGCCAAGGAGCCACAGGCCTGCGTGTGGATTAATACCTACGGAAAGGGTCGAATCTTCTCCACCACTCTCGGCCATCACAACTCGACCATGTCGACCATGGAATACCTCGACATGCTGGGCAATGCCGTCAAGTGGGTTATGGCCAAAGAATAGCCTTCCTCCTGCTTTCTTCCTGATCGGCGTCCTACCTCAGGACCGGGGATGAAGAGAACGGCTCTTCCCTTGGCCCTCGCCTTCATCGGTTTGGGGATTGACTCGCATGCCGTCCCGTCGATTGCGGGACTGGATGAGAATTCCTCCCTTGCCTTGGCTGAGGCGGGTGAGGCTCTGATGGGCGAACTGCAGTGCGCCAATTGCCATGCGGGCGGGGCCGAATATCTCTTCGCCAGAAAGAGCGGCCCGGATTTGAGCGAAGTCGGCCAAAGGGTTTCCTCTGTTTTCCTGATGAAATTTCTAGCCAATCCGTCCGATGCTCATAAGGGGACCCGGATGCCCGACATGCTTCAAGCTTTGCCCGTGAAGGAGAGGGAAGGCGCGGTCAAGGCCCTGACCGCCTTCCTCAAAAGCTTGGGTCACGAGGATGAGGCTTTGCCGGCATGGGAAGTAGGGGATGGGGCAAGGGGGAAAGCCCTCTTCGAGGAAGTCGGCTGCCTGGCCTGTCATGGGGACTCTCTCGACGGCCCTTCCCGCAAGCCGGTTGAAAGCCTTTCCACGTTGGCTCACCTTTCGGGCAAATACTCCGCTTCCTCACTGGCGCAATTCCTTCATGAGCCCCTGGAAGTTAGAAAGTCCGGCCGCATGCCGGATTTTCATCTCTCGAGCAGGGAGGCGGCGGACTTGGCGCAATTCCTCGTCCAGGGTCGCCCTCAGGTTGCCAAAGCCGAGCAAGCGGAGCCGCAAAAGGTCCGGCTGGGGAAAAGGTTATTCGTCCAGCTCAACTGCGTGGCGTGTCATTCCCTGAAGGATTTGCCGCCACCCCGGCCTTCGCTGCCGTTTAAGGACTTGCGCAGGGACCGCGGATGCCTTTCGGGACAAAAGGGTAACTTCCCCTTCTACGACCTCTCGTCCTTTCAGCGCAAAGCCATCGGAGAATGCCTCGAAGAGGGCCATTCTCCCTCTTCCCCCGAGAAGAGCGTCAAGCAAGCACTTGCCGCATTCAATTGCCTTGCCTGTCACGAGCGCGGAGGACAGGGAGGCCCGTCGCCATGGCTGTCCCTCCGCATGAAGAGCTCCCAGGAAGGGCTTGGCGATCACGGTAGGATTCCACCCTCCCTCGACTTGGTAGGGGCCAAGCTCAAGCCTCTCTGGATGAGGAAGGTTATGTTCGATGGCCAGCGGGCCCGTCCCTACGCACATACCCGCATGCCAAGCTTCGGGGAGGATAACTTGGGCCTTCTTCCCGCGCTTTTTCGAGAGGTCGACGAAATCGAAGAGGTTGAATTTCCCGAGGTGGGGAGGAAGAAACGGGGAGAGGTGAGGAGCGCGGGGCACAAGCTGGTAGGCGACAAAGGCCTTAATTGCGTGGCTTGCCATCTCTTTAACGGCAAGTCGGCGGGCGGGTTTGAGGGTCTCGACCTGCTTGCCTCCTACGATCGGATCGAACCCTCGTGGTTCTACCGCTTCATGCGATCGCCCAGAAGTCTTCGTCCCGGTATCGTCATGCCTTCCTACTGGCCCCCGGGACGAGAGGGGGGGGAGGCGGACGTAAACGCCTCCATTCAGATCCGGGCCATCTGGCATTACCTTTCCTATGGGCAGGGCGCGCCGACTCCCTCCGGGGTTGGCAACCCCGGAACCAACCTGGAGGTCGGGGAGCTTGCCCGCGTTTACCGGGGGCGCAGCAGGATCGCGGGTTACCGCGGAATCTCGGTCGGATTCCCGGAGGGCATCCACTATGCCTTCAATGCCGAGACGGGTACCCTTACAGGCCTCTGGAAAGGGGATTTCGTAAGTGTCGGCTGGGGAGGTCAGGGGGCAGGCAACTTCAACCCCAGGTCCCGGGCCGTTCAGTTGGCTCAGGACGTTTCCTTCCAGTTGTCCGAGGCCGCGCCAAAGGCTTGGCCTCTGCGTCCCGAGACGACCAAGGAGAAACCGGTCAACCCCAACCCCCTGTACCCGAAAAACCTAGGCTACCGTTTCCGGGGCTACTCACTGGACGACCTTGGGATTCCCACCTTCTCCTATGCCTTCGGTAAAATCCAAATGGAAGATTCCTCGCGTCCCGAGTCTTCCGGGGACGTCCATCTTCTGCGCAGAAGGCTCTCCATCACCAGTCCCTACGCTGCAAAGGTACTCTTCCGCGCACTGGTGGGGAAGATAGAAGCCGGCCCAGATCGTATTTTCGCAACCCCGGAAGTAAGGCTGACGATTCCCAGGGCGGCCTTTGAGCTGAGGGATTTCCCCGCTCCCGGAGAAGGCCGGGAATTGATCGTGAGCCTGATCTTGGACGAAGGCGTTTCCGAATTCTCGTTCGATTATGAAATCCTGCGCTAGGCTTGTCTTTTGTCTCTATTTTTTCGTGCCGTTTGCCCGGGCCGAGGAAGTCGGGGAATGGTGGGGTACCGCGGAACGCGAAAGGGAGTACTACCGGATCACGGAAATCCCAATCCCATCCCCACTGGTTATCGAGGCGGGGGCTTTCGCGACTTTGCCGGACGGGCGGATCGCCATCGGTACGAGGAGGGGTGACCTGTTTCTCTGTTCCGGAATAGATCATCGCAAGCCAAGCCCCAAGTTCGAGCTTTTCGCCACCGGCTTGGATGAGATTTTCGGCTTGGCTTTCAGGGACGGTGCCTTCTACGTCACTCAAAGTTGCGAACTTACCCGCATCACGGATCAAAACGGGGACGGACGCGCCGACAAGTTCGAGACCGTATCCGACGGATGGGGCTACGCCAACTATCACGAGTATGCCTTCGGCTCGAAATTCGATCCGCAGGGAAACCTTTTCGTAGCCCTCGGTCTGTCCAACTCCTATCACTCGAGGGCCTTGTTCAGGGGTTGGGCCATGAAGATCACCCCCCAAGGGAAGACCATCCCCATCGCCAGCGGCCTGCGCAGTCCGGGCGGGATCGGCCACAATGAGCATGGCGCCCTCTTCTATATCGAGAGCCAAGGCCCCTGGAATTCATCCTGTAGCCTTAAGTTTCTCAAGGAGGGTGGATTCATGGGGCATCCCATCAGCTTCAACTGGTACGAGTACGCTCCATCCATGGGAAAGGCTCCGGTTGAGCCGGAATCCGGCGGGCGTATCGTGACGGAGAAAAAAAAGGTCAAAGAACTGGTTCCCTACGCGGTGGTCTTTCCCTATATCCGGATGGGTCGCTCGATCAGTGGTTTCGTGGTGAACCGGACGAAGGGAAGGTTCGGTCCCTTCGAGGACCAGATCTTCATTGGAGATTACACCCAGTCCATCGTGATGCGGGCGACTACGGAGAAGGTAAACGGAGTCTGGCAAGGGGCTTGTTATCCTTTCCGGGAAGGTTTTTCAACGGGCATCCTCAACCTCCAGTTCACACCCGAGGGCAACCTTCTCTCAGGGGGCACCAATCGCGGATGGCCCGTGCGCGGGGGCAAGCCCTTTGCCCTCGAGAGGATGGACTGGACCGGACGCACGCCCTTTGAAATCGAACGGTTGTCGATTACCCCCGAGGGCTTCTCGATCAAGTTCACCAAGCCCGTCGATGCCGACAAGGCCAAGAATGCAAGCCAGTACAAACTGGCTACCTTTACCCATATTTATCACGGTGGATACGGGGGGCCGGAAGTGGATCAGACAACGCCTTCAGTGAAGGCCGTAAAGGTCTCGGCCGATGGCTTGGAGGCAAGGATTACGGTCCCCGAAATCAAGCCCGGGCACGTCTATGAATTCGACCTGGGAACCTTGGTCGACGCCAAGGGCGAAACCCTGCTCCACCGCCGGGCGTACTACACGGTGAACGAGATACCGGCGGGCGGGTAGGCTGCTCCCGGGCCTTTACTAGCTGCGGAAGCGTCCCGGCTTGAATCCCTTCTTGCCTCCCTTGTGCCCCTTGCCCCCCTTGCCGAATTTCTTTCTTTTGTCGAACCCCTTGCCGAACTTGCCCCCCTTGCCGGGCCGGGGTCGCCCCTTGTCGATCGAAATGTTCATTTGGTGCCCCTGCACCCACACCGTCTTGAGAGCCTCGAAGATTTCTCTGGGCATATCCTTTGGAAGATCAATGAAGGTATGGTCCTTGAACATTCGGATCTTTCCGATGTGCTGGGGATCGAGGCCGATCTCATTGGCAATGGCTCCGACGATGTCGCCTTTCTGGGCTCCGTGGTACTCGCCTACCTCAATGCGATAGCTTTGGAGGTGGTCGTCCTTGGCGAAGCGACGATCCTCCTTCCCCTCCTGTCTGGAAACGCGGTCCTTCCGTCCCGGGCGATCCTCGCGACGCGATTTTCTCGGTGGCGGCATGTTCTCATAGCGCAGCCCTTTCTTGCCCGCCTCCAGAAAAGCAAGGGAAGCGGCGACGTCGAGGGTGTCGTGTCCGGACTCCTCGATGAGCCGCTGGATGGCCTTGCGGTAGTCGCCCAAGTCACCCTTGAGCCCCTCCTCGATCTTGGCGAAGAACTCCTCTTCGCGACGCTCGTTCATTTCTTCCAGGGTAGGGAACGCATATTCGTCGCAGGGCACCTTGAGAGTCCGCTCGATCGCCTTGAGCATGCGCATTTCCCGGCCCGTGACGAAAAGAATGGCATCACCCTCCCGACCGGCACGTCCCGTTCTGCCTATGCGGTGGGTATAAGACTCGAGGTCAAAGGGGGCGTCGAAGTTGAGGACGTGCGAGATACGGTCGACGTCCAGTCCGCGAGCCGCCACGTCGGTGGCGACCAGGACGTTGATCTTTCCGCGCTTGAGTCGGTCCACGGTCTTCTCACGGAGGCTCTGGGGCATATCCCCGTTGAGAGGCTCTGCGGCATAGCCTCTCCCCTGCAGGCCCTCGGCCAGTTCCATGGTGGCGTTCTTGGTCCGGGCGAAGATGAGCATGGCGTCGAACCGCTCGATTTCGAGGAGCCTGGTGAGCATATTTCTCTTCTCGTGCTGCCTGACCTTGATGAAGCGCTGTCGGATATTGGGCGAGTTTTCGGCCTTGACCTTAATGGTGATTTCAACCGGATCGCGCATGTGCTTCTCGGCCAGTTTGCGGATGGGCTTGGGCATGGTGGCCGAAAAGAGGGCCGTCTGGCGCTCATCTGGGGTATGATCGAGGATCCAGTCGATGTCGTCGATGAAGCCCATGCTGAGCATTTCATCAGCTTCATCGAGAACTAGGGCCTGTAGGTTGTCCAGCTTGAGGTAGCCTTTTTCAATGTGGTCCATGATGCGCCCGGGCGTTCCCACCACTACCTGGGCTCCCCGCTTGAACTCGCGGATTTGTTCCCCGTAACCGGTACCTCCATAGACGGCGACGACGCGAAGCTTGGGCAGGTTCTCGGCGTAACCCTCGATGGCCTCGGCCACTTGCAGGGCCAGTTCCCGGGTCGGTGCCAGGCAAAGAATCTGGGGTCCCTTTACCGATTCGTCGATGCGTGACAAGAGGGGCAGGGAGAAGGCTGCCGTCTTCCCGGTACCCGTCTGGGCCACGCCGAGCAGGTCGGACCCTTCCAAAAGCGGAGGAATGGCCTGAGCCTGGATGGGCGAGGGCGTTTCGTAGCCCGCATTCTGGACGGCCTGCAGAATCGGTGGGGACAGGGGAAGGTCGGAAAAGCGCGCACGGCTATCCTCCTGCGCATGAATGGCATCTTCTTCGTTCATGGGGACTGGTATCGTTCGACTGTGGGTTGTTGCGCCTTGCCTTCGAACGATCACTCACTCTCACTCCGTATCCATCCGCCTTCCACACGTGAGCCCTTGTCCTAGTACACGGCTATTGGGTAGAATCATAGGCTGCTTCGTCAAAAAAGACGAGCATGAAAAGCACCGCTCGTCATCTCTGCAACTTGTGTTTTTTAAAAGCCTTATCCTTGATTTAGCCCGGACCTGCTCTATGGTCGTCTATTCCCACCACAAATCAGCCTTGCACTCACCATGATCAAATCCCCATTTCCGCGACTTCTTTCCATCACGCTTGCCGTTTTCTCCCTGGCATTCTCTTCCTTTGCCCAGAAAAAGAAAAGGGTGGATCCGCTGGCTATCCCGCAAATCACCCGCGATCAGGTGATTTGCTTCGCCCTCTACACGGTTCACGAGAAGACCTTGAAGCTGACGGCTCAACTCTACCCGCTACAGGAAGGAGAACCCCGCAAGGCTTTCCTTGAGGCCAAACTTGGAGGGGATTGGAAGAAGGTGGCCGAGGCCAAGGTAATCGAGAGGGGATGGACCGTGCCCTTCCGGGTCGAGAACTGGGATGACTCCATGGAGACTCCCTACCGGGTGAGGCATGGCGAGAAGGCGACCTATGAGGGGATCATCCGGAGGAACCCGACGGAAAAACGGGAGTTCGTGGCGGTAGGCTTTACCGGAAATTCCATTAACCCGGGCCATGGGGGGGACATCCCCAAGAAGGACCTGGTTGAAAACATCAAGAGGCTCCAGCCTGATCTTCTTTTCTTTTCCGGGGACCAGGTCTACGACCATCGTCGCCACTATGCGGCCTGGCTCAGGTTCGGCCGGGACTTTGGTGAGGTCATCAGGAACTTCCCGACGGTCAGCATTCCCGACGACCATGACGTCGGACAGCCCAATATCTGGGGTCACAACGGCAAGAAATCTAACCTTCCCGGGGCATCCGACGGTGGATACGCCATGCCCGTCGAGTACGTTAAGGAAGTGGAACGAGCCCAGACCAGCCACTTGCCCGATCCCTACGATCCGACCCCCATCGAACGGGGTATCGGGACCTATTACACTCATCTCAATTGGGGGCGAATAAGCTTTGCCATCATCGAGGACCGCAAGTTCAAGACCGGTCCCGCCGGAATGATCCCCAAGCAGGGACCACGCCCCGACCACATCCGCAACCCCGACTACGACCCCAAGTCGGTGGACGTCCCGCAGGCTCGTTTGCTGGGCGAGCGCCAGCTTAAGTTCCTCGACGAATGGGGAAAAGACTGGACTGATGCGGACGTGAAGGTCGCTCTCTCCCAGACCATTTTTTGCGGAGGGGCCCACATCCACGGAAGGGTCGGCGGACGCCTCCATGCCGACCTTGATTCCAATGGTTGGCCCCAAGCCGGCCGCAACAGGGCCATCGCCGCCCTCCGCAAGGCCTATGCCTTCCATTTCGCGGGTGACCAGCACTTGGCCACGGTCTTTCACCATGGCATCGACGAGTGGAGGGACTCGATTTATTCCTTCTGCGTGCCTTCCATCGCAAACCTATACCTGAGGTGGTGGAAGCCGCTCGAACCGGGTAAGAACCGCAAGCCCGGCGAGGATCCGATTCTCGGGGATCACCTCGACGGGTTCCATAACAAGTTGACGGCCATTGCGGTCGCCAATCCGACCCCCGAGAAAGGAGGGGACAAGCTGAGCACCCGGGCGGCCGGGTTCGGCGTTGTGCGCATCGACAAGAAGACCCGGGACGTTACCTTCGTCTGCTGGCCCCGCAACGTCGACGTTTCGGCCAAGGACGCCAAGCCTTACCCAGGATGGCCTTTTACCTTCAACCAGCTCGACAACTACGGCCGCAAGGCGGTGGCTCATTTGCCCACCCTCGAGATCAGCAAGCCCGACCAAGTGGTGCAGGTCATCGAGGATAAAAGCGGTGCGGTCGTCTATACCCTCAGGATCAAGGGCAGAACCTTCCGCCCCAAGGTCTTTGCGAAGGGAGCCTACACCGTGAGGGTGGGTGAGGGGTCTGCGCTCAAGACCCTCAAGGGAGTAAAGGCCTCCGCGATCGGCGGAGTAACGCTCAAGGTCAAGCTGTAGTCGAACCCCTTACTCTTGCCGACGTGAAGCGCATCGCCTTCCTTCTGGCCTGGCTCGCCTTCCTGCACTTGCACCTGCGAGCCAAGCCCAACGCTCTCTTCATCGCCATCGACGACCTGAACGACTGGGTCGGTTGCATGAAGGGTCATCCCCAGGCCAAGACCCCCCACATCGACCGGTTGGCCGAGCGTGGCATGCTCTTTACCAACGCCCATTGCCAGGGCCCGATCTGCGGGCCGTCGCGGGCCTCTCTTCTTTCGGGGTTTTACCCGCACAGTACGGGCATCTACCAGCAGCCCGGTGGCAAGGCCATGGAGAAGGATGAGAAGTTTTTCCACGGACGGATGATTCCCCATTACTTTTCCTCCCACGGCTATCATGCCTGGGGGGTCGGGAAGATCGCCCACGGCTATTCCGACAGGAAGCTTTTCGATTCCTACGGCGGCAAGTTTTCCGGTTCCGGCCCGAAGCCGCCCAATGGCAAGCGCTTCAACTATTATCCCCCCGACATTCCCTACACCGGCACGCAGACCGATTGGGGTGCATTCCCCGAGCGGGACGAGGACATGACCGACTACAAGGTGGCGGACTGGGCGGTCGAGCGACTGGGCAGGAAATCGGACAAGCCCTTTTTCCTAGGGGTGGGCTTCGTCCGTCCCCACGTCCCCTTCTACGCCCCGCAAAAATGGCTCGACCTCTTCCCCCTCGAGAAGATCGAGTTGCCGCCCGTTCTTGCCGACGATCTGCTGGACGTTCCCGAAACCAGCCGGCGGATGCACGATTTGCCGAAGTACCCCAAGCTAGATTTCCTGCGCAAAAACGACGACGAGCAATTCCGTAGGTGCGTGCGGGCCTACCTGGCGTGCATCACCTTCGTGGATCATCAAGTCGGCCGGGTGCTCGATGCTCTCGATCAAGGCCCCCACGCGGAGGACACCGTGGTGATCCTCTTTAGCGATCACGGGTACCACATCGGCGAGAAGGACCGGGTAAGCAAGCACAGCCTGTGGGAGGAATCGACCCGCGTTCCCCTCATCGTGGCTCCCGCCAAATCCCAAGGCAGTGAATTCGGGGATGCGGGAAGGAAGTGCTCGCGACCGGTCGGCTTGATCGACCTTTATCCCACCCTGCTCGAAATGTGCGGCCTGCCGCCCAACCCATCGAACGAAGGCAAAAGCCTCGTTCCACTTTTGCGCAACCCTCCGGACGACTGGAGATTTGCCGTTCTTACGACTTACGCCCGCGAAAACCACGCCCTGCGCTCGGAGCGTTTCCGCTACATGAGGATGGAGGATGGAACGGAGGAATTCTACGATCACAAGGACGACCCTCAGGAGTGGAGGAACTTGGCAGGGGACAAGAGACATGCCAAGACCATCAAGCGGTTTCGGAAAGCGCTCCCGAAAAGGGATGCTCCTTATCATCCTTCCGTACGCTCCGCCCCGACCAACGCCTGGTTCAAGGAGCACCTGGCAAGGAATGGGCTCGAGTAATCGCGTGCCCTTTTGGGCGGAAACTGGAAAATAATGTGGTAATCCAAGCTGTTTTTCTGAAGTCTTGGACAAGCACTTTCAATAATGTCGTTCATCCGCAGCCTAAAGCCGTTGTTCCTCCTTGCCCTGGGAGGATTCTCCACCCTTGGTCATGCCGCGGTGGACTTCAATGCCGAGGTCCGGCCCATCCTCTCGAACAATTGCTTCTTCTGTCACGGACCGGATTCCCATGAGCGCAAGGCCGACCTCCGTCTTGATACCGAGAAGGGCGCGACACGCGACCTTGGGGGATATGCCGCCCTAGTTCCAGGTAGCCTCGACAAGAGCGAGATGTGGGCCCGCATCACAAGTCCGGACCCCGACGAACTGATGCCACCCGCCGAGGCCCACAAGGTGATGAAGCCCAAGGAGCGGGAAATTATCAAGCAGTGGATTCTCGAAGGGGCGAAATACGACAAGTACTGGGCTTACGAGCAACCGGAAAAAAGCCAGGTTCCCAATGAGGGCATGGAATGGTCGACTCATTGGATCGACCGATTCGTCTATACGAAGCTGAGGGAAAACGAGATGAAGCCTTCCCGGGATGCCGACCGCGTCACCCTTGTTCGCCGCTTGCATTTCGATCTCACAGGCTTACCTCCTCATCCTGATGAGGCGGACGCCTTCACCCAAGACAAGAGACCGCTTGACCAGGTGGTGGCCGACCGGGTCGATGCCTTGCTGGACAAGCCGGCATTTGGCGAACGGATGGCCACCTACTGGCTTGATCTGGTCCGTTTTGCCAGCACCGTCGGTTACCATGGTGATCAGGATCACCCTGCGGCCCCTTACCGCAATTACGTGATCGATTCCTTTAACCGGGATCTTCCGCTCGATCAATTTACCAAAGAGCAGCTGGGAGGAGACCTGCTCGAAAACCCAACCAACGAACAGCTCGTGGCAACCGGATACAACCGATTGCTGCAAACCTCCCACGAGGGAGGTATTCAGCGCAAGGAGTACCTTGCGATCTACGCGGCCGACCGGGTGCGCAACGTCTCGGCGGTATGGATGGGGGCAACCGTCGGATGCGCCCAGTGTCATGATCACAAGTACGACCCTTACACCATTGGAGACTTTTACAAGTTATCGGCTTTCTTTGCCGACATCCACGACGATGGTTTCGGCGGCAACAGCCTTCCAACCGTTCGCCCACCCTACCTGAAGGTCTACCCGAGCAAGGTTGGGGCAGAGATTGAACGACTGGAAGGGGAAATCGTCTCCCTGTTCGACCAATCGGGCCGAGCCGACGCCCTCAAGTCTTGGTCGTCCAAGGTGGAGGCCCTCCGCGGCAAAGTTTCCCGTGAGCGTAACAAGCAAAGAGAGGCGGCCCTGCAAAAGCAGCTCAAGGAGATGGAGCAGGTGGGGGTCGAGGGAGCGTCACCGGAAACGCTCGACCTTTATCTGGAGAAATCCAAGAGGCTGGAAGAATTGAAGAAGCGGGGGCAAAACACTATGGTCACCAAGGCCAAGTCTCCCCGGGAAATCCGTATCCTTCCGCGCGGCAACTGGCTGGACGACAGTGGCGAGGTCGTTCTTCCCGCCATTCCCGAATTCATGGGGGCGCGCAAACCGAGGAAAGCCGACCGTCTGGACCGTCTGGACTTGGCGGACTGGCTGACCGATCACGAGAAAGGATCGGGTGGCTTGACCGCCCGGGTCTTTGCCAACCGGTTATGGTATTTGTTCTTCGGGGAAGGTCTGTCGCCTTCTTTGGAGGACTTCGGTGGTCAGGGACAACCACCCTCCAACCGTCCCTTGCTCGACAACCTCTCCATGGCCCTGATTGAAAGCGGATGGAGCATAAAGAAGACGGTCCGTCTTATCGTGACGAGTAGGGCTTACCGGCAAAGCTCCCTTGTCTCTGCCGAACTTGCCCGTCTCGATCTCGAGAACAAGTGGTTCGGCCGGCAGGCCCGATACCGCCTGCCCGCCGAGATGATCCGGGACAACGCACTTTTCGTGAGCGGCTTGCTTCAGGAAGGGGATGAGTTTGCTTTTTCAAAGCCCTACCAACCTGCGGGATATTACCGTCACTTGAACTTTCCCAAGCGATCCTATCGCCACGATACGAATACGAACCAATGGAGACGCGGTGTCTACCTGCATTGGCAAAGACAATTCCTGCATCCCATGATGAAGGCCATGGATGCCCCCTCGCGGGAGGAGTGCATCGCCAAGCGCCCCCGATCCAATACTCCCAATGCCGCCCTTGCCCTGCTTAACGATCCGACCTTCGTGGAAGCTGCCCGGGCCTTCGCCGCCCGTATCATCAAAGAGAAGAAGGGAACTACCGAGGAACGCGTCCAGTTTGCCTGGCGGACCGTTTTGTCCCGTGAAGCCAAGGCTGATGAAGTTGCCCTCTTGCTCGGACTTTTCAAGGAAAGCGCGAAGGAATATGCGGCCCATCCCGAGGAGGCAAAGAAGCTCCTCCAAGTTGGCTTGGCTCCAGCGGATGCCTCCCTTGATCCCTTGGATTTGGCTTCCTGGACGATGGTGTCTCGAGCCATTCTCAACTTGGGGGAAACCAACATCAGAAACTAAAATGAATCAGCCCGATAACCCAACCGCTTTAAAAAGAAGGACTTTTCTTAATCAGGCCGGACTGGGACTGGGGATGACGGCCTTTCACTCCCTTCTTTCCCGGGACTTGTCCGCGGCCTCGGGACCACAGAGCCTCTCCCCCATGCTTGCTAGAGCCAAGCGGGTGATCTTTCTTTGTATGTCAGGCGGACCGTCTCACCTGGAAACGTTCGACTACAAGCCCAAGCTCGACCAGATGGACGGCAAGCCGATGCCCGATTCCTTCACCAAGGGTCAGCCCATCGCCCAACTGCAGGGACAGGCCCTGCGAGTCCTTGGGCACCAGACCAAGTTCCGCAAGTATGGGAGCTGCGGCCAATACGTAAGCGACTTTCTACCTCATACGGCCAAGATGGTGGACGACATTGCGGTCATCCGCTCCATGGTCACCGAGCAGATCAACCATGACCCCGCTCATACCTTCATGAACACGGGCACCGTGATCAGCGGACGGCCCTCCATGGGTTCCTGGGTCAATTACGGGCTGGGTTCGGAATCTCAGGATCTACCCGGATTCGTCGTCCTGACCAGCGTGGGAGGACGCAACCCTCAGCCCATTGCCTCCCGCCAGTGGTCGTCCGGTTTTCTGCCCAGCCGCTTCCAGGGAGTGGAATTCAATTCCGCAGGGGATCCGGTTCACTACGTAAGCAGCCCGTCTGGGGTCTCGGCAAAGTCTCAGTCATCCCTCGTGCGTACCATCACCGCCCTCGACCGCAAGCGCAATTCCCTGCTCGCCAACCCCGAGGTCGATACCCGTATTTCCGCTTATGAAATGGCTTTCCGCATGCAGGCCAGCGTGCCTGGCCTGATGGACGTTTCCGACGAACCCGCTTCCGCCCTTGATCTCTATGGAGCAAAGCCCGGTGATGGCAGCTACGCTTCCAATTGCCTTCTGGCCCGCCGTCTCGTTGAGCGTGGCGTACGCTTCGTTCACTTGTATCACCGTGGATGGGACCACCATGGCGGGTTGGCCAACTACATGAAGATTTGTTGCGGCCTGACCGACCGTCCTACCTGGGCTCTCCTGACCGATCTCAAGCAACGCGGATTACTCGAGGACACCTTGGTGATCTGGGGGGGGGAGTTCGGCCGTACTCCCATGTTCCAGGGAAAGGGCGGGGCCGGAAGGGATCATCACATCAAGGGCTTTTCCATGTGGATGGCGGGAGGAGGCATCAAAGGCGGAGCCAGTCACGGGGCTACGGACGAGCTCGGGTATCATGCCCGCAAGGACGTGGTTCACGTGCGCGACCTTCATGCCACCATGCTTCATCAGCTTGGGATCAATCACGAGAATTTCAGTTTCCAATACCAGGGCCTGGACATGCGCCTGACCGGGGTGGAAAAAGCAAAGGTGGTCAGACCGATCCTTGCTTAGGGGTCTTGCCCGGCTCTAATTCTTCCAGCGGAAGGTTTCTCCTTCCAGGATCAAGTTGCGCTTGGCGCTGCGCTTGGGCGAGGGCTCTGCAAATTTTTCCGGGCCAGCGGAAGTCAGGCGCTTTTTGATTTCGGCGAATTCAGCTTTTTGCGCCAAGTTGTTCCATTCGTTGGGATCCTTGCGGACGTCGTAGAGTTCCTCGCCCCCGTCCTGGTAGCGGATATACCTCCAGTTCCGGTTCATGATGGCGAAGGACTCGGGAAACATATGAGGCAGGTAGACCTCCCGGTCCTTGGCCTTCGATGGGTCGGCCAAGGTTCCGGCGATGGAAGTCCCCTCCAGCTTTTGCGGTGCCTCTGGCAGGCCGCATAGCTCGACGAAGGTGGGGTACGCGTCGATCAGGCTGACGGTGACGTCCGTATCAACGCCCTTGGCCACGCCCGGCCCGGCCCATATGAAAGGAACGTTGGAGGTGCGCTCCCAAAGTGTGTGCTTGCCCCAGTCTCCCTTTTCGCCGTGGTGATAGCCATGGTCGGACCAGAGGACCACGATAGTGTTGTCCGCGTAGGGGCTGGCGGCGAGTGCGTCGAGAACTCGGCCGATCAGGGCGTCCGCATAGCTCATGCAGGCAAGGTATCCGTGCAGGGCTTCCTTGACCGCGCCCAGCTTGACCAGACGCTGGTGAATGCGCGAGCGGTTGGTCTTGATCCGCCTGATTTTCTCGGGCAGGTCGTCCAGGTCGTCGGCCTTGTAGGGTGGAAGCTCGATCTTCTCTCTCTCGTAGAGGTCGAAGTACTTTTGCGGGCAGTAGTTCGGGAAATGCGGGGCGTAGAGTCCCATGGCCAGAAAGAAGGGCTTCTCCCATTTCTTGCCCAGTTGATCGATCGTCCACTGGGCCCGGATGGTGTCTGCAAGCTCGCTCTCCCTTTCGTCGGGGATGGGGCCGAATTCCATGAATCCGCTGTTCGTCTTGGGGGCTCCGGGAACCCGCTGGTAGGTGCCGTATGGACGGGGGCTGGGAAAGGGGACCTCGTCCGACCACGAATCCATGGGGTATCCCGTTTCGCGCTGGCGCTTGGAACGGACCCGGAACTCGTCCCACCCGCGCAGGTCGACCGCCCCTGCGGGGTGATGGAAGAGTTTCCCCGTTCCCATGGTACGGTAGCCGGCCTTCCGGAAGCTCCCCTGGAGGGAAAGAATTTCAGGGTGGTCCACGAAGTAGAGGGCCGAGGAGTAGCATCCCGTTGTGGAGGCGAACTGGCCGGAGAAGATGGCGGCCCTTGAGGGAGCGCAGAAGACTCCGGCGGTATGGGCGTTGGTGAAGTTCACTCCCCGCTTGGCCAGGCGGTCGATGTTGGGGGTGATGGCGGAAGGGGTGGTCCCGTGGCAACCGATCCAGTCGTTCATGTCGTCCACCGCAAGGAAGAGAACGTTCGGCGGGGCCGCGTTGAGCGATGCTGTTGCCAGAAGGACGGCGGTGAGGAAAGAACTTGTTTTCATTTGAAGTTAAGCTTGTCGAAAGCCCGGGTCAAACGGGCCTTGGCGGATTGAGCCTGCTTGTCCGCCGGCTCATCGGGGAGGGCCTTTTTTTCGGCAGGGTCTTGCTTGAGGTCGAAAAGTTTTCCGTTGGCGTAGAGTTTCCAGCGCTGGTCGCGGACGAAGGCTTTGCCGCCTCGCGATTGGGAGAATGCATGGTTCCTGCGGGGACCTTCGAGGCCACGGAAGCTTCGGGCGAAGCTCCTGCCATCGAGCGGGCGCTTGGGGTCCGTTTTGGCTCCCGCCAGTTCGGCCAAGGTGGGCAACCAGTCGCTGAAGTCGACCAAGTCCCGGCTAACCGAGCCTTCCTTAACCGTACCCGGCCAGTTCACGATGAGCGGGACCCGGGTACCAGCGTCCCTGAGCGACCCCTTGCCGCCCGGGATGTTCTCCCCCTTGCGGGTGACCACGACTTTCTCGTACTCGTACTTGGAGCCTTTTTTGCCGAGGTGCCTTAGCTTGGAACGGGATGCGGTGCCGTTGTCCCCGGTGAAGATGAGGGCCGTATCCCGACGGATGCCGAGCCGGTCCAGGGTGGCCACCAACTTACCCACGGTGGAGTCCATCGAGGCGATCATTTCCCCGTAGTTCATCCAGCGGTCCTTGCCCGGCAGATAGGGGACCTGCCATTTGAGGTCGTCGGTTACGTCATGGGCCAAGGCCATCGGAAAATAGGCAAAAAAGGGCTTCCCCCTCCGGTGCGCCTTTTCCATGAAAGCGGAGAGGAACTCGGCATAAAGGTCGGGGCCATAGCTTCCTTTCTCGGTTCGGGGAGGCTTGTACCTGCGGTAGAGAAAGGGATCGTGGAATCTGGCTCCCTCGTGCCATCCGAAAAGGAGCCACTCGTCAAATCCAACCCGGCCCGGTTGCCCGGGATCCTTCTTGAGCAGGGTCATCTGCCATTTTCCCGCCACCGCGGTAGCGTAGCCCGCCCCCTGCATGATCCGGGCGATGGACCGGTCCTCCTCCTTCTTGGGGAAGCCCCCCCAACCGGTCTTCAGGCGGAAGGGATAGCGTCCCGTCATCAGGGCAAGCCTGGACGGGTGGCAGACCGGCATACTGTAGCAATGCTCAAAGCGCATGCCGTTCTTTGCCAGGGCATCCAGTTGAGGAGTCTCGAAGGATTCTCCTCCGTAGCACCCGATGGGTTCCAGGCCGACGTCGTCCGCCATAATTAGAAGGACGTTGGGTTTTTGGGCAGGGGCGCCTGCGGCGAGAAGGGAGAAGACCTGTAAGGCGAACGGAACAAAAGCTTGGAATTTCATGATTCAGCTCGCGGTACCGATCGATTCGATGAAGGCCTGCAGGGTTTCATCGTCCATGGAGACGAGGTTGCCGTCTTCGGGAAAATTTCCTTCCCGGACGTCTTGGGCGAATTCCCGGAAGGCCGAGATTCTTTCTTGCTGGAGACGGTCGAATTCCGCCCGGAAGTTGCGGTAGGCCTTGGCGTGCCGGGGAATGCGCTCGTCGTAGTCTCCGAGGACGTCGTCGGAGAAAAGGAACTGGGTGTCGCACCCGTCTCCCGAGCCGAGAGACATGAGCAGCAGGCTGGTCTGAGAGCAGAGGTGGGCGGCGAGCTGATGAGGCACCAGTTCGATCTCCGCGGCGTAGGCCCCGGCATTCTCCAGGGCCTTCATCTCGCGCCAAAGACGGAGGGCCTCCTCAAGGGTTTTGCCGATCGCCCGGTAGCCCGTCCAAGTGGCATGGCGGGGAACCATCCCGAGATGTCCGACAACGGGCAAGCCCTCGCGCGCCATGGCTTCCACGATCAGAGGACTGGCCGAACAATAAACCGAACTGGCCCCAAGTTCCATAGCCTTGAAGCCGATGCGGATGGCTTCTTCCGAAGATGCCAAGCCATGGGGCGTAGCCGTCGATATGAAGCGGGTAGGGGCGGCTTGCACGAGGAGAGGCAAACGGGCCTGGCTCTCGGAAGAATCGAAACTGCAGCTGAGTAGATCGATCCCCGCCTCCTCGGCGGCGGCGGCCTCCTCTGGCGACTTGACGTGGAGATGGGTCAGGCGGCGCTTGCCCTTGAGGGAGCGCAGTTCGGAGATCGTGTATTTCTTGATCGGACGGAGCATGGACCGATTCTTGGGCGCTCCCTTCGGCGTGGGCAAGCACAGACCGATCTTTTTCACCATTTGGCGGCCTCTGCCGTCAAGCGCGGAACTTTTGCTTTACAGGAGGTTGAATTTGCTCCACTCCACTTGATGTCCATCAATGCCCAAATGAACATCACCATACCTAAAGAATCCGATCCTTCGGAGAAGCGCGTAGCGATTGCCCCGGTTAATGTCGTTGCATTCTCCAAACTTGGCTACGACGTCCGGGTGGAAGCGGGGGCCGGGGAGTCCGCCAATTTTCCCGATTCGACCTACCAGTCGGCCGGGGCAATCATCGTGTCCGACAGGTCCGAGGTTTGGAGCCAGGCGGATCTGCTCCTCAAGCTGGACCCACCGACCATGGAGGAGGCTTCCATGATCCGCGAGGGGTCAACCCTGATCAGTTTTGCCTACCCGGCCCGAAACGAGGATTTGCTCAAGGTCCTTGGCGAGAAAAAGATCAATTTCCTGGGCATGGATTGCGTACCGCGAATTTCCCGGGCCCAGTCCATGGATGCCTTGAGTTCCATGGCCAATGTCGCGGGCTATCGGGCGGTTGTGGAGGCTTCCCACCAATTCGGAAGATTTTTCACCGGGCAGATCACCGCCGCAGGCAAGGTTCCTCCCGCCAAGATCCTCGTCATTGGGGCTGGGGTTGCCGGTTTGGCGGCCATCGGGGTGGCTCGCAATATGGGTGCAATCGTACGCGCTTTCGATACTCGTCCTGCAGTGAAGGAAGAAGTGAAGAGCTTGGGAGGCGAGTTTCTCGAGCTTGATCTCGAGGAGGATGGAACTGGTTCCGGTGGGTATGCCAAGGTGATGAGCAAGGATTTCATCGAGGCGGAAATGAAACTCTTTGCCGAGCAAGCCGAGGAAGTGGACGTCATCATAACCACCGCCATGATTCCCGGCAAAAAATCTCCTGTGCTGATTACCGAGGATATGGTCAAGAGCATGAAGCGCGGCTCGGTCATCGTCGACTTGGCGGCTGAGGGCGGTGGGAATTGCGAACTGACCGAACCGGGTGAAGCCAAGGTTGTCCATGGGGTGAACGTTCTCGGGTATACCGATTTGCCTTCCCGCCTGCCCACCCAGTCCAGCCGCCTGTACGGCAACAACCTGGTCAAGCTCGTAAACTTGCTTGGCTCGGCCGATGAATTTTCAATTGATCAGGAAGACGAGGTTGTCCGCGGAGCCTTGGTCCTGGACGAGGGCAAGCTTTCCTGGCCACCTCCGAAGGTGGAGATCAGCCAGCAACCGGCCAAGCCAAAGGATGAGCCGGCACCGGTTTCCGAGGGGGAGGCAGCCGGCGGATCATCGATCTTTTCCCCAGGTATGATGTTCGGGCTCTTGGCCATTGTTCTTTTGGCTTTGGGTTGGAAGGGTGAAAACGACTTTCTCGATCAATTAACAGTTTTCGTATTGTCCTGCTTCGTTGGATACATGGTGGTCTGGAACGTCACGCCATCCCTCCATACGCCCCTCATGAGCGTTACCAACGCAATCAGCGGGATCATCCTGATCGGAGGCATGCTCTTCGTCACGGGAGCGGAACTATGGAAAGAAACCAAGAGCATTCTCGCCGGGGTGGCGATCTTCTTGGCTACCATTAACGTCGCCGGTGGTTTTCTAGTGACCCACCGCATGCTCAAGATGTTTCGCAAGGAATGACTACGGGTATAGTAACTACGGCTTATCTGGTTTCGGGAATCCTGTTCGTCATGAGCTTGGGCGGTCTGTCCAAGCAGGAAAGCGCCCGCAAGGGTAACCTCTACGGAATCATCGGGATGGCTTTCGCCATTATCGCTACTTTCATCAAGCTCTCCCTAGATAAGGACGCAGGAGAAATTAACTTACAATTCCTAGCTCCGCTGATGATTGGAGGGGCCTTGATTGGTACCATTCTCGCCAAAAGAGTCGAGATGACCTCCATGCCGGAATTGGTTGCCATTCTCAACAGCTTTGGCGGGGCGGCCGCCCTTTTGGTCGGCTTGTCCACTTTTCTAGACCCCTCAAATGCTCAGCTGATTGGAAGCGAAAAATTGATCCACGACATCGAGATTCTGCTCGGTGTCTTTGTCGGCGGGGTAACCTTCACTGGCTCGGTCATTGCATTCGGCAAGCTTCGCGGGTCACTCAGTGGGAAGCCTTTTCTGCTTCGAGGCAGACATATGCTTAACCTGGGAATGCTCGGCTCTTCGATTTGGCTGGGTTCGCAATTCCTTAACCAAGGGCATGATCAGGCCTGGTTATCGCTACTCATCGTAATGGCTATTTCCCTCGTTCTCGGGATACATCTAATCGTGGCCATCGGGGGGGCCGACATGCCGGTGGTCGTATCCATGCTTAACAGCTACTCGGGTTGGGCCGCGGCCGCGGCCGGGTTCATGCTCAAGAACGATTTGCTCATCATCACGGGCGCTTTGGTCGGGAGCAGTGGAGCCATCCTCAGCTACATCATGTGCAAGGCCATGAACCGGAGCCTCGCCAACGTCATTTTCGGCGGTTTCGGCACCAGTTCAGGCTCGTCTCCAGGCGGGGGTGGCGAAGTCGAGGGAACGATTACCGAGACCACCGCAGACCAAGTTGCGGAGGAGTTGAGGGAAGCCAAGGAAGTGATGATCGTGCCGGGCTACGGCATGGCGGTCGCACAGGCTCAGCACGTGGTCAAGGACATCACCGAGACCCTGCGGGCAAAGGACGTCAACGTACGCTTTGCCATTCATCCCGTCGCCGGCCGCCTGCCCGGGCACATGAACGTACTGCTGGCCGAGGCCAACGTTCCCTACGACATCGTTTTCGAAATGGACGAGATAAACGACGACTTGCCCGAGGTCGACTTGCTTCTGGTCGTCGGGGCGAACGATATCGTCAACCCATCCGCCTTGGAGGACTCGAGCAGTCCGATTGCCGGGATGCCCGTCATCGAGGCTTGGAACGCAAAGTCCGTGGTGGCTCTCAAGCGGAGCATGGCGGCCGGTTACTCGGGGGTCGAGAACCCCCTTTATTTCAAGGATAACACGGACATGCTCTTCGGGGACGCCAAGGATACTTTGTCCGCCGTGTTTTCCAAGCTCGGCTGAATTCAAAAAGTCCGGGTCGGTAGCAATTCGCTTGCCCGACGGGCTGGGCTTAAAAAGGATAGGGGATGCATATTCGTTCCATTCCCTTGCTTGCCTTTCTCATTCTTTGCCCGTTGCTGGGCGCCCAAACCGTCTATAAGCCCAAATTGGTCAACAGCAAGACGGGTGAGCATCACGACTTCCCCTTGGGCGTGCTGGAGGCGACCGGCCGGCTCAAGGATGGTGAAAAGGAAATTCTCGTCATGGACGTCGGCAAGGACGGCGTTGCGGATCGAGGAGGACTCAAGGCCGGTGACCGCCTGATGAGGATCGAGGGAAGGACGCCCGGGCCCTTCTCCAAGAGCACGGATGCCGGGCTGGACGGTCCGCAAGCGCTTTTGGGAGAGGCCCTGGACCGCAAGTCGGCGGCTTCGAGACCGGTCCTCTCGCTCAAAGTAAGAAGGGAAGCTGGCCAAGCCGATTTGTCCATCGAGTTGCCCGGGAGCCCCTCCTATTCCCTCTCTCGCCCCCAAGCCTGCGGCAAGCGGAAGGCTTTCCTATCCGCGATATCCCGCCATCTGGTGGAAGTTCAGGACAAGAATGGTCGCTGGAAGCCCGGGGTAGGTGGGGATGCGGACGTCTATACCACTGCCTTCTGCGGATTGGTTCTCCTCGCCGACAACGACCCGGCTCACCTTGGCGCCATCAAGCGGGGCATCGGATTCGTCAAGAAGGCGAGCATCGACTCCATCGACCTGGATGACCCCAAGGTGGGGCCCAAGAACTGGCAAACCGCGGCCAACGGGATCTTCCTCGCCGAGTATCAACTGGCGACTGGAGACAAGACCTTTTGGGAGGATCTCAAGACCTGCTGCGACTTACTGGCCAAGAGGGTGACCGAACAGGGGACTATGGGGCACCACTTCGCCATCCCCTACAGCGGGGGCGGACTGATCGTAATCAACGTCCAGGCCCACTTGGCTTGGGCCCTGGCTGAAAAGTGCGGGCACCCGATTGACGAAAAGGCCTGGGAGAATTCCCTTCGTGAGGTACGCAAGTCCGAAGACCGGAAGACCGGGGCCTTGGGCTATTCCTCGCGGGCTCCCGGCAGCCCCGACGTTGCGGCCCGTACAGGAGCCATGGCCACGGCTCTTGGCGTCGCTGGGAGGGAGAAGGCTTTCGCGAAGTCACTGGCCGAGTCACTCGTCCGGCTCAACGCTCGGATGCGTCATGCCCATGCCATGTCCTCGATCGGCATGATCTTCGGCTTTTCCGGAATCAAGCAGGGTAGCCCGAGAAATCATTCCAAAGTCATGAAGGCTTGGGCTCCCTACCTCGAGCTGAGCCGCTTGCCCCATGGAGGAGCGGCCTTTTTCGGGGGGAAGCGGAACATCGGTGGCGACCAGTACCTCGGGCTTTCCTCCATCGGAAACGCCACCACGGGCCTGGTGCTCGCGAGCGCCGACAACAGGCTCTTCATGCACGGTGGAACCCGCAAGGGCTGGTTCGGCACAGGCAATTGACGAGCTGCCCCTCTCCCGAAATGCCGAGATCACTAACACTCATTTTCTTTGTCCTTGGTCTGTCGGCCATTGGGGCGTCGGCAGAAAGTACGAAGCCCAACTTTATTTTCATTCTCGTCGACGACCAGGGATACTACGACCTGGGATGTTATGGGGCCACAGAGGTGAAAACCCCCCGCATTGACGCAATGGCTAAGGAAGGCATCCGTTTTACGGACTACTATGCCGCCGCTCCCATTTGCAGCCCCTCTCGGGCGGGCCTGTTGACCGGTTGCTACCCGCGGCGCGTGGGCAGCGCAATCTGGGTCCACCGGGCGGATTCCCCAACGGGCATTCATCCCGACGAATTGACCCTTCCCGAACTGCTCAAGGACAATGGCTACAAGACCGCCTGCATCGGAAAATGGCACCTCGGGTTTCATGAACCCTTTCTTCCCCGCAACCAGGGCTTCGACCACTACTTCGGTTTATTGCACAACCTCGACCCCGTGGAGACGGTCTTCTTCGAGAACAAAGGCGGTGTGCCCCTGATGCGCAAGGGCAAGGTCGTGAAGCGTCCGGCGGATGAGAACGAGTTGACCAAGCTCTACACCGACGAAGCCATAGCTTTTGTAGAGCGCAATAAGGAAGAGCCCTTCTTCCTCTACCTGCCCCATACCATGCTTCACGTCCCGCTCGGGGTGAGCGAAAGATTCAAGGGTAGTTCCCAATGGGGAGAATACGGCGATGCCATCCAGGAACTCGATCACAACGTGGGACGAGTCATTGATTCGCTTAAACGATTGAAAATTGCGGACAATACGCTGGTCATTTATGCATCAGACAACGGACGGGGACCGGGAAGAAACCCGGAGCAGAAAATCCGGGGACGAAAGCTATCCACTTTTGAAGGAGGCATCCGGGTGCCCGCCATCGCATGGGGACCGGGACTTGGATTGCCTGCTGGGCTGGAGTCATCCGCCGTTACACGGGCCATGGACTGGTATCCCACCCTTGCCACCTTTGCGGGAATCAAGGTTCCCCAAAGCCGTGTCGTCGATGGCCGTGACCTTGTCCCCCTGCTTAAGGGTAAAACCAAGTTCGTTCCTGCCCCGGGCATGAAGAAATCATTGAATGCAGACGTTCCATTGAGGCGTACATGGAACCCGGGTAGTGAATGGAAAGAGATCATTCTTCGGCACGAATACAACGATGCTTTTTTCTATCACGGGAGCCAGGGCGCCTTGTCCGCCGTGCGCTGGCGCAATTGGAAGATGTATTTGAATCCAAGCTTGGAACTGTACGACCTGTCCACCGACCCTGGTGAGTCGAAACTCGTTCGTAACCGGGAGATGGTTCGCAAGCTGCGTGGAATGTCCATTTTGTTTCAAGAGGAAATGCTGGCCGATGCCCGCCCTCCCGGTCGGGTGAAAGTTTCCGCCTCGGCGGATTTAAAACAGCATGTGCCGCAATCCACCTTGGATCGACTGAACGCCAAGTTGGATCTGACCTATGCAAATTATGGGAATCGTTCTTTGGAGATGGACCTTTACCGGCCGAAAGGCGTGTGGGGAGCACTGCCGGCGATCGTTTGCATCCATGGGGGAGGCTGGGCGAAGGGAAGCAAGGCGAATTACACCAAGATTGCCCAGGCCTTGGCTGCCCGCGGTTACGTTGCGGCCACCATTTCCTACCGTCTTAGTGGAGAGGCCCCGTTCCCCGCCGCCATTCAAGATTGCAAGGCCGCGGTCCGTTTCCTGCGGGCCAATGCCCGGACTTATGGCATCAATCCGGATGGAATTGGGGCAATTGGATCCTCGGCTGGAGGGCATTTGGCCGCTCTGTTGGCTACCTCGCATGGGGTTGAGGAACTGGAAGGCAAGGGTGGGCACTCTTCCTTAAGCAGCCGTGTCCAGACGGCCGTGCCGATGGGTGCCCAGACGGATTTTCTTTCCGACCGCACCAGAGAAATATCCCGGGAACGCCTGATATGGAAACAATTCATGGGTGGTTCTCAGGACGAACGCCCGGAGGCTTATCGCCTGGCTTCCCCCCTCGAACACCTGGACAAGGACGATCCGCCTTGTTTGTTCATAACCGGGGAGACGGATGACGAGAGCACCCGGGCGACGAAATTCAGAAAGCGCATGACTGAAATCGGTCTTTCTTCGGGTCTTGAGATCATTCAAGGCGCGCCGCACGGCTTCCTGACAAAGCAAGTGTGGTTTGACCAAATGATCGATGCGGCGGACCGGCACTTCGAACGCCACCTTAAGTGAGGGGCGGTCGACGCCCGAGCGACTGAATTCCCCCACCTCTGTGGGTAAGCATTTGCAACTTTGGTGCCGTTTTTCTAGTTTGAAAGAGTTGAATTGGAAATGACTCGGTTAATCGTAACGCTGGCATGTATGCTTATGGGCTTCGGCCAAGGCCTTTACCCCGCTGACTTCTCGAAAGGTGAAAAGCTCTTTGCCCTCAAGGTGAAGCCTTTGTTCGTCCAGAAATGCATGGCTTGCCACGGGGATGACCCGAAGAAGATCAAGGGCGACCTCGACATGCGTACGCGCGAATCGCTTCTCCTCGGCGGGGAAACGTACGAGGACGAAGTCTTGATTCCCGGGAAGGGAGAAACAAGCTTTCTCTATATTCTAACCACCCGGGTGGAGGAGGACATGGAGATGCCCCCCAAGGAAGCGGACAAGTTGACCAGGGAAGAGACTTGGTCGATTCGCGACTGGATCGACGAGGGAGCGCCTTGGCCGAGCGAGGATCGCGTAGCCCGCATCCAGGAGGAATACGCCGAGGGCGAACAAGTGGCTACCTCCAAGGCCTTGTCCGAGGAATGGCAGAAGCGTCGCTACGAGACAGGGAAACTTTGGGCCTACCGGCCGCTTAAGGTTGAGGACGTGCCTGCGAGCGAACACCCTGTCGACTGGTTCGTGAACCGTAAACTCAAGGAAACCGGGCTTGATCCTGCTCCTGATGCATCCCCCCGCGCATTGTATCGTCGCCTGTCCTTCGGATTGACCGGGTTGCCTCCTGATCCGGTCGCGGCAGCCAAGTTTGAGCGCGAGTTGGCTAAATCCAAGGACTCGCTCCTTGGTCATGTCGAAGAGTTGATGGCCACTCCTCATTACGGGGAACATTTCGCGAGGCATTGGCTGGACGTTGCGCGCTATGCCGACTCCGCCGGGTTTGCCAACGACTACGCCCGCCCCAATGCCTGGCGTTACCGTGACTACGTCGTGCGCTCCTTCAACCGTGACAAACCTTACGACCGTTTCGTGAAGGAACAGGTCGCGGGGGACGAGATGGATCCGGATAATCCCGAGAACCTTGTGGCTGTAGGATTTTTGCGCATGGGCCCATGGGAACAGACGGGCATGAGCGTATTCAAGGAAACCCGCCAGATGTGGCTGGACGACGTGACCGACTCGGTGGGCCAAACCTTTCTCGCCCATGCCATGCAATGCGCCAAGTGCCATGACCATAAGTTCGATCCCGTTCCAACCCGCGACTACTATGGAATGATGGCGGTTTTCTCGACCACCCAGTTTGCCGAGCGCAAGGCGCCTTTCCTTCCCTCCGAGTCCAAGCATGGCTTCGCAGGCTTCCGGTCCCTGACCCAGTCCAAGATAGCCGGCTACGAGTGCCAAAAAAAGGAACTGTCCCAAAAGATCAATCGGTTGAAAAAGGCGGAGACCGGTACCGCCAAGGTGGGAGACAACGGACTGGACCCCGGTGACGAAGCCTCACAATCACGCATTTTTAAGAATCTGATCCGGCACCGCATCGAACTTGATCGTATTGAGCCGGTCACGCACTCCGTTTTTACCGGCAAAACCGTTTCAATGAAAAACGTTCAAGGCCGCTTGAAGATGCCTCAGGATCCTTGGGGCAAGGGCTACCTCGACCCGGACGTTATCTACGACGGAGGCAGCGTCTACTCCCAAGGCGATGCCGTGAAGCCGGGTGGGCTGAGCGCCGCGGAATCCCTCGGAGGCATGGAAGCCAGTTCTTTTCCGGCAGGTCGGGGCAAGCGGCGGTTGGCCCTTGCCGAGTGGATGGTGAGTGAGAAAAACCCCCTTGCCGCCCGGGTCATGGTCAACCGTATCTGGTCCTGGCATTTCGGACGGGGGATCGCGGGCAACCCCAACAATTTCGGAGGTACCGGTGAGTTGCCCACCCATCCAGCGTTGCTCGATTACTTGGCCGATTGGTTCATGAAGAACGGATGGTCGGTCAAGAAATTGAATGCCTTGATTCTGTCCTCCCAAACCTACCGTCGCAGTAGCCTTCACCCGGATCCGGAATCTCTCGACGAGAAGGATCCCAAGGGACAATTGTATGCCAGCTTTCTTCCGCGTCGACTGGTTGCTGAGGAAATCCGCGATTCCATGTTGGCGGTGAGCGGGGAACTGAATCCCAAGGTCGGAGGCATTCCGTCCCGGCCCGACCTTAATCCGGAGGTGGCTTTTCAGCCGCGCCAAATCATGGGCGGGACCGCGTCGGTCTATGAGCCGGACCCTTTGCCCAGCCAAAGAAACAGGAGAACGATTTATGCGGAGAAAATCCGCGGCTTGAGGGATCCGTTCCTCGAGACCTTTAACCAGCCGGGGCCTGATGATTCCTGCGAACTCAGGCAAAGCTCCACCGTGGCGCCACAAGCACTAACCCTTTTGAACGCGGAGGAGGTCCATGATCGGGCTTTGGCCTTTGCCGCTCGCCTCCTGAAAGAGAGGAAGAAAGAACCGGCCGTCATTCAAAGAGCCTTTGCCCTTGCCCTCGGGCGTTCCGCTTCTGCGGACGAGCTGTCGGCTTGCATCGAACGCTGGAAGCAGGCCAGAGCAACTGAGAAAGAAAAGACGCCCGTTCCCAGGACCTATTTCCAAAAAATCAAACGTACCGTGATGGCCGAGAAGACCGGCGAACCCTATGACTTTTGGGAACTTCTGCCCGTGTTCGAATCCTATCAGCCTGATCTGCAGGGTAGTGAGGTGGATGCAAGGACACGAGGACTTGCCCACGTCTGTCTGGTAATCTTCAACTTGAACGAATTTTCCTATCTTGATTAGATCGAAAACTTCTCATGAAAAGCAGAAGCCCGAACCTTGTCGCCAGCCTGACCCGTCGCGAAGCCCTCTATGGCATGGGCGGGGGACTTGGTTCGCTGGCGTTTTCCTCCATGCTTCAAGCAGAGGGCTCGTCCCAGCAAGGAGTGCATCACCCGGCCAAGGCAAAACGGTGCATCTTTCTCATGATGGAAGGCGGGCCATCGCACATCGATACTTTCGATCCCAAGCCCGAACTGGCCAAGCGCCACTTGCAGAAGTTCAATCGGAGCGGAGAAAAGGAGAGCGCCATGTCCTCGGGCGAGCGCTATTTCGTCAAGAGCCCCTTCGATTTCATAAAGGCCGGCACCTGTGGGGCGGATGTCTCGGCGGAATGGAAACACCTCAAGGAACGGGTGGACGACCTCTGCTTTTACCGCGGTTGCCAAGTCGAGTCCGTCAACCACCCTACGGCCTGTTATCACGTCAACACCGGCAACCGCTTTGGCGGCGATCCTGCAGTTGGGGCTTGGGTAACCTATGGTTTGGGTACGCTCAATGACAACCTGCCCGGATTCGTAGTCCTTCCACGGACGAGCTATCCGCAGGGCGGAGCCTCCAACTGGTCCAACGGGTACCTGCCTGCCGATCACCAAGGCACTCCCCTGCGTCCCGAAGGCAGTCCGATTCTCGACTTGCATGCCCCGCCCGGAATTACCCGCAAGGATCAGCGCAACAATTTAGACCTGCTGGCCAAGCTCAACGGAAAACATTTCAAGGCCCGCCCGCAACAAGGAGAGCTCGATGCCAGGATGTCCTCTTACGAATTGGCTTACCGGATGCAAATGGAAGTGCCGGGCATCCTCGACCTGAAGGGCGAATCCGAAAAGACCAAGGATGCGTATGGCATTGGGGACTCCAAGACGGATTCCTTCGGCCGCAAGTGCCTCTTGGCCCGCCGCCTAGTGGAGAAGGGGGTTCGCTTCGTCCAGGCCTATGCCGGGAACTGGGACAGTCACGACTATATTGAGCGGGCTCACGGTTCGCTTATTCGCTCCGTCGACAAACCCATCGCCGCCCTGCTTGGCGACCTTAAGGAACGCGGTCTGCTCGAGGATACCTTGGTGGTTTGGTGCGGTGAGTTCGGACGTACCCCGGACAATGGCATCAGGGGCGGGGG
>CEUU01019691.1_pt1 | contig 47105 bp, 43 predicted proteins | sample 531321 | NCBI WGS metagenome assembly CEUU01 (sample SAMEA2622658, study PRJEB7988) | marine metagenome | isolation source: saline water (ENVO:00002010), including
TTATTGTATAGCAATAAGGATGATATAGATGCCAAGAAATACCAAAAAAATTATTTGGAGTATCTATTAATAATAGTCCATCCTTTTTTAATAATTGGAATACTTTATTTAAAGTTTTAATTGGATCTATAATATTTTCTAAACAATGACTAAAAAAAATAAGATCAAATAATTCTTTATCAGATTTATTGAAAAGATCATCTGTATTGCGTGCATATATTTTAACGCCGATTTTATTTTGAGCGAAATCTGCCGCTTCATTTGAAGGCTCAACGCCCCAAGCTTCTCCAAAAAAATTATTTGCTAAATCTCTAACTATCTTTCCATAGGAGCAACCTATTTCAAGTAACTTAGGGTTTTTCTTTTTTTGAAATTAGCAGAAATTAAATAATTACATAATTTTTTTGCTCTGAGTGCTTCTATGTATAACTGCTTTTTAATATAAGATTTATTATTGTAAAAATTATAATTTTGAAAATTTATTAAAAAAAATTATTGTTTAATGTTAAAGTGTTTATTATGGTTAATTTCAGAGAAATACAAAAATATTGGAATAAGAAACAACCTGGAAGAAAAATAGCAAAAACTATTAATGAGAACAACAACCCCAAGCAATTTTTTGAATTAATTGATAACTATAGATTTCATAAAGATAATTATAAGTATTTAATTAATGGAGACTTTTTTAATCATTCTGATTATAAAGGTAAACAAATCTTAGAGATTGGCTGCGGATTAGGCGCGGATTTACAGAAATTTGCAGAATCTGGGGCAAATGTTTTCGCAATAGATGCTGCTCCCTCGTCTTACAATTCATTATGCAAAAGATTTGAACTTATTAATAAAAAATTCAATTTTGAGGTGGCAGATTTTAAATCTCTACCATTTGAAGATTCAAAATTTGATCTTATATATAGTTTTGGTGTTCTGCATCATTCTCCATGGATAAAAGAAGGAATTTCTGAAGCAGCTAGAGTTCTTAAGCCAAATGGTGATTTAATTATTATGCTTTACCATAAAGGATTTAAATACTATATAAAGAAGTTATTTTTTAGGGGTATTATGCAAGGAAAATTTTCTTCTCAAAATACTAGTCAAATAATTAATAGTTATACTGAAGAATTTGGAAGTTCTCCTACTACTCTTGTATTTTCAAAAAATGAAGCTAAAGAATTATTAAAAGATAATTTTATTATTAAAAAAATTAAAGTATTTAAATTGGGCGATAATATAAAATTGCCATTTATTGGGGAAATCCATATTTTTAAGAAAATATTGCCTACTTTTTTATACGACTATATTACTAATAAAATAGGGTGGAATCTAATGATTAAGGCAATTAAAAAATAAGAGTTTTAATTTTCCTTCTATAAATTTTTAATTTATTTTTATATACAAAGATAATGAATTTTATTTTCTTTTTTTTTTCTAAAAATTGATATAGTTAGTTTATTAATCTAGTCGAAAGTATGTCTATAAATATATTGATGTACCACTATATAAGAAATAATGAAGAATTTGAATATGATGTTTTTTGTAGAACCAAAAGTGAGTTTATTGATCAAGTTAAATTTTTAATAAATAATTTTAAGCCATGTTCATTGAATGATAAAGATGAAATTGAATATTTTTTGAAATCAGAAGAACAAAGTTTTATTTTATCTTTTGATGATGGGTATAAAGATCATTTATTTTGTACAGAATTTTTAAATAAAATGGGCATATCAGGTCTTTTTTTTCCTTCAGATAATATTTTTAAATCACAGTTCTTAGATGTTAATTTAATTCACTTAATTTTGGGAAAAAGAAATAATAATATAAATGAGATTTTAAATAGTATTCAAAATTTAATTTATACTTATAAATTAGAAATTTACTCACCTTTTTTTAAATACTATGGTTCATCAATAGATGAATATATCCAAAAAGTTCAACCTAAACGTTTTCAAGATTTAGAAACTTCTTCTATAAAATATCTTTTGCAAAGGGACATAAAGGGATCAAAAAATAGAAGGCTTATATTGGATCAATTATTTTTAAAAAACTATGAATATGACTATAAGAAATTTGTAGATGATTTTTATCTTTCATTAGAAGATATTAAAAAAATGAAGTTGCTAGGTGCAAAATTTGGAAGTCATACAATTTCACATACGCATCTTAATTCTTTAATTAAAGCAGAACAAAAAAATGAAATAATAAATTCATTTAGATATCTTGATGATTTAAATGTAATTGCTAAAGATGATTTAAAAATATTATCTTATCCATATGGAGCATATAATAAAGACACATTAAATATATTAGAAAATAGTAATGTTGATTTTGCTGTTACTTGCGATGCCAAGAAGGCGATATTAAATAAAGAAAATTCTCCTTATACCTTAGCTCGATGGAATACTAATGATTGGTGGGATAAGAACTCAAAAAAACCAATCTCTCCAATCTAAATAGATTTGGACGAATTAAGATTTATATAAAAAAATCATCAATGGTTTTTGACAGATTAACTTCATAGCTTGATAGTATTTCTTCTATGTCTTTTGTTGATGAGCTTTTAAGGTTTTTTAAATCTAAAATTTTAGAGTTTGCATCATAAAAGTTTCCCTTAGATTTTTTTATATAAATACTTAAGTTATATAAAAGAATAAAATCATCAGATGAAATAAAAGATAAAGAATCTAAGCAATCTTCAACAATAATAATATTTATATCTTTAAGTAAATTAGACGAAGGGTAAATTTTATCTAAATCCTTCAAAAGATTATTATGATAAATATCAGTATATAAATTTTTCTTATTTATATTTGATAAAAATCTAATAAGTTCCAGGATCGGTAAATCTGATTTGAATGCATTAGTTAATTTTAAATTAAAATCTATAAAACTTTTTAATGATATTGATTTATCTTTCTTACCAATATTTGTAAGTTCTTCTATTGCAGATTTTGAATAAATATTTATCCATTCTTGTTGGCTGCGAACTAATTGTTTCTTTAGATTTTCTATATCTTTAATATTTTCTCTGTAGATAATTTTTGAGTCAATTATTAAAAAGTCTGCATTTGTTCTTAAGAAACATAAAAGTGCGTCTTGGTGACTGAAAACAATTGGTTCATTATTATCATTAAAAGAAGTATTTATTAAAAGTGGAACCGAAGTTTGTTTATAAAACTCATTTAATATTTCATAAATGATACCATTATTCTTATCTGCTGTTTGGACTCTAGCAGTATTATCTACATGAACAATTGCTGGAGTATCTCTTATACATTTTTCTGTGCACTTAACAGCACCTAACATGTATCTATAAAGATTATTTGCTTCACCAATAAAATAATCATTAAAAAACTTATCAATAATTATAGGAGCAAATGGTCTATAAGCTTCGCGATGTTTGATTTTTAAATTCATTATTTCTTTCATTTTCTCATACCTAGCATCTGCAATAAATGATCTATGACCTAGGGCTCTTGGTCCAATTTCAATCCCCTTATGGTAGATACATCCAACTTTTTCTTCAGAGAGAAGTGAAGCAACTTTTTTCAGATCCAACGCCTCGCCTAAGCTATCGATTAATTTACTAATTAATCCTTTATCAAAATCATTTATAAAATTATTTATTTTGTTTTCATCATCTTTTATGTAAGGGAAAAAATATTTTTTATTCTCTGAAATTGAATATTTTCCTTTTAAATTTAATTTCGATAGATTCCCTAATTCAAGATGTGCTCCATATAGTGCTAATCCAATTGGTATTCCAGTATCTCCTGAAGCAGGCTGAACAAATAAATTATGATTTAAATTTTTTGAAATCAATTCATTTGCAACACAATTAAGAGCAACACCTCCAGCGAAACAAATATTTTTACATTCAGTTAATTCTACAGCTTTATTAACTATATATTTAACTGAATCCTCACATTCTTTTTGTAAATTAAAGGCAACTCTAGAGTAATATGGTTTATAAATATCATTTTTTTTCTTAGGATTTTCAATATTAATTTTTAATTTAGGACTGGGATTTCGCAATAAGATATGGCTGTAATCACATATATGTCCTTTTTTATAACTTTTTAGAGATGGAATATATTGATCTTGATCAGCATGATTTTCTCCATAAGGAGCTAATCCCATTGTTTTCCCTTCTTCTCCACTTTCAAATCCTAATTTCTCAGTAATAAGTGAATATAGCTCTCCAATTCCATTTCCGCACTGCTTAGCTATAAGATCGATGCCATTCTTATTCGCTTTAAAAATTGAGTGAGTCTCTTGCCTTGAACCTAATCCATCTATAACAACCACAGCTGCTTCTTCAAATGGAGAAGGTAGAAATGCTGTATATGCATGTGCTAAATGGTGACTTTTGCAAAAGCTTATTTTAGTCGTTTTGGATATTTTTAAATTTGCTCTTATAAAGTCACCTACAAGTAATCTATAATTATCAGATGTCCTATTAAACCTTTTATAATCCATATAATCCAAGCAAATTCGATTTATTTCTTTTAATTGGATCCCAAAATAATCTAAGCAATATTTAATTGATCGCAATGGAAATTGATAAGATTTCTTTTTTCTTGATAAGAAACCTTCTTCTGCAAATATATATTCAATATTTCCATTTTCTAAATTAACTTTTGTTATGCATGCTGCTGGATCATGACTACAGTAATTCATAAAACCTAAAATATATTTATCTTTAATCATTTAACTATTCTGGAATACTTTTTATATTAATAATAATAATCTATGAATTATATGCAATTTAATAACTTTTGAATTCAACTTTCATTTTCTAAATTAACTATGAATATATATTTTTTATTTAATTAAAGTTTTTTTTATATTAATTTATTATGACTTCATATTTAAATTTTTGAAAATTTATCAAATAAATTTATAAACTCTGTAAACTTTGGTTCCTTGTGAGCCTGTCTCCTGTAAATCTTTTGGTTTATTTTCCAATTTCTAGATGGATTTAGTTGAACCATTATTTGGTGACATTGATTGTCCTCCGATGGACTCAAAGCCTTATGCAAGCATCTAGAGGGATAAAAACCATAAATAAGTGTATTATTTTCATTAGAGCAGAAATAAGAAAAATCTTCAGTATTATTTTCTGTTAAGGATTTAACAAGTGGCTTATTTCTTTTAACAATAATTGGGCCAAAATCTTTGTCTTTTACAGATATTGGTAAAATAATTTTTAACATATTTCTGCTGTAAGGTTTATCTACATGAAAATGATTTGCATAAATAGATCTATTAGATTCACTCTTTGGAATAGGGTAATTTTTGTAAATTATGCAATAATCAATTGAGTATTTATAACCTGTTTTTTTAGTTATTTTATCTCTTAACTCTTTATTAAATAAATTTTTTAGAAGTTTATAAATTGCATTTTTATCCATTAAATATATTATTTGGTATTCTAAATTTAATTCTTTTAAAGACTTTTTAATTATGTTTTTATAATAATTGTTTTTAAGTTGAAGAGTAAAAAATATATTTTTAATATTTTTTTTTGAATCTTTGAGAAAAAAACTTTGTAAAATACTGACTATATTTCTATAAACCCAACAAAAAATTTTATAAATTTTTTTTAAGATACTTTTTAAGATTATTGTTTTTGTTTTCAATATTTTGATTTAATCTAGTTTATAGTAACATTTATTTTATTAAAAATTAAATATGAGTGATGATTTTATTAAAAATGGATATCATATCTATAGAGATTATTGGAAAAACGATTTAGAAAATAATCTCAATAAATTAATTTTTTTAGCTAGAAGAAGAATCTTCTTTTATAAAATTTTTCAAATCTCAGGTTTTAACTATCTAAAATTATTTTTTAAGAGAAGGATCTTAAGAAAAAAAACTCCGAAAAGATTTTTGATTGAGCTTTTAAGAGAAGGAGAATTTAAACATATAAAGTCTCTGTATAATATTGCAAACGATCCAATAATTACCTCAAAAGTTAAAGAATATTTAGGAAAAAGTGCAAAAATTACTGGTTGTGGATTATGGTTCTCTGAGCCAAAAAAAACAAAACTTACAAAAAGTCAACTTTATCATTTAGACAAGCCAGGAAATTATATTAAGGTTTTTATATCTTTATCCAATATTAATAAATTAAATGGAGCTTTTACTTTTATTGATTCAAAAAATACTAAAAAATTTATTGATAAACATATTAAAAATCCTGATATGGATTCAACTACCATAGATAAGTTTAATGATAATTATGTATATTCTTTAATCAATAAAAATTCAGAAAAGAAGTTTACTGGTTCTATTGGGGACATATTATTTTGTGATACAAGTAATTGCTTACATCAAGGATCTAGAGTAGAAAAGGGATATAGAATAATGTTAATGTTAGTTTATGCTTCAAATACAATGCCAAATGATAAAGCCTCACTCATCCTTAGATAAAATTTACTTTAAAGAAAATAAATATTTTTGTAATAAATAAAATATCTTAATAACTAAATGAAAATAATATTCCAAGGTCTAAAAAATATTTTTATTCTTTCTAAAGGTCAGAGATACTCAATTTTTATTTTGTTATGCCTAGTATTTATAACGCCATTTTTAGAGGTTTTTGGTATATCTATGCTTGCCCCTTTATCTGCATTAGCAGTTGGTGGAAACTTGGAAAGTATAAAATTTATAAATAGGATAAATACTTTTGTTCCGCTTGAGTTTACAAATTTTAATAATATTGCTGTATTGATTTTAATTATTATTCTTATAAGAATTAACGTTAATATATTACTTGTTTATCTTAGATCTAAAATATCTGTAAATTTTCGAACAGATTGGACCAAGACTATAATAAGCTCTGCAATGTATTCAAAATATAGTACGCTTTCAAAAGAAAGATTAGGCTCATTTTTAGAAACTATTTCTAGTGAAACAAGAAAAGCTAGTAATTCTTTAATTGGGTTAGTTCAATTAATTGAGAGATCTTTACTTTCTTTTTTATTGATTTCTGGTCTAATTATTACGAGTCCAGAATTAACAATCGCAATTATTTTATTCCTATTTATAGTTTTATTTATATTAAAAAAATCTGGTTTATTTAATAGCTATAAAAGGGGGAAAAAATTACAAAAATATAGTCAATTAATAACGATTGCCTCTTCTGATATTTTATCTAATATAAGGCAAATAAAATTATTCAATATATATGATAGGTCTCTTAAAGTTGTTGAAGACAGTCTCAATAAATACTCAAAAGAAAGAATTATTTTTGAAGTTTCAAATCAAATTCCTAGAATTTTTCTAGAAAGCAGTTTAACTATAATTTCTATATTAGTTTTAATGTATATTTATAATCAAAAGGATGCGAATTTAATAGATTCAATTCCAAATATTACAATTTTGATTGTATTTGGCGGACGATTGGCAAATGTATTTAGCTCTATTTCCAAGGGCTATATTGATTTAAATATTGGTTTGGCTAATATAGAATCTGTCTTTAAAAGAATTTTTCCAAAGGATAATTTAGAAGATATACATACTGGTAAGAATTTAGTCGAGATAAAAAATCATATAAAGTTTAAAAAAGTTTCATATAGTTGGCCTGACTCTAATAATAAAACAATTAATGATGTAAGCATAACTTTTAAAAAAGGACTAAATTTAATAAAAGGTCCAAGTGGAAGCGGAAAGAGTACCTTATTGAACTTAATATTAGGTTTAATTAAACCAGATAGTGGAATTATTTTATTTGATAATGAAAGGCTAGATTCTTATAATTTAAAAACAATTAGATCTTCTATATCAATTGTCACACAAGAGGATGAATTGATTTATGGAACAATAGCTGAAAATATTAGAATGAGTTCACCTTTAATAAGTGATAATGATGTTTTTGAAGCAGCAAAATTTGCTAAGGCTGATCAATTTATAAAACAATTACCTAAACAATATGAAACTATAATTTCAGAGAAAGGAAGTAACTTATCAGGTGGTCAAAGGCAGAGATTATCTTTGGCTAGATCAATTGTTCAACCAAAATCTGTATATATATTTGACGAGGTTACAAATTCTTTAGATAAAAAGACTGAAACATTAGTCCAAAAAACTATTAATGATATCGCTTTAAATGCTATTGTTATACAAATTTCTCATTTAGAGTCAACCTCTATTCATGCAGATAAAGTTTTCCAATTTGATAATCTTGGCAATTTAAAAATATTAAGCTAAGTAAATTAAAAATTTATTGATAGATGAAGATGTACTTTAAAAATAAAATTAAAATATTTTTATATCATTATCTAAGGATTAATCGAGCACCATCTAATAGATTAGCAACTTTATGGTTAAAAAAAGATTTGTATAAAATAAGAAATTATCATACTGCTATAGATGTTGGATGCGGAAAGTTCATAAATAGAAGATACTTTAAAAATAAAAACTATGTTGGTGTTGATATTGATGAGGATATTTTAAAAGGGGGATTAAAAATTTATCCTAATACTAAATATTTCAAAGGATCAGTTCTAAATAAGTTACCTGTGAAGGGGGATATTATTGTAGCCACCTTATTGCTAACCACTCAAAGTTTCCCTGTAAATAAGACTATTAATGCTATAAATAATCTTATCGAAGCTGTTAATAAAGAGGGAGACTTGATTTTTACAATCGGGAGAAGAAACTATATCTATAAAGACGAGATTTTTAAAGTTTTAAAAAATAGTTTCTATGAAGTTAAAATGCGTCAATATGGAAATTTTAATAAGCCATCTATTTTGGGGGTTTTAATTTCTTTCGCTATGTATCTATTCCCAAAATTAAGAATAAATAGTAAAAATAAGATGTTTTATTGCGTAGCTAAAAATAAGAAATAATATTTTTTTAATTAGATTCATAAACTACAATTACTTTTATCAATATTAATGATCTCAATGATATCATTTTATTAATTAGTCATATTTTTTTGAAAGATTTCAAACTGATTGTTTATGAACTAAATGAAGTTCCTAGAAAATTGATAGATTACTATGTCAATTTAAAGCCAAATAGTAATTTAAAAAAAATAATTAGTGATGGAATTATAATTAATACTTTTACAAAAGATGATGGGGAATTACATCCTTGGAGTACATGGCCTACAGTTCATAGAGGAGTTTGTAATAAAATTCATAATATAAGATATATCAATCAAGATTTAAAAGCATCAAAAGAATATAAACCAATATGGGAAATCTTATCTGATAATGATAAAACTATTGGAATTTTTGGATCCTTACAGTCTTATCCTCCTTACATAAATAAAAATGTTTATTTTTATTTACCAGATACTTTCGCTCCAGATTCTAAAGCTTATCCAGAAGAAGTTTCCGAATTTCAATCATTAAATCTAAGTTTGGTTTCGGATAATAAGGCAGTTAGCCGTCAAATCAATAGAAAACAAATAATTAATTTTTGCAAACTCTTAGTAAAAAATACTATTTCTATAAGATCTTCTTTTAAAACATTTATTCATATTACAAAAGAACTTTTAAATAAAAAATATAAAACTAGAAGAGCAGTTCTTCAAACAGTTATATCATTTGATTTATATTTAAAGTCTCTTGAAAAAACAAAACCGCAATTTTCGACGTATTTCACAAATCACTTAGCAGGAATGATGCATAGATATTGGAAACATTTATTTCCTGAGGATTTTAATGACTCCAAGAAAAATATAGATAAGTTTCATTCAAAATCTATTTTAAAAGCAATGGATATAGTTGATTATCAACTAGGAAGATTAATTAATTTTTCTAAGAAAAATGGATATGATTTATGGATTATTAGTAGTATGGGTCAAAAGGCTATAGAAAGAAAAGAGTATATTCCGGAATTATTCTTACAAGATTTGAAGCCGCTTATTAATGTATTAAATTTAGATGAAAAATTATTCAATTTAGTACCAGCTATGCAGCCTGATATATGTATAACTTCAAAAGATAAATCTTCTTTAGATTTATTAAGGAAGTCCATATCAAATGTGAAGGATTCTTCAGGAAATAAAATCTTTATTCAAAGATATGAACCAATTGGATTAACACTAAATCTTTCACTTTATAGATCAGCAGATGTTGCAAGTTCAAAAAATATATATATTAATAATTTAAAATATCAGATTTGTGATATTGGCTTAGAGCTTATATCAAGAGATATAGGAACTGCTTACCATTGCCCAGAAGGAATTTTTATTTTAAATGGAGATGAATCATTAAAGACTATAAGAAATATTGATGGTATTGTTGATACATGCAAAATAGCTCCAACTATCCTTAGACTTTTCGATATAAAAAAAACAAAATATATGATGGATGAAATTTAAATCAATTTATTGATAAAAGATTTTCAAGGTTTTTATAATTCTCTACTTCAATTTTTATTGAATGGTAATCTAAAATTCTTTTTCTGCAATTGTCTTGGAGTTTACGCCATTGGGTTTTATCTTCATATAATTTAATTGCTTTTTCTATCTTTAGAATGAGATCATTAATGTTATTTGTTTTTGTTATCCATCCAGAATTGCCTATTATTGCTTTGCAATCTCCAACATCAGAACTTATACAGGGAGTAGAGCATGCCATAGACTCCCCAATTACATTTGGGAAAGATTCAGAAAGTGAAGTTAATATTGTAAGTTCAGTTGCAGAGTAGGAGCTTAGTAATTCTTCTTCATTCAAGAGTCCACCAAATGTGATTTTATTTTTAAGATTATAATTATTGATATAATTTTTAAGTTTTTTATTTTTTTCATTAATAAATCTTCCTGCAAGAAATATATGTATATCGGGATGCCTAACTAATATATGCTCTATTGCTTCAAAAAGGATTTTGTGATTTTTAATTGGATGGAATCGCGCATACATAGATATCAAAAAAACATCATTTTTTATATTGAATTTATTTAAAAACTTATCCTTCATATTTTTGTTAAAGATATATTTATCGGTATCAAAACCATTTGTGATAACAATACCTTTTCTTTTTGGGAATCCAAAATTTAAATGTACTTTTTGAGAGAAATTTGAATTATAGATAATATTTATTCGTTTTAGATTTGTATTTGAAATCACTTGAAGTACCTTTATTAAGAAATACTTTTTAATTTGCTTAAAATTTAAACTTAAGTCAGCATGCCTTATATTCCAAATTACATGCTTATTTCCAAAAATTAAGGATAATATCCAACCAATTAAGCAGGATTTGTATAACCAACAATGGAGTATGGAGTTTTTTTCTTTTTTCAATATTTTAGTTAAATTAAAAATTGAAAATAATAATTTATTAAATGAACTCCAATCAATAAAATAAAAATCAAAGTTTTCTTGTAACTTTAAAAGATTATGATTGGAATCATTTCGATTTAAAGAAATTACTATATGCCTAGAATTAAATTTTGAATTAGAAATTATTCTAAAAAGAGCTTTTGTTGAACCTCCAATTTTAAGATCATTAATTATGTAAATTATTTTTTTCATCTAAATTAAATTATTCTTTCTTAATTCCATAATAAATTTTTTTTTGTTTTTATATGAGTAATTTTTTGTTTGAATAAGAAACTTTTTATTCTTTTCATAATACTCTTCAATTGAACAGATCATTTTAGCAGGAATACCAGCGTATACATATCCACTTTTTAATGTACCCTTTACAAGAGAGCATGCACCTACAATGACATTAGATTCTATAGTGGATCCTGGTAATATAGTAGTCTTATTGCCTATATAGATATCTGATTTTATATTAATACTTCTTAAAAGGTCTATATTTGGATTCTTTTTACGAAAAATCCAAATAGCACCATCATGAGTAATAAAATCCACATTAATAGCACTTACATAATCTCCAAAAGAAATAAGATAAGGCTCACTTCCATAATTATTATTCTTTAATCTACATTCTTTTCCTATAGTTACTTTATAAATAATTCTTAAAGCAGAAATTTCGTTAAATAATAAAGATAGTACTTTATATTTTATTTTATCTAAATAAAGAAATATCATTTTATTCTTTAGAGGCTATAAATAATGGTCTTGATATACTATCACCATCTGAAATATAAGTTCTAAAAAGTATTTTTGAAATATCTCTCTTTAACCAATTATGGGAAATTAAATTCTCAAAATTCTCCTCAATAGTTGTTCCTACGTGCCCTTCATGAACTATATATTTAAAACCTAAACTATTAATTTCTTCTGGGTATCCAATATGACCATCTACTGAGCAATAAAAAATAATATCAATTTTTTCTGTTATTAAAAATTTTAGTTTACTTAAATCTGTTTTCGAATTAAGGTCAATCCCATATATATCAAATCTAGTTGCTCCTACGGAATAAAGGATTTCTAGGGTTTTTTGGGAAACTGATAATTTATCTATCCCAAAAAGATATTTTGCACCTCTTGAAAGAGCATAATATGAATTCATTCCTATATTACATCCTACGTCAATTACTATTAGATCTTTCAAAGATATTCCACTATCTAAAAATAAATCATCAAATATTTTCCATCTTTTAAAAGTGTCTCTTTTCCCTTCTTGTACAGAAGGTAATACTTGATAAAGATAGTTTTTATTTGCGAAAATCCTTTTTTTCCCAAAAGATGTAGAAGAGAAATTTTTTACAATTTCATTAAAATATAGATATTCATCATTAATTACAAATGACTGAAAATCTAGAAACCTTACTTCATTTGATTTAAGTTTAATAATATTATTATTTGATTTATTTAAATTAAAGTCTTCTACCAAAAATGTAGTTCCCCAAGCAGGCTTTAACCATTGATCTCTCTTTAATTCGCTTAGTGAATTTTTTAAATCACTATTTTTAGTTAAATAGTTACCTTCACAATGTTCTACTAAGTAAGCATAAGATTTATTACCATAATTATCTTCTAAGAGAATCAAATCAAAGATTTTTATACCCTTTTTTAATATGTATAATCTATTTCCAACTCTCAAAATTTCTTTAACTTCTCCAAATTTACCAAATGGTCTATTTCCATAAAAATTAGGATCTTTATTTTTATTATTAATGAGTATTTTTATTCCAATTTTTTTATCTAGATATTTATTTGGAAATAAATTTTTATTAATAATTTTAAAGGCATCTTTAAAGTATATACACCATCCTCCTTTATTAAAATTTAAATCAGGTAAAGATTTTAATAAGGATTCTCTATTAGTTAAATCTATATTATCAATTTTATATATTTCTATAGTTTGCAAACCTAATATTCCTTTAAGATCTTTTCTCCTCCTTCTAAAAGTTATTTTTTTGTATAAATAAAAAATAGGGAATATATATATTATTAGAAAATTATAAATATTGTAAATTATCTTATGAAAAATTGGAATCTTTTTAGTGATTCTGCCAATAGCTTTTATAGTTAATTTATTTTTTCGATATTTCATATATTAATTTGGATACATTTTTTATTTTATACTTTAAAGTAAGATTAGTATATTCCTCATTGTTCCTAAAATAAATTTTACTGTGTTTAATAATATCTTTTACTGAAATATTAGGGCACTTTGATAAGACAAAATCTTTATCCTTCTTAAATTTAAATGTATACATAGCATCCCTTATTAAATGTTTAAGAAAATATCTAAATCTTATATAAATTATTTTAATATTATTATTTTTGATTTTATGATCAAAATTTAATTTAACAATTTCATTAGCATACGCTTTTAGTAATTTAATTGGATCATTTTCTTTAAATAAAGATTCGCTATTCTCTTTTAAAGAATAAAAGGTCTTGTTATTTATTCCCTTTATTATTTTTTTAATATCCTCATCATTTCTTATTAATCTACAAAATTTTCTAATAATTAAGGATTCATATCTTTCATCATTTATAGGGGCATATACAAATGCTTTATCGGATAATATTTCAGCTTCTATAGAAGTTGTTGAAAATGATGATATTACAAAATCAGATTTTTTAATGGAATATATAGAATTAATTTCTTGATCTAACGAAATATTTTTATAACTTTTAACAAGATTAATATAGTTATCTTTTTTTTCAGAAGGGTGAATCCTAATCTTTATATTATGATTGGGAAATTCTTTTGCAATATTAATAATTAAATTTAAAAATTTATTTTTATAAATTTTAAAATGGCTATTGAAATCTTTATAGAAATAATTAAGTTTATTATTGTATGTTCCTCTCTCTTTTAGTATATCTAATCTATCGCCTCCAAAAGAATCAACCCTTCCAAAGCTTGTAAGAAATAAGATAGAGCTTTCTTCTTTATCTATTATCTTTGCATTTTTGTAATTATTTAATAAACCGAATCTTGGTGAATCTATAATCTCTAATTTATTTTTATTAAATTTATTTGAAATATCATCATATTGATTTTTGCTCCAGCACCAAAATTTATCTATTAAATTAAAAACTCTATTATTTATTCTTTCAGATAAATATTGTTGGGCATTATAGTAAATTAAACCTTCTTCACAAAAAACTCCAATTCTCCCATTGCATTTTTTTATATCATTAAATAATTGATATTTTGTTTTTGCAGCACTTTTATCTAGATATATTATTGATTTATATTTAAACCAATAATTTCTAATTTCTTGCTGTCTTCCTAAAATTACTTTATATCCATAACTAGCTAGGATAAATGATAAAGGCGCCTTATAGGGTAGTTCTCTAGAAGAGACTTCTATTGGAATGAATATAGCTATTTGATTTGGCATATGTATAAAACTTTATCATCACTTAGGATTGTATTACTTTTATTTAAAATTACTAATAAAAATATTAGTGAAAATAATTGTGTCAAGATTGGTATTCTAATTTTTCTTAGATACGGATTAATACCATATCTTATCTTTTTGAATTTAAAGTTATTTTCTAAAAGAAGTTTTTCTATTTCAAATAAATTATTTTTATTTTTAAAACTAGTGTTAAAAATTACATATTTATTACTAGATAATATAGTATTTGATAAAGCTTGCATGATTTTAGTATCATCAAAAAAAGAATTAGTAAAAACTTGAATAAGCAAAACTAAACTATAATTAGAATTAATATGATTTTTATTAGTAATATCACCAGTTATGAAATTTATTGATGGATTTTTATACTTGTTAGAATTTTTATATATCCTTTTTTTATCAATATCTAAACCTAAATATTTTTTGAATCTAATCATTCTTAAATTATCTCCTCTTCCACATCCAATATCTAATACAGATTCATATTTTTTTTTGGATAAGAAAAAAGCTAATAATATCCACAAAATTTGTTTTTCTATATTTAGGGAGTATCTAAATGGAAAAAAAATCATAATAGCTCAGAGCGTAAATTTTCTATAAGCCTAAGAGTGCTTTTCCCATCACTATTTCCAACCCATTCATTAAGTAATATTTTTTGATTGGGAGTTAATTTTTGACTTATGAATGGTTTTTTACTTAAACATTTTTTTATTATACTTTTTAATGAACTTTCTGATTTTGCAACAAATATATCACTATCTATAAGATCAATATAATATGGTTTGTATTCTTTTAAATTACATTCACCAAACTTTGGAATTATTACTTTTGACCCACGAGCAATTCCTTCAAATATTGAAGTACTATTAAAACCTATAATAATTGATGCATCATTTATTAGATTAATAGCATTTCCTTTTAAATTAATTTTTAAGTTTTTTAATTTTGATTGTTTTTGAAAGAAATCAAGCATATAGTAATTATCTCTGTAAGAACCTTTTAATTTGACAATAAATTCAACTTCAGGATATTTTTTTGCACAATCATAATAAGCAATACATATACCTTTTAATAATTTTTCCCAATTTAGAAATTCATGGGATCTTTTGAGAAACTCATTATGAGGTTCAGATCCTCCATGTGATTTTCTTGTGATTGATGGTAAGCCTGTTCTAAGTCCAAAACCAAATAAAATAATTTTATGTTTTGATAGAATATTATGTGTTTTTCTCAATCTGTGGGCTTGATCAATCCTTGGAGCGCCTATAACTTTTATTTTAGTTTTATCTGGATTAAAAACTTGTGATTCCTTTTGTAACTTTTTTTCTTTATTATTATAAACTAAAATTAGAGTTCCTTCGAAGATAGATCTTCTAACTGAATAAATATAATTAAATAATTCAATTCTGCCTTGTGTTTTTAAACATTCTTTATGTATTGCAATCCCTTTAATATCATTTTTATATGCTGCCTTAAATAGTTCTTGTTCTGCAAAATAACCATAATTACCAGTTAAAAAGCCAATAGGCTTAAATTTTTTTGGAAGATTACTGAATAAATAATCATAAAATTTAAATAATCTTTCTTTTCTTTTATTATGAATAATTGAGGCACTTTGGTAATTATTATCATCTATTTCCTTTGGTAAAAAGCACTTTGCAATTGCTTTTATCAAATCTCTTGAAATAGTAATGCATTCGAGATTGTTGAAATAATTAGAGATATATTTTGTATCTTGGTTAAAACCATCTTTTTGTAGTAAGATAATGAACTTCTTATTCTTAAAAAATAATTTTTTAATTATTGAACCTTTTCTATTTATAAGTACTTGATATATAAATATAATTACAGGAAGAGGGTAAAAATATATTTTTATAGAATTTACCATTAGATATATTGATGCCTTTCTATTTAAAAAGGACTTTAAATAATTAATACTTAAATCAGGAGAATTTTTTAAAAAGTTCATTTTAATCTTTCCATATACAACTATTAAATTGATCTAAAAGACCTTTCTCATCAACTAATTTTTTAATCTTGTACTTCTCCTCTGATGATAATTTATCTTTACTTATCCCGATTCTGGCTGCAGTAATTGGTTTTGATAATCTTTTTAAAGTTGTAGATTGTTTACCAGTAATAGATGATACTAAATTATACTCTCTATCACTATTATCATGATTTGCATACTCGTCAAGCCAACTAAGTTCTGAAAACTCAAAGATATTTTTAAGTGTTTTTTTTGTATTTTTTATAATCTCTTCATATCTAAATTCTTTATACCTCGAATTTTTTTCTAAATGTTTTTTATGTTTAAAAATAGATATCCACCTATCTGTAAATTCTTTCGGAGAATCCCACTTTTTTGCTTCTTTTAAACTATAAAAAATATCAAAAGGATCTCTTATGATATGGATTAATTTAGAATTAGGCCAGTAATTAAAGATCCTTTCACCATAAGAAATATTAGGCGGAGATTTTTCACACCAATCTTTATGATTATTTTTTTTTATAATTATTTTCATTAAACAATCAAGAACTTCCTCAGATGAATTTGAAAGTTTGATGGTTTTTAAAATTAATTCTTTTTCAATATTAAAAAATGCGGACCATTGATTTGCAATAGTATTTGTGTTGTAAGAATTATTTAAAAAGTATTGATCTAAATAAAACCAGTTGGTTTCAAGTGATGCAAATATATCTGGATGATTCCCTACAAACTTTCTCGTAAGTGAGGTACCACTTTTAAACATGCCTCCGATGAATAATGGCATTAGTCTTGACTCAGGCAAAGAAATTCTGCGTATTCTAAGTCATCATAAGTATCAATGTTTATAGATTTATATTTATTTATAAGACCTTTAATTTTTCCTCCGAATAATTTATCAGTTTCGAGAATATAATTATTTTTCGCGATATAAAAAACGCCATCTTTAAAATATGTGAGTTGACTATTTTGTCTTAGTGAATATTTATCAGCGTTATTAAAATTATTTTGAATATACCCATCATTTTTTATATTAAATTGTTTTTCAATTCTAAATTTAGAATCTGTTTCTTTTATCGACATCCATAGATCATCATTTGATTTCATAAATTTATCTATATTACTTCTTATCCATTCAATATTTCTAAAAGGTGATGTTGGCTCTAAAAATAGAGAATATTCATATCTAATATGATTTTTATTTAGATAAATTAATGCATCTTTCCAAACTTCTATTGCAAGAGCTTTATCATCTGAAATTTCACCATCTCGTTTTAGGAATATAGGATTATATAATTTAGCAACATGTCTATAGTATTCTTGTGAATCAGTACTTAAACATATATTTTTAATATTACAAATTTTTATAGCAGATTCAACGGTTCTTATAAGAAGAGATTTACCATTAATTTCGGTGATGTTTTTATTAGGAATGCCCTTACTGCCAGATCTTGCCGGTATTATTATGCAAAGTTTATTCTCATAATTCATATTTGTTTTATTCCCTGACATAAAAAGGAAGTTGGGAATCTAGCATGATCTTTTACAATATCTTTTTTACCTTCTTTAAAATTATCTATTTTTGATTTGATTTGATTACACCAGTCTGAAAAGTCTTTATCCTCTCTTTTCGCCTGCATTACATTAAGAATATAATTTAAAGCTTCAAAACTATCTCCTTGCTCTTTACATTTGATTTCTTTCAAATGATAGTCTTTAAATATTTGCTGCATGCCATAAGGGGTATATCTTATATAATCATGAGGAGATTGATGAATCTCTCTTATTGTAGGTTCAAAAATTATTAATTCTCCAAAATTTTTTAAGGATTTATAGCAATTAGAAAATAAGTCATTTTGATTTTTAAAGTGATGAACAAGATTAGGAATAAATATTGCATCATATTCATTCGCTGGTAAATTAAAAGTTAAATCTTGTTTTAGTTCAGATATATTTTTATAAGTTATAAAATTATTATGATTTATCATAAAATTGTTATAACTGCCTCGATCTTTAGCTGAAGATGGGCTACAGTCAAAACTTATAACATTTGCATTTCTAAAAAGACCGCCAAAAAGAGAACTACCATATAATTTTGTTCGTTCTAAAAGACAAATATTTTTATTTTCTTTATCAAGTGTTTTTAAAATATATTCAACTCCATCTAATAAAAGTGAAAAACTTGGGTATTTATCAATTTCAAAAACTTTATCTCTCAGAATCTGTAAATGATCAATTTGACCTTTATTTAGATTATTTTCGCTCTTAGAAGAATTCATTAAATAAAACCTCTTTTTGTAAGCATTTTGGAATTATAGTATCCTAAAGGCTTTTCATTTAAAATTGCAACATTAAATCTACCATCTTTACTTTCAGCCCATTCCCAATTCCTATAAAACTTACCCTTTAAATATCTTACATTTGCAATCCTTCCATCAATTAATAAAATAGTTGCTGGCTCTAGCCATGACTCAATTTTTAATATGTCAGAAGATATTGGTGACCTTATAAATCCTATTTGAGTGGTTTTAATATCTGCATCAGATTTTAATTTTGGAATATCATGGTGACTTGGACCATCTAAATAAATAATTTGAGGAACATAATTTATTTTCCCCTCATAATAATGTGAACCATCATCTCTAGATAAGTCTTTAACTATTTTGCATATAGATGAATTAATTTTTAGATTTTTTGATGATTTCTTAAATCTTTTTGTAGCAATATCCAAGAATCTTTTATGAACCTCAAATATTTGCAATAGCGTAAAAGAAATATCATAATCATTGATATCTAAATCAGACAAATAACTATGGAAAATATAAGTACTAAAACCACTGCCAAACTCTAATATGCTGCTTGGTTTAGTAGATTTGCAAATAAAATGTAATCTAGCTAAATCTTCAATGTTAGGCTCAACTAAATTATTTTTTTGTGCTTCTTCTTTAAAAATATCTATTGGAATGCTATTGCATCTTAAATATTCATTCGCTTCTTCTTTAGAAGAGAAAGGATTAACTAAAGAATCTATATTGACCTTATACATTAGTAATGCAGTTCCTTTTGAATATTGGGAAATTTAATAGAGGTGAGGATTTCGCACATTAATTTTCCAGAATTTCCATCTCCAAGATGCTTAGAGGATGAGTATTTTTTATGATTAGCTTGTTTAATAATAGCCTGATAAATTTCTTCAGAATTGTGGTTTACATTAGTAACATTTATACTTGATTCTCTATGTTTTTGCCTATTTCCTATATTAACTACAGGAACCCCTAAAAAGGCACCCTCTCTTAAACCTGAAGATGAATTCCCAATAAGACATTTGCATTGATTTATTAAAACTAAATAATCATTGGGGGGGAAATTTTTATATAAATGAATATTTTTAATAGTATCGTATTCTTTATTTAATCTTATAGTTTTAGAAATAATTTCACTCCCTGAATCAATATTTGGCCATAACCAGACTATTTGAAAGTCATTAGATATTTTTATAATGGCCTTTACTAATTCTTTTATGGCTAAAGAATTGTTAATGTATTCGGTTGTAACTGGATGCATTAAAACTACTACGTATGGTTTTTGAAAATCAATCTTGTCACCAATTCCAAATGAATTATTAAACATATCTTTTCTATAATTTAAATCCGTATCTTTTATGAGATCTATACTGGGGCAACCTACATTGAAAACATATTTTGGATCTTCCCCCATAGCTATAATTCTTTTTTTTGATAATTCTGATGCAGGGAAATGGATATGAGAAAGTTTTGTAATGGCATGTCTAACTGATTCATCTATAGATCCAGTTTGATCTCCGCCTTGCGTATGAATTATAGGTATATTCATATAACTAGCTGAAACTGCAGTAGCAAGTGTTTCATATCTATCTGCAATTGTAAGAACAGCATCTGGCTTTAAATTTTGAATTGCGGAGCTCGTCTCAATAATTCCCAGACCTGTTGATTTTGCCATGTTAATAGGCTCATCCCCTTCAATAATAAAATTTAATTCATAATCCACTTGAAAACCATCCTGCTTAATTAAATCAAGAACTTTTCCATATTTTGCTAATAGACCAGATGCTCCAACAACTATCTTTAGTTCTATAGATTTATTAGATTTAGCTTCTTTAAGAAAAGATTTTATCCTTCCATAGTTCGCTCTACTATTTATAAAAACTGCTATTTTCATGATTACATTTTACTCTATATCTTCTTTTTTTAAAATGTTTTTTGCATCCAGATTATATTTTGCTTTCTTCCCAATAACATTCTTTAAATCGTCTTCATTAAGATAACCGCCTGGTTTGCGCCAGACAATATCATTTTTAGTTATTGTCTGCCCTTTTTTGATGTTTTTCTTAATTCCTACACTTCTAGCAAATTTAATTTTTGTGGCCTTTAGTTTCTCTTCAAAAGTATCTTTATTAGTTTGTGTATTTAATTTCTGAAAATAATTTTTTGCTTTTATTATTTCTCCAAAATCACTAATTATTAATGATGAGGAAGAATCAGGACCGAACATTTTTTTATCAAATGTAACATGGGTTTCTATTATCGTACATCCTTTTGCGAGAGCATAATATGCTGTTAATTTATTTCCAGAATGTTCTGAAAGACCGGAGGGTATTCCAAATTTATCTTCGATTAATTTTACATTATTGAAACCTATGTTTTCGGGAGATGTTGGATATTCAGTAGTGCAATGAAGAATAGAAAATTTATTATTTTTAATATGCTTTCTAAATTTTGTTTTTATTTCTTTAAGTTCATCCCAATTGGCCATTCCAGAACTAACTATAACTGGAATATCTAATTTACTTATTTGATTAATTAGTTTTTTGAATTGTAGATCACCAGAGCCTATTTTTATAAAATCAAGTTCATTTGAATTTATAATTTCTAATGCCTCTAAGCTGAATACAGAAGCTCCTACTAACATTTGCTTCTTTTTGCAATGCTTTAAAAGTCTTACCCATTGCTCCTTTTTGAATTCAATTCGTTTCCAATATTCAAATCTATTCTTATCTTCATAAGAGAAATTTACTCTGAATTGATCTTCTAATGAAGATTCATATTCTGATAGATGAATCTGAAATTTTATTGCCTGGCATCCTACTTCATATAAATAATCAATCATTGAATGAGCTAAACCCTCTGATCCTTCGTGAGATTGTCCAACTTCAGCTATGATTAGTGGATTTTTAATATTAAATTCTTCATTTTTTATTTTAATTTTTTTCATATTAAAAATTATATTTTGGTGATTTAACAAATGCTTGATGATCTAGAAATTATATTCTTATTTTCACTATTGATTATACATTTTGATCCAGCCACTAAAATGCAAAAGAATATATTTAATCTTCCATCATATAAAACTACATCAAATGACTGATGAAAGGAGGCTATTAATAGGGAAATGATCCAGTATTTATTTATTGAATTCGAGTTATTATATTCAATTCTTAAACCTTTAAATATTAAGAAAACTATTAAAGAAGTTAGTATTAGAGAAAAAGCCAATCCATAGGATTGTGCCATTTGTAAAGGTAGATTATGCGCATGTTGTATATTATAATTACCTCCTTTTAGTAAATATAGTGCTGCAAAAGTGCTTCCACCCCATCCTAGAAGTGGTTTATCTAATATTATAAAAGAGGATTTCTGCCATATTTCATATCTAATAGTTTTTGATAATGAAGTAAAATTTATAAATGATAATTTATTAATTATTTGGTTGGTAAGAATTAGTAAAGTTTCAATTCCTAGAATATTTCCACATAGATAAATTATAGTAATCATTAAAATAGCTGAAATTAATATAAATAAAATTATCTTTAGTGAAAAACTTAAGATAATTGAAAATAAAGCTCCTATCATTGCATTTCTAGATTGTGTAAGATTTATATTTAATAAAAACAAACCTAAAATAATAATACAAATTAATAAGTTGAGTAGATTTTTTCTATTTTGAATTATTTCAAAAATAAGGAAAGGTATAACAGCACATAAAATAAAACCAGTGTAGTTTGGATTATTAAAAAGACCTGTAATACTTTTAGATGAAATAATTCCGGGCTCTCTCTGATACCAAACTATTAATCCATTTAAGAAACTAAATGGTCCATAAATATTAAAAAATTTTTGGAGAAAACTAGATATTAATATAGGAAAAGCACTAATAATAATTAACTTACTGAATTCTTCTCTCTGTGATTGTTTATTTAAATAAGCTGGAATAGCTAGGAAAATTATAAAGAATGGTATCCAATTAAATATATCAAATAACAAATCAGTTCTATTACTTATGCCATGAAAAAAAATTAAATTTCTTAAAGTACTTACCAATAAAATTCCTATAGATATAAAAATAGGTATATTTAAATTATCTTTAATTATAGATTTCTTATTTATATAAATTGATAATATTGCAGAAAATATTATCAATATTATTCCAATTAATGGAGCAGAAATTAAAAATAAAATACCTGCTTTAAATAATAATTCGCCCTTAGATAGTAAATTATATTTTTCTTTCATAAATATCCTTAACTTAATTAAAATTCCAAAACCAAATATATTTTAAAAGAATTTAAAAAAAAATCTAGTTATAAGATTTTAAAGTTTTGTATACTCCTGAATTGTTAATTTGTTAATCTTATGAACATCAAAATTTTTAATTACTTTTTGCCTAGCAGCTTTACCAAATTTTTTAATAAGATTATTATTTTTATAGAGTTTTAAAATACTATTTTTTATTTCAATTGGACTTTTAATATTTACAATTAAACCTGTTTTATTATGTTCAACTATTTCTTTGCATCCAGGAACATTTGTTGTAATTATCCCTTTTTCCATTGAAGCAGCCTCTAAGAGAGCTCTAGACAATCCCTCTCTCCATGAAGGTAAAACGACAACATCTATTTCTCTGTACAAATCTCTCATATTCTCAACATGACCTAAAAAGAATATATTACTTAATTTTTTAAATTTTTTAAATTCCTTTGTTTTTAATACACTTCTGTTCCCTAAATCTAATTCTCCTGCAATAAAAAGTTTAATAGGTAATCCGATTTTCCATAATAATTTGCAGGCTTTTATTAGCTCAATGATACCTTTCTCTTTAATAATTCTTGAAGGAAAAAGTAATTTGAATTCATTTATATCAATCTTTTTATTATTTGGTTTAAAGTATTCTGTATTAATTCCTGATCCAGGAATCAATACAGATCTATTAGTTGTCGTTAATTTAAGTTTTAAAAATTTCTCCCTATCATATTTATTTTGGAATATCATTGTATTACTTAAATTACTAAAAATTAATCTAAAAAGTCTATTAAATAATAAATAAATAAATTTTATTTTTATGTTTTTAGATATAAATAAAGGACCTATACCGGTAATAGTATTTATTATTTTTATTTTTCTAAATAAGCTTGCTGATAAAGTACCATACAAGCACGCCTTTAAAGTAAAGTGATGCACAATTTCTGGTTTAATCTTGGAATATAGTTTAATTAGCTCCAATAAAGAATAAAATTCTCTTAATGGGTTTATTGATTTTCTATTTAAGTTCCAATTAAATACTTTAAAACCCATATTTTTTAATTCTTCTGAATATTTGTCATTAGGGCAGATTATATACATTTCATAGTTTTTTAAATTAAGATATTTTATTAAATCAATTCTAAAATTATATATATACCAACCTGTATTAGCGGTTATTATGATTTTTGTATGGTCTTTAGATTTTAAATCTAAATGCATTTTGAATCTTAGTTTATAATTCTATATTATTCTAAAAAGATTAATAATCAAAAATTTTGAATTAAAATTTTTATATTAAAAATATATTCAATCAATATATATTCTACATAATTTTTGATTGTGTTTCATTAAAAATTTATGATCTAAAGGATTCTCATTCTTTTCATATATATATCTAATTGAGTTTAGATTTTTTAATAAAGATTCACTTTGCATATTATTTTTAAGAGGACATAATAATCCATATTCGTGAAAAGATTCATTATTTTTATTCTGAGAATAATATCCTATAACTATATTCATTCTGAAAAATTGATTTTCTTGAACTTCTTTTAAGGTTTTTATATTTACCTTTAGATCATTTATAATATTATTGTCTTTCATTATTTTCTTAATGAGGAGGTTTTGCTCAGATCGAAAATCATAATCTACTAAATCTTTCTTGTTTGGGTATAATTTTCTTAAATTATTGATGTCTTTACTAATAATTAGTTTTCTTTTATTTTTTTTAATATTCTTATCAAAATTATAAAGTTTATTTTCTATAATTTCAATTAAATAACTTTTACTAATAATCTCTTTAAAATTTAATCTTATTCTTAAATCTTTAATATTTTTTTCTTGGTTTTCAACATTAAAATTTATAAAATTATAAGGATCAGAAGCATTAGCAGGATTAAATGAAGAAAATAAATATAAGTAAAAGAAAAAGAATTTTAAAAATAAATATTTCTTATTTTGAAGAATTTTCATAAATAATTATGACATTAAATCGTTATTTTTATTAATTACTTTAATTAATTATACTAACATAATAAACTTTTATTATGTTAAGAATAAAAATAAAAATTATTTTCACTTATTACTTTTTAGTAAAATTATTTTATATTTAAAAAAATATATTGGAAAGAATAAAAATATTAAGAATAGGAAACCTACCTACTTCATTAAATCCTGGCCAAGGAGAAGCAGCTCACCAACTTTTTAAATCTAGATTTTTTAATACAATAATGTTTTCACCTTCAGATCCATGTAATGCCTATGATAAAGAAATTAACTTATATGGAAATAACCTTTTTTATATACCTTTCCCTAATAAAATTTTTCCAAAAAATATAACTTTTTTTAAACGAATATTTTTATCCTCCCATAGACTAAAAAATATTTTTTATGCTTCTATAAATATTTTAAAAAACAAAGTTGTATACTCTCAAAAAATAATTCATATTCATCATATCTTTTTTGCAATACCTGCCATAATTTTGAAGTTTTTAGGAAAAAAAATAGTTATTACAATTCATGGTTCAGATATTCATAAGATAAACAATTCAAATTTATTGAGATCAATCTTAAAATTATTTGATTTAGTATTAGTAGTCTCTCTTTATCAAAAGAAAATATTGGCTAAATTTCTTAATCAGAATAAAATAAAGTATATTGGAAATGCAGTTGATTGTTCCTTTTATAAAAATGAGATCAATTATGATAAAAGAGAAAATATAATAATTAATATAGGTAGTTTAAGATGGCAAAAAAATCAAAAATTACTTTTAGAGGTATTTAATGAAATTTATAAAATATTTCCATCTTGGAAATTAATTATTTTAGGAGAAGGAGAGGAAAGAAAAAATATGGAGAAATATATTTCTTCAAATAATTTAAATGAGATTGTTTTACTTAAAGGGTCTGTTGATAAAAAACAAGTAAATTATTGGCTTAATAAATCAAAAATATTTATTATGTGTTCTTTGACAGAGGGTTTTCCAAAGGCACTCCTGGAGGCATCTGCCTGTGGATGTGCATCTATATCAACAAATGTAGGTGATTGTCCTGATTTCTTACAAAACATTGGCTTGGTTTCACATAATAATAATAAGAAAGATTTATATCTAAATATTTTTAAATTAATAAATGATCAGGATCTAGCAAAATATTTTAGTAAAAAAGCAATTAATAAAGTTAAGAAGTATTCTTGGGAATCTTACATAAAAATTCATAAAGAATTATATTTAAGTTTATTAAATAAAAAAAATTAACTTATTATATAAAATGAGGCTAAAGCAATTTTATGTATAAGAAATATTTAAGTTTTAATGTATATAAAAAAAATTGTCGGCGTTTAGATAGAACAAGAAATGATAAATTACATTTTTTTTCATCTTTAATTGCAGTTCGAGTTTCTTTTATTTTGTATAAATTAGGATTTAATCCAGATTTAGTAACTTTATTATTTGGTATTTTTGGAGTTTCTGCAGCATGCATGTTTTTTTATGGGTTCCCACTATTTGCTTATCTTCTTTGGCGAATACATATTATTTTAGATATGGCAGATGGAAACTTAGCTAGAGCAACAAAAAGATTTAATGATTATGCCAAAATAACAGATAAATTTACGCATATAATCGTAAATCTAATGGTTTTCTCAGCCTTGTTTTTAAGTAGTGAGTATGTTCTAACTAGTAGAAATAATCTTAAATTATTTATAACTTTATTAAGCATATATTCTATTTATTTTTTATTTGATATAATTTCCGCATCTACTGGATTTAATTCTTTTATAAGAGCTCCATCTAATTTAATAGCAGTAACAATTAAAAATATTTGTACTCAAGAAGGGTTGTTGTTTTTTGTCACAACAATTCTTTTTCTCGAAAAAAGAAATCTTATAAATTCTGATTCTTACTATTCCATATTATTAATTTTTTATAATTTTACTTATTTATTAGCAGTATTAATTAAAATATATAGTCTGAAGATTAAAAAAGTATAATTTATTATGTGCGGTTTCTTAACTTGCTTTATAAATAAAAATAATAGAGATAATTTAATTACATTTGATGAATTTAAAAATGCATCTTTGGATATTTCACATAGGGGACCAGACTCAAATTCAATTTTTAATTTTAAAAATAATGTCTATTTTGCGCATTATAGATTATCAATAATCCATAGGAATCCTTCTTCAAATCAACCTTTTTTTAGTAAATGTAAAAGATATATTTTATGCTTTAATGGTGAAATTTATAATTATAAATATTTATCTCAAAGATATTTTCCAAGAGAAAATATTAAAGGAGATACAGAATTATTGATGTATCTTTTGGTAAATAAAAAATATGATAATTTTTTAAATGAATTAGAGGGTATGTTTTCATTTGTATTTTATGATATAAAAAAAGATTATTATTTTGCGGCCAGAGATAGATTTGGAATTAAACCACTTTATTACTATATTGACGAATATAATTCAATCTTTTGCTCTGAGCCTTATCCCATAGCAAAATTAAAAAGATTCGAAATTGATGAAATAAGCTTAAAAGAATTGCAATGTTTTAGAAGACCTACTCCAGGCTATTCATTTTATAAAAATGTAAATGAATGTTTGCCTGGATTTATAATAAAAAAAAATAAAATTGAAAGATGGAAGGAATCTTTATCTAATAAGTGTTCAGATAAATTTTGTCAGGATGAATTATTTGATAGGATTAAATATGTTTTTGATCTTAACACTATTGGAGACTTACCACATTGTTCTTTTCAAAGTGGTGGAATTGATAGTTCTTTAATTGCTTTATTAACTAACCCTAGCAAAGTATATACTGTAGGGATGATAGATGATAACGAATATATTATGGCAAAAAAGATAGCACAAAAATTAAATATTTTAATAAAAGAATTTATGATAGATAAAAATCAATTTATTGATCTTTTAGAAAATTATTTACAAATCAAAAAGGAACCAATAAGCGTTCCAAATGAAATTCTTATATATAAGATATGCGAGGAAATAAAATCTATTAATAAATTTTTCTTATCGGGAGAAGGTGCAGATGAAATATTTTTTGGATATGATCGAATATTTAAATGGTCTCGTACTGAAGGTAATATATCTAATGACCAAAAATTTTTAGATGCATTTTTGAAAAAGTATTGTTACTCAAGAACACTTTTTAAAAGTGAAAGACTCTTAAAATTTTGTCATCAAATCTTTAGTAATTGTGAAACTAGAACTGATTTTCTTGAAGATTTTTTTCTAAATTTTCATTTAGTAGGATTACTAGCAAGAGCTGATAGAGCATCAATGGCAGCAGGAGTTGAAGCACGAGTTCCTTTTTGCTCTCATACAATTAGTAACTATATGTATAGAAGACCATATGAAATTAAAATCAAGGGTGATTTTGCAAAATATCCTTTAAGAGAAATTATAAAAAAAAGTTCTTTGAAATTTATTTTAAATACTCCAAAAATAGGCTTTAGGACTTTAGTGCCAGGTTTTAATCAATTAGAAACATATGATTATATGCTAAGATTATTCATAAAAAATTATAAGAAAAAGTGATTATTGGTTATACTGCCGGTGTTTTTGATCTTTTTCATGTAGGTCATGTTAATCTTTTGAGGGCTGCCAAAGGATTATGTACTCATTTAATTGTGGGAGTAAGTTCAGATGAAATAGCTATATATAAAAATAAAAAACCTGTAATTTCTTTCGAAGATAGAAAAGCAGTTGTAGAATCCTGTAAATATGTTGATTTAGTTGTGGGACAATATTCTTTAGATAAATATGAGGCTTTTAAAAAGATTGGATTTAATATTCTTTTTGTTGGAGACGATTGGTATAATAAAGGACAATGGAAAGACATTGAGAAAAAAATCAAACCTGCAAAGGTTATTTATCTACCCTATACCCGAACAGTAAGTTCTACTATAATCAATAACATATTAGAAAACAAGAGAAATTCATTGTAAAAATTTTAAGATTAATTTCTAAAATATTTTGAAAAAATTTTTATAAATATTTCCAAAAGTGTATAATTTTTAATCATATTTAATTTTCTTCTTATAAAGGAAAAATTATTTTGAGGTTTGTTTATTTTATAATCTTCTTTTATTGCTCTAATCTCACAAACTATAGAGTATGGATTATCTTTTATTTTCTTTTTTTTTAAAAATTTTGTTACTCTAAATTTTGTTTGATTACATTTTATCCAACCTAAGTATTTTCTCTTTTGAGAAAAAACTATATCAATATTTATAATTTTAAGATATTTAGAAATCTCAAATATTATATATTCTAAATTTCCTTGAACGAATTCTTTTTTGCCATGAAGAAATAAAGGAAAATTTATTATAAGAATTCCTGACTTATCTTTTAAAACCCTTGATATTTCAGAAATCCCTTTTTGTAAGCTAACGCCATATTCATACCAATGTTCAATAGATTGATTAGAGATGCAATAATCATATGTTTTAGATCTTAATGGTAAATTCGTGACTGATCCTATTATATTGGCTAATGTTTTTACGCCTCTGGAATTATATTCTTGAACATCTATTCCATCTTTTTGAATTAGATACTTATTAGTTGATCTTAAAATAGAAGATTTTGCTCCACAACCTATTTCTAATATCTTTGAATTAAAGTTTAGATCATCTAGAAATTTTTTATTTAGGAACTCTACGCTATTATGTAAAGGACTTTCCTTTTCCTGATAATTAAAATTTTTATATTTATCAATATTTATGAAATTTAATTTGATAAATTTATAATTTTTTTTAAGAAATTCATCTAAATATTTTTTGTAATTATTTATAAAAATTTTCATTTAAGTCAACTTAAAAAATTTAATTATCAATTTTAAAATTAATAATGGTTCAAAAATATAAAAAACTTTACTTAACCAAATTGTCTTAATTGCCCTAAGCATTCTATTTTGGTTGATTTCACCTGTTAAAGATGCAGTAATATTTAAAGAAAATCGAGAATTAATATTTTTAAAATAATCTTTCAAAAATTTTATATTTTGATTTTCTGTTTGTATAAATATTTTCAGATCATAATTTTTTCTATATAAAATCTTGAATCTTTGTTTTAGCTCACAATTATTTTCATTATTTTTAATAATTATAAATTTATTTTCTAATTTATAGTCTTTGCTTAAATCATTTTCAATTAAGTTTATTATTGCATTATTAAATGATTCTAAACTGTTTGAAATAATAATTATTTTGATGATTTTTTTAATCCCATAAGTTTTTAAATATTCTTTAATCTTTTTTTTGTACTTTTGAATGAAAATTTCTAATGCCATTAAATCTGTATTTATTAAATATTCTTTATGGTTTTTAAAATTTTTCGTTAGATCTTTATTTATTTTAGAAATATCTATTTGTTTTTCATCTAAGCCATTTATGTAGTAATAAATATATTTTTTTTCATCATAATTATAAATTAACTTATAGTCTTTACTTCTTACGCAACATATTCTATTCGATTGTCCTAAAAATCTTGCATCACATCTTGCTAGTTTGTTATAGGAAATTTTACTTTGATTTAAGTATGGAAGAAGTGAATCACTATAATTTAATTGAGAATTTGGAAGATTAATATTTAAATAGTCTAGTAAAGTGGGAAATATATTTATTGTAGATATTTGCTCTTTAAATTGCCTGTTTTTAATTCCTGGCAAAGACATAAAGAAAGGAATCATTATATTATCATCTGTCATGAAAATATCATGTGTCATTTTTTTCCTTTTTAATAATTCTGGGGTTATACCCCTAGAGGGGTCTGGATATCCGTGATCAGAACATAATATAAAAATAGTATTTGAATGAGTATATCCATTCTCATAAAATAAATTAATAGTATTTTCTACTTTATTTGAAATCTTTGGATCTTCTCTACAATTGTAATCAATAAACCAGAATTTATTTTCTGGTTTTAAACCATTGCTTTCATTTCTTAATGCATATTTTATGAATTTTAAAATATCATTATTTGTCCACCAATTTCCATGACTAAATTTTCTTGGCCACTTATGCCTTGGATAAATATTTAAGCAAGTTAATTTTTCTCTGATATCTGGATGCATTAAAGCCGCATAACATTGCCACCCTTCTTGATTTAATATTGAGGTTAATGATGGATATAGCTTTCTATCAAATCGAAAATCATTATAATTTGCTCCAAGTATGAATGAATGCTGTCCAGTCATCATTGCACTTATTGACATCACAGTACTAGGGGCAGAAGTAACTACTTCAGTAAATTCAATAGATTTTTGTTTGAATTTATCCATTATTTCTAGTCTCGAGCGATCATCACTAGAATAGTAACGCCTCACTGAATCAATAAATATCCAAACTATATTCAATTTAAGTTCTCCTAAAAGAAAATAACTTTAATCTGGTTTCTTCCCATTTATTGAATTTAGAACCATTTGAATGCATCCAATCATTAGTTAATAATTTGAAATTATTTTTTTTAAAGTTATTTATAATTTTTGTTTCTGTTCTATAAATTGCAGAATATATGGTTTGTAATTCTTTGGAATATTTATTATTTAATAAATATTCAGATTTTATAGCTACTGGCTCTCTTAAAATTAAAATAGATTTATTTATTGAGTATTTTTCTAAGAAATTTAAAATCTTATAAAATTTTTGTTCATTTAGGTAGAGTAATAAACCTGAAATAAAGATTAGATCATAGGGTGCATTTTCTGGATTTTTTTCAATACAAATATCGCCAAAATAATAATTTATATTTTTGCAATTATGATTCCTTTCAATATATTTTTTACCTAAACTTAGCATCCCTTTAGAGGTATCTGTAGCTAAAACATTTCGACAATTTTGAGAAAGTAAATTAGTCCATTGACATGTTCCTGCACCTATTTCAATGCATGATTCATAATATTTATTTAAATCTTTTAGTAGAGATTTTACTTTTTTTTGCTCTATATTACTTTTCTCAATTGATAATTCTTTATCGTAGGAAAGGTTACTAATACTATGTATATAAGATAATTGCTTTTTAGATTGTTCTTCCCAGAAATCTTCCATTTTTTTAAAAATCTATATTAGGAATACTTGAACCTTGAATATTAAAAATTTTCATATCTGATAAAAATTCATGATTAAATGTTGTTTTATCATTAGAAAATTTACCTGGAATAGGAAGAATTCTTACTCCTAAGGGTTTATTTAATTTCTCAGAGAGTGTTATAACATCGCAAATAATAGATCCAATGGTTTCGCTAAATATTTCCCCAGGGACAGGAACCATATCTAATCCGCATCCACAAACGGTTGAATAGAGCAAAAGAGATTCTATCCTAAGAATCCCCTCACAGGATTGTTTCGCAAGCCACTCATCTTCTAATGGTGAGAACATTACACCATTAAAGCCTGCTTTTTTAGCTCCTGATAATTTAAATGATTCATTAATTAAATTAGTTAACCTAGAAGTAATTGATAATGATCCAAGATTTCCTAAAGTATTGACACTCAAAAGTTCATATAAGAGACCAATACTTTGATTAGTTCTTGGGATTGGAGCTAATGATGCATCAATACCCTCATAATTAATTATGGAATTATTTACAAGTAAGTTATTTAATTCATGAAGGATATCAATAAGTTCATTTTTATATTGAATAAGATTTTCTGCAAAATTATTGTTTGAATTTTCATAACATTTATCAATTAATGAACCAAGAGTTTCTAATCCAACAGAATAGGATAAAGGTTTTTTAAAATTTGAAAATGGGAAAAAAGGAGTATTCCTTGTCTTGCCATTGCTGATTCCTAATCTGAAGTTATCAAATCCATTATTAGATAATCTTGAAATATCAATTATAGTTTTTGAGTAAGCATATATAAGTGATTGGTCAGTTTTATCAACTATAAGATGAATAAAAATTGTATTAATTTTAGTAATTATGGTTTTAATGATTTCTGAAATATTATCTATATTTTCAAATTGAAAACTATTCAAACTCATTGAGAACCAATCAATGGAGGAACTTCTGAATAAAGATTCTAAATATTTAAGTGTATTTATTAGACTTGGTAGACTTGTTATTGATATATTTTGACTAAATATTATATTAATTCTAAGGGTCTTGATATCAAAAGATTTATTTTTGAAAATTTCAAACTGTTCTAATATCATTTTAAGTTGTTTTTTAATTTCTTTTTCTGTGCTCTCATAACTTATTTCCAAAGATGACGTTATTGTTCTAAATTTTATTTTTTTCATTTTTTTAAACTCCTAAATTTTAAAAAATCATCAGTATTATTTATTTCAAAAATATTATCATTATCAATTAATAGATCGAAATCTTTTAATTCTTCATCAGGAATTAAATCTGAGGTGTAAATTGATTTATAGTCTTCACCAATTAAATTAATCCAAGATTTTATTTTTGATACTTTAGTTCTTATTATTCCCAATGATTCAGGATGATTTCTATTTAAAATATTTCCATAATATTTTCTGATTATTACATTATTTTTTACTTCTAAATTGCAAGCTTTCTGAGATCTTTCTTCTCTTATTGAACCTACAATAATATTTTCTGAATTATTTGATCTGAATTTTTGAAAGAAATCATTATCTATAAAATAATCACCTGAATATATATCTATTATTTCATCATCAGGTAGAGAATTTATTGCTAAAGCTAGGCTATGAGCACTTTTAGTGTATGACCAAGAATGATTAATTACAACATTGATATCAGGATAATTATTTAATACTGATAGAGAACGAAAACCTAAAACAAAAAGTATTTTTTGTCCATAAGTTTCTATAAAATTCTCCAATATCGTTTTTTTATTGATAGGATTTTTTAATAGTATTTTTGGGAAAATATCTGAAGTGTCATAAGATTCTCCTGCGGCAAGGATAATTGCTCTGTTCATTATTTTAATTCTTCTATATCTACAGGATTAAAATAAGGTAAATTAAGTTCATGTTTAGCAGTCTTGTAGGGAAAAATTACTGAATTTAAGAAATTATCTATTATTAAATTTGAATTTACTAATATATCTTCTCTTAAAGAATATGGTTTAATTTCTTTATAAGAAAATATGTAACAAGGTACTTTTTTACAATTTAGTCTTAATGCAACCTCTAATCTATGATGACCATCCATTACAAGATTATGCTCAATGGCAATAACTATTGGCTGTTTCCATTTTTTTTCTTCTTTTATTTTATTTAATAACCAATTTACTCTGTTTTCATCAAATTCTTCAATGGGGTTCAATTTTTTTGGATTTATAAGAAAGCTTTTCATTTTAATAAAATTTTAATTATTTTTTGATAGTAATCTTAAGCAACTAATGTATTCATCATAATTATTAAAGGATAGGACTTTTTCACCTAAATCATAATAACGCATTGTGAAATCTTTTCTATTCTCAAAAATCACCTCATGGAAATATTTATTAGAGTTTTTTGATTTATTTTTAAAAATATCTAATGATTTTTCAAACCAATTAAAAATTGCATTTCTATTCATCCATGTAATTCCATACATTTTTAAAGAATTTTGATGATTTCTTGAAGAACTTATATAAACATTTGAAATAAAACCATCTTTAGAATAAGAATTTTCAATTTTGGTATCAATAAATCCTCCTTTATCATTACTTTTAGATAATCCTTTTGTAGTCCAGTAAATTAATTTTTTTGATGAATATTCTTTATGATTTATTTTTATATAATTTTTTAGATTTTTTAAATCTGAATCATCAAAGACGCTATCTGCTTCTATTATTAAAATACCTTCATCCAAATTTTCACCAATATTTAGAATTTTATTTATTGCTAAATATAAAGATATTAAATTGGAATCATTATTAAATTCTTTATTAACAACAAACTCAATATTCATTTTGTAAATGCTATTTTTATTAATATCATCAATTATTTCTTTGTATTTATGACCAACTACTATATATAGAGGTTTATTAGAAATCGTATTTACTTGTTTTATCAATCTATTTATTGCACTTTCACTATTAAATTGAACAAGTGATTTAGTAATATAATTAAATTCCTTTGGAGTAGATTTTTCTAATCTGTTTCCTCTACCTGCTGCGAGTAAGATTATTATCAACTTTATATAACTCCTTTAAAGATTTTAAATTAATATTATCAATAGAATATTGATTATTTGAAAATTTTGAAATTTGCTTACAATTTAAATGCTTTGCTTCATCAAATTTTTCTTTAAAATTAGAATATTTATTGAAATAAACAGCATTTTCTCTAGCTGTATCTCTATTTTCAGGAATATCTGTGATAATACATCTACAACCAAAAGACATTGCTTCAATTAGGGAGTTTGACATTCCTTCGCTATAGCTTAAATTTATAAAAAATTCAGATATTTGGTAGTAATATTTAATCTCAGAATGATTAATATGGCCTTTAAACATTATTATTTTTTTAAAACTTTTATATTTATTTTTTAAGCGATCAAGCTCAGGTCCTCCTCCAATAATATTCACATAAATTTTTATGATTTTATTAAATTCTATTAATTGATTTAAAGTATAATCAATATTCTTTCTTTTAATCATTCTAGATGAAATTAAAAAAGAATTTTTAATTTTTAATTTCTCATTATATTCGCCTTTCTCAATAATATTTGGAAAAATTATAATATTCTCAGTTAATTCTTTAGAAATAGTTCGAACTGATTTTGTTAATAGATGGAGATATGTCTTCTTAGAATTACAAATTAGTTTTAGAAAATATCTATTAATAAATATTTTAAAATCAAATTGATTTTCTTTATCTCTATAAAGTAAAGATTTTTCACCTACTCTAGTAACTTTAATTATTAATTTAGCGTTAAGAAAAATTGATAATATATATCCAAAAAATATTAAGGATCCATTTGAATGTATATGAATATTTCTAATGCTTAAAAAATTTAAATTACAAATATTTATTAAAATAAAACTATATTTATTATATTTTTGAACTTTAATATTACTTTCAGAATTATATACTTTCCATATTCCATAATCACTAAAAATTATATTTTCTGTACTTAAATATTTTGCTGATATTTTCGAGAGATTCAATAAATTTATTTCAGCGCCTCCAGGTCTATTTGAACCAAAACTTCTTATTAGGTGTAAAATTGTCATGATACTTTATAAATATAATCACATAATTGATCAGCTTCTTCTTTCGAATGAGTTATTAATATTGAGGTGCTAGAGACTTCTTTTAACAAATTAATACATTTATTTCTAGATTTTAGATCTAGACCTTTAAAGGGCTCATCCATTGCAAGAATATTATGTTTTTTATTATTTGATTGTTTTAATTCAAAAATAGTTCTTAAAATATTTAATCTCTGTGCTTGTCCTCCACTTATAGAGGAAGCGTTTTCAGATAAGTTTATGAATAAATTATTTTCATCTTTGAGGTTAAATTCAAAATAAAGATTTGATTCTTTAAGTAAATAAATTAAATAGTTTAAATTTTGTTGTATTAATTTTTTATCGTTATCATTTACGATATATTCAATTATTGGACAATTTGGAATGTAATTAAATTGAGATAAATAAATAAAATTATTTTTTTTATTTGAATAAATTTTTAGTCTTCCTTTTTTAGTCATGAAGACTTCTTTCTCTTTTATAGGAATTGCAATCCCAGTTATTAAATCTAAAAATGATGTTTTTCCAATTCCGCTTTTTCCTATAATTCCTGTCCAATTATTTTTTATAATATCAAATTCAATATTTTTTTTGTTTATTTCAATTTTTTCTAGGGTGATATTAAGTAATGATGTTTTTTGCAAGCCTGAATTTATATCTTTTATTTTTTCTATTTCGCCAATTCTATCTATTATTTTTAATTTTTCTTCAATTGGAATTTTTATTAGACTTAATTGTATAAATTTATTAATCCTCTCAATATTGGCTGAATTACAATTTATAGCTGATATTGCAACAAAAATACTTTGTAAAGATGGAATAATTTTCTGGATACTTAGAGCTAAAATTGCTAAGAGAGATAATATATTTGTGTCAGATAAACTAATTAATCCAATACAGGCTAGAGATAATAAACCGAATGTTTCTGCAATGAATTTAGGATAAATAGAGAGAAAATTATTCTCTGCTGACATATTCTTAATATCTTTATCATTTTTCTTAAGAAATTGAATAATTCTGCTTGCTTTAATAGAATTTTTTAAATATCTTGCACTAATAACAATTTCACTTGCAGACTGTGTAAATTTTGTTTTTAAATAAGATGTTTTTTTACTATTAAGTCTTATTTTATTTTTAGATGTTTTTATAAAAATATAATAAAGAAGTATATATACAAGTCCTACTATTATTGTAATAATAGGAATTTTAATAATTAAAAATACAGTAATGGATAATGCAAGTATTGAACTTATGATAATTTGAAGTAAAGGGTATACAAGTTCATTTGTTAGGTTTTGTATGTCATTTGATAAAACCTGTGAAAGATTGCTTATACCAAATTTCTCAATTTCATATACATCTATTATTTTTATAGCATTTATAACTTTAAAGCTTATATTGCTAGAAATTTTTGTGTTTATTTTAGATGAAATATATGAAAAAAATACTCTTGTTAAACCACTTATTAAAGCAAAAATAATAAAATAAAATATCCCATCATTTTTTGTACCATTTTCAAATGATTCTATTAATTTTGGTAAAAGAGAAATAGTTTTTATATCAAAGAAAGTTATAACAATACTTAAAAATGTTGCAAAACATATATATTTAAATCCATCTCCATACCTAATGATATTGAAAATATTTGACTTGTAAATTCTATTTAAATTAAACATAGAAATTTTGTATTGATTTTAAGTTCCTTAAAAACTCTATTATTAATATTGGAATAAAACTCATAAATGTAATACTAAAAATCCAATTATATATGCCCACTGTTCCTGCTCTCATCATTAATGGAATCATGCATGCAGAATTAATTACAATATGATCAAAAAAGTTAAAACTTTCAATTGCCATCTTGTTATATGAATTTTGTAAAATCCTTACAAATGAACCATATATAAACCCTATGGAAAATATTCCAAGTAAGCCATTATTTATATATCCTTCTGAAATTGGAGACAGACCGAAACCAATCTTTCTTGGATATTCTTTTCCAAATAGATAATTTTTAACTTCTCTACCTATTGCATCGCCAACATTAGGTGGCTTTTTCTCATTGAATATATTTTTATATACATAAGTTGGAAGAACGTAAAATATTCCTCTATCCCATGTAAACATTTTTTCTATTTTATCTAACGTTAAATGATCTCTCGCTATAGCATAATCAATAGTAAAGTTAACTGATCTAAATTCTGCTACTGGTAATTTCCTTTCTTTATATTGACTTTCAAAATTTTTAAATACTCTTGAAATATTTTTCCACCCATTACCTCTTCCTAAACCTATAAATGTAAAAATTATAAATGATAAAATTAATGCAATAATTATTTTTAATCTTTTAAATAAAACGTTTTTATTTATTTTAAAATTTTCTATAAGCCTTTCTTTTTTATTAATTTCTTCAAAGGATTTATTTTTCAAACTTAAAATAAATAATACAACCATAATTGATTTTATTAATGATGTTCTATCCCCTTCAAATAGGTATGAAATTAGAATTGGAGAATTTATAAAAATTATTAATGAAATACCAATTTTTTGTTTTAAATTAAAATTAAATCTCAATTTTTTAATTAATAAAATTAGAATTGTTAATGAAGGAATAAATGAAATAGAATACGGTAAAGCATTTTTAGCAGAGCTAAGAACTGACATCCTTTCTACTCTATTTTTAAAAAAAATATTAAAATACTCAAAAATAGAAAAATTATAAGTGTAAGAGAAACATATTAATCCAAAAATACCTAGGAATATTGATATAAAAAATAAATAGTTTATTTTATTAAAATCATTATAAAGTTTTATTCTTGGAATTTTAATTTTTGATGTTAAAAATAATCCAAGAATAAAACTAAAAGCAAATAATATATAAAATATTATTCCTAAATCTTTTATTCCGTAAATAGTCTGATACATATCTTTTATTTCTAATCTTTCAATAGGGTAAGTTATCCAATAAGCCAATATACTTATAGTTGAAATATTTATTATGGTTGCATTAATTAATGTTCTACTTATCAATATTGATAAAATTATATAAGGAAATACTAGTATCATCTATTACTTAATTTATTTTATTCTAAATTTATATAGTAAATCTTAAAGTGTTTGTTTACCTCTAGTAACTTTTATTCTTATATATTTATTAAAATATGTAGATAAAAGATTTATATTTTATTTTCAATACTTTCAAATTTTTTACTCTTAAAAATATTTTTAAAAAATATTTTATTTTATAAATATCAATCTATAAATTATAATATCTACATTAGTTTATTAAATAATTTTATGATTATAGATAGTAATAAAAATATTCAAGTAAAAAATATATGTTGTATTGGTGCAGGATATGTAGGTGGGCCGACTATGACGATTATAGCCTCCTATTGCCCAAGCATTAAAGTGAACGTAGTTGATATTAATGCAGATAGGGTAAACCAATGGAATGGTGATACTAATAATCTGCCTATATATGAACCTGGCCTTAGCAATATTGTCAGCAAAGTTCGCAATAAAAATTTATTTTTCTCAACTGATCTTATAAATGGGATAAAGAATGCAGATATGATTTTTATTTCAGTAAATACCCCTATTAAAGAAAAAGGCTTAGGTGCAGGACAAGCTAGTGATTTAACTTGGGTTGAATCATCGGCAAGAGAAATAGCAAAATATGCAGAGGGTCATACTATAGTTGTTGAAAAAAGTACTCTCCCAGTTAAAACTGCTGAAATAATAAAATCTATACTGACTTCCGCGGAGGATAATTTTTCAAATAATAATAGTCTAAAAACATTTTCAGTATTATCTAATCCTGAATTTCTTGCAGAAGGTACTGCAGTTGAAAATTTAAAATATCCAGATAGGGTTCTTATTGGAGGGGAAGATGAAGCAGCTATAAATTCTCTTATTGAGATATATCTTAATTGGGTACCAAAGGAAAAAATTTATACTACAAATTTATGGAGTAGTGAGTTATCTAAACTTATAGCTAATGCATTCTTAGCTCAGAGAATAAGTTCCATTAATTCTGTATCAGCAATTTGCGAATTTACAGGAGCAAATGTTGAAGAAGTTGCAAATGCAGTTGGAAGTGATTCTAGAATTGGAAATAAATTTCTAAGTTCTGGGCCAGGTTTTGGTGGTAGCTGTTTTAAAAAAGATATTTTAAATTTAGTTTATATTTGTAGGTCATTAGGGCTTGAAGAGGTTGCTGCCTATTGGGAATGTATTTTGAATATTAATGATTGGCAACAGGATAGAATTTATAAAATAATATTGAAAAAACTTTATGGTAATTTAGTTAATAAAAGGATAGTTATATTGGGCTTTTCATTTAAAGCTAATACTAATGATGTAAGAAATTCTCCTTCTATAGAAATTTGTAAAAAATTAATTAATGAGGGAGCAAAGTTGGTAGTAAATGATCTAAAAGTCTCAGAGAAATCTATTTATAATTCTTTTTCAAATTATTTCGAAAAAAATATGATTAGTGATTACGTGATTTTTGAAAAAGATCTAAATAAAGCTTCCAAAAATGCTGATGCTATTGTTATTTTAACTGATTGGGAGGAATATAAAAATTTAAATTGGTATTCACTTTATGAAAAGATGAGAAAGCCAGCTTGGATTTTTGATACAAGAGCTGTAATTCCCCTTCAAAAATTCAGTAATAAAAAAATAAATATTTGGCAATTAGGAAATGGAGAAGTTATTTAAAATATGTTTTAATTTAGCTTATTTATTTTTCTTAACCAATAATAAGAATGTTCAACAATTTTATTTATATCTTGATATTGTGGTTTCCAATTGAGAGATGATTTTATTTTATTAGAGGATGAAACTAAAACAGGAGGATCTCCAATTCTTTTGTCTGCTATTTCATAATTAACTTTTCTGTTAGATATCAACTCTACTGCATTGATGATTTCCAAAACTGATACTCCTTTTTCATTTCCCAAATTGAATACTTTATATTTCTTATCAATTGGAGCATCCTTTGAGAATGAATAATCATCAAATGATTCAAGAGCTTTTAGATGAGCATTTGCAACATCTACTACATGAATATAATCTCTAATACATGTTCCATCAGGAGTTGGATGATTTATTCCAAATATTTTAAATCTCTTACTAATTTCTAAGGCTGATTTAATTACTAAAGGAATTAAGTGAAACTCTTTAGCGCGGTCCTCTCCAATTAATAAGTCTTCAGAGGATCCAGATACATTGAAATACCTCAATATGACGCTATTTAAATTAGAGTTATAGGCTAAATCTTTTAATATTAATTCCCCAGTCAATTTACTTCGACCATATGGACTTATTGGATTTTGTTCTGTATCTTCAGTAATGGGATTTTGATCAGGGATACCATAGGTTGCACAAGAGCTAGAAAATATTATTGGGATAGAGCTATTAAATTTTCTTTTTTTGCGAATTTCTAAATCGCATATTACTTCAAGAAGATTTAAAAACTCAGTGATATTATTTCGGTAATATTTTAGAGGGTTTTTAAAAGATTCTTCTACATTAATAGAACCTGCAAAGTGAAGAACTCCATCAATAATCTTATTTTCATGAATAGTATTTCTTAAAAGAATATGATTACCTGTGATTATTTCTTTAATAATATTTTTATTGCCTATATTAGAAATTATTAAAGGTATTTTTAATTTATTTTGTAAAATAAATGCAATATTATTAAAATTTATATCCACCACTATTGGATCATGCCCCATTGCAACTAACTGTCTTACTGTATGACTTCCAATAAAACCTGCACCTCCTGTAACAAGAACTCTCATTAATATTTAGGTTGTAAATTTAATTTTGTTCATAAATATTTATAATAGTTTTTTTTAAAGTATGCAATAGTAATGTCTAAGCCTTCATCGAGAGAGGTGTGAGGATGCCAATTTAAAATTTGATTGGCTAGTTTTATACTAGGTTTTCTTTTTTTTGGTTCTGGAAAAGATAATTTTTTATAAATAATATTAAGACTTTTATTAATCTTATTTTTTATTTTATTCGCTAATTCTTCAATGGTTATTTCTTCATAATGGCCAATGTTGATAGGTTTTTGATAGTTACTGTTCATTAGTTTTACTATTCCATCAATAACGTCGTCAACGAAGCAAAAAGATCTAGTTTGCAATCCATCACCATAAATGGTTAATGATTCTTCTTTTAGAGCTTGAGATATGAAATTAGAAATTACTCTTCCATCATCTGCTAACATATTTGGCCCATATGAGTTAAAAATTCTTGCTACTTTAATATCTATTTCATAGTTACGATTAAATTCAAAACAGAGTGTTTCTGCAATTCTTTTACCCTCGCCGTAACATGCCCTTTCTCCAAAAGTATTTACAGAACCATTATAAGTTTCATCTTGTGGATGTATTTCTGGTTCTCCATAAATTTCACTAGTGCTTGAAAAAAATAGTTTTGCATTCGTTTTCTTTGCTAATTCCAGCATATTATAAGTACCAATAAAGTTTATTTTTAAGGTAGATATTGGATCAAGTTTATATTTATTTGGAGATGCGGGACAAGCCATATGCCAAATATTTTCTACTCTTCTATCTAATGGTTTTGTAATATCTTGATCAATTAATTCAAAAAGTGGATTATTTATAAAATCTAATAGATTGGAATAGTCACTAGTTATAAAATTGTCTACGCAAATAACATATTCACCTCTATTTAATAGATTTCTTATTAAATGGGAACCAATAAAACCTGCTCCACCTGTTATGAGGTTTCTCAATATAGTTATTAAATTAAATTAACTTTACATCAATTAATTCTTCTTCTCAAGACATAAATTAATAAAAAATCAATTATTTAAATATGAAAAAATATTATAACAAATTGATATATAGTAAATTTATGGATTAATTATAGTCTCATGGAATTTAATTCCCTAGGAACTATTCCTTTCAAGTCATAAATTATATTTTTATCTTTTACTAATTTTGACCAAAGTAATCTATCCATATCTTTAAACTCTTTATGAGGTACAGCTACAATAACAACATCAAATTTATCTTCTTCATTTAATGGTAGTTTATCTAATAATTTAAAATTAAATTTAAGTTTGTTTTTATTTATAATATAAGGATCATATAAATATGGAACTATATCATTCTTATTTAAGTTATCAATAATATCCAAAACTTTTGAATTCCTCGTATCTGGACAATTTTCCTTAAAAGTTATACCAAGGATTAATACTCTAGCCTTTTTAAGTGTAATTTCTTTATTAAAAATTTCTTTCATAAGCTGTTCAACAATCCATTCGCTCATGCTATCGTTTAAGTTTCTACCAGCCAAAACAATATCAGGGTTATATCCGTGCTGCTTGGACTTATAAGTGAGATAATATGGATCTACGCTTATGCAATGTCCTCCAACTAAGCCGGGTTTAAAAGGTAAAAAATTCCATTTACTACCGGCTGCATCAAGCACATCTAGTGTATCAATCTTTAATGTTTTGCAAATTTTTGCAAGTTCATTAACTAATGCAATATTTAAATCTCTTTGTGTATTCTCTATTACCTTTGCAGCCTCAGCAATTTTTATACTTTTTGCTTTGTAAGTTCCCGCTTCAATTATAGATCCATATAATTCGTCTATCCACATCGCTACCTCATTATTACTTCCACTTGTTATTTTTACTATAGAAGTTAATCTATGTTCTTTATCTCCTGGATTAATCCTCTCAGGACTATAACCGCAATAAAAATCATTATTAAATCTTAATCCTGAATATTTTTCTAAGATTGGGACACAAATTTCTTCTGTTGTTCCAGGGTAAACAGTACTTTCATAGATTATGATTGGTGCAAATTTTGATTGTTTTGTGCTAATAATTTCAGCAACAGTTTTTGTGGCTTTTTCAAGGTAGTTTAAATCTGGAATTTTATTTATATCAATGGGGGTTGGTACTGATATGATAAATACCTCACATTCCCTTAGGTATAGAGGATTATTAGTAAACTTAATAGATTTTAAATATATGAGATCATCATGATCTGTCTCCATAGTAGTATCCTGACCAGACTGTAATTCAGTAATCCTTTGTTTATTTAAATCGAAACCTACGATTTTTCTACTTAATTTCTTTCCACTTAATAAAGATTTTTTTCTTTTATTAAATTCAGTCGCTAAAGGCAACCCTACATAGCCGAGTCCTATGACACAAATAGTACATTCCGAATTAATTGGGAGATTTAGATTATTTTTGTATTCCATTCTTAATTTCTTTTATCTTAAAATTTATAAAATGATTTGTACCAGTCTACAAATCCCTCAATGCCTTCTTTAATAGATGTATTAGGTTTAAAGCCTGTCCAATCCTCAAGAGAAGAGGTATCTGCAGAGGTGCTAGAAACATCCCCAGGTTGCATACCTAGAAATTCTTTCTTAGCATTAATACCTAATTTTTCTTCAAGAGCCTTAATAAAATCCATTAAAGGGATTGGATTAGAATTACCTATATTAAAAATGCGGTAAGGAGCCCAACTTGTTGATGATGAGGGATTATTTAAATCAAAATTAGGATCCAATGATGCAGGTTTATCAATCAATCGTACAAGAGATTCTATTATATCCTCTATGTATGTAAAATCTCTTATCATATCCCCTTTATTAAAGACCTTAATTGGCTTATCCTCAAGCATGGATTTGGTAAATAAGAAAAGAGCCATATCTGGTCTTCCCCAAGGACCATAAACGGTAAAGAATCGAAGTCCAGTTGTAGGTAAATTATATAAATGACTATAGGTGTGTGCCATAAGTTCATTTGCCTTTTTACTCGCAGCATAAAGGCTAACAGGATGATCTACAGAATCCTTTTCACTAAAAGGTTGCTTTTTATTACCTCCATAAACCGAACTGCTGCTTGCATAAATTAAATGCTTTACATTAAAGTGTCTGCAATTTTCTAAGATATTACCAAAGCCAACAATATTTGAATTAATATATGATTCTGGATTTTCTAAAGAATATCTCACTCCAGCTTGTGCTGCTAAATTAATAACAATTTCAAAATTAAATTTCTTAAATAACTCTCTCATTGGAGCAATATTTACCAGATCTTCCTTTATGAATTCATATTTTCCTGAATTAGAACTTGATATTTTTTTAAGTTCTTCAAGCCTAGCGTATTTTAAATTGATATCATAATAAGGATTTAAATTGTCCATACCAATTACATTATGTCCCTCTTTTATTAATCTTTTTGTAAGATGGAAACCAATGAATCCTGCTGAGCCAGTTACTAAAATTGACATTTTATTATTAATTCAAAAAAGGATAATTGTAGAACAAAGGAGATTTATAAGTTGATATTTTGATTGTTCTAAAAAGTTCAATGGATTTTACATAGTTTTATTGGTACTTACTAATTTATAATACAATCTAGAGATGTAACTTTTAAGTTTTGTAGTTTGCCAAATTTATTAATTAATTTTTTAATATTTTCTCTTTCCTTTGTACTAACTTATATAATGGTACCTCTAGTGCGATCGATAGCACTAAAATTAAGACTTGTAGACAAACCTGATAAGAGGAAACAACATAAGAATAGTATTGTCAGGCTAGGTGGAATAGCAATTTTTTTAGGAATTTATATCTCATTCTTAATTTTATTTTCCTTAGGTTTTTTAAAAATAGAATCAAATAGCCTTTTTTGGCCGATATTTAATTTTGCACCACTTTTTTTCCTCCTTGGTTTTGTAGATGACATTATTAATTTGTCGCCTTTTATAAGATTATGCTTACAGGTCGTCATTTCTATATTCCTATGGTTAGGGGGCATTCAAATACATTTAATTGATTTTCAATTTTTTCAATACTTCAATTTTTCTTTTTATCTCATTGATCAAATTAGTCTAATATTTACTATTCTATGGATTGTTGGAATTATTAATGCCATTAACTGGGCAGATGGACTAGATGGTTTAGCTACTGGAATAATCAGTATTTCTATTATAGGTTTAATTTTTAATTCAATCTTTTTAGGAAATTATGAGGCTTGTATATTTTTACTCTCAATCTTAGGAGTTTGCTTATCATTTTTGATATTTAATTTATATCCTGCCAAAATACTTATGGGTGATGGGGGATCTTATCTTTTAGGATTCTTAGCTTCTACATTAAGTATTTATTCCCTAACACCTGAAAATCAATTAAATCAAGGATTGACCTTCTCATCTTTGAATATTTTATTTTTGTTTGCAATTCCTATCTTTGATATGGCTTTAGTAATTTTGTCTAGAATGAAATCAAACAAATCCATTTTTTTACCTGATAGAAATCATATTCACTATCGTATATTAGACAGTGGCTTTTCTCATAAAGAGACTGTTTTTCTGATATTGTCTTTTAGCCAATTCTTTGTATGCTTATCTTTAATACAAAATTTTAATAACTATTTAAGCTTTATATTATTAATCTCATTATCTATTTTAGTAATTTTGATCTTCAATAAATGTGATATTAATCAGATGACTAAATTAAAGTTATCCCCTAAAAAAGATAGATTCTTTTAATTTACGCTTCCTGCAGGATTCGAACCTGCGACCCACTGCTTAGAAGG
>CEUU01039887.1_pt1 | contig 46986 bp, 47 predicted proteins | sample 531321 | NCBI WGS metagenome assembly CEUU01 (sample SAMEA2622658, study PRJEB7988) | marine metagenome | isolation source: saline water (ENVO:00002010), including
AGGTGGATCTGAATGGAGGGCAGATAACTGATAATCTAAACAAAAGCGGTCATTTTAATACTGGTTTTCCCATGGTCGGCTTTTTACGTAAAGCAGTCTTTTCGTATTCTTTCCTCTGAAAACACAGAATATGGTTTTTCGTGAGAAACGGGTGTTACTATGAAGTATCAGCAATAAGCTATTAAAACTTATGAACTCATTGGCAGAAGAAAGATACGTATTTTTTAGGCTTTGCGCTGGCGACATTCAGGAGTGTGTAAAATCTCTTGAGATGCTTGGTGATGCAGTTAGCGACCGGATGCGTGTGGTGCTTGTAAAGGCATCGATAGTGTCTTACGCGCGTCCATTCTCTGGTAATAAATCCCAATACAAAGAACAGAGCTGGCGCCTAGATAAGAATTATGTTCCCAATGAATTTTGTCAAGTTCATGAGCAGGCGATCGAGTACAGAAACAAGTTGATCGCGCATAGTGATATTCCTCATAGAAGGCCGGAGCTTTTAAGGAAGGGGCCACATTTAGCTATCGGACATAATGCGCCATTTGACGATGAGTATCTCGAGTTTTCAAAGTTACTTTCTCCAGCAAGTACTGCGCTCTTAGAAGTATTGTGGGATCTTATAATCAGTAATGAAAATGAAGGCTTTAAAAAGGGCGTGCAAATGAAAAGGACGTGATAGCCCCGTGTATTCTTGAGGCGTTAATTGTCCGCTTAATAAAAACAGCCCGCTTAATGCGGGCTGTTTAATCGTTAAAAAACGGCTCTATACTTCAGCAGCGGCCAGCTCATCTTCAAGCTGTCTGGTTTCATCGGCTCTTGGTTTGGTAAAGCGGGCAAGGCCAAGGTAGATAACCGGCGTTAGGTAAAGGGTAAAGATTACCGCGATTCCAAGACCGCCAAAGACAACCCAACCAATGGCGTTACGGGCTTCCGCGCCGGCACCGCTGGATAGGATGAGCGGCAGGCCACCTAAAATGGTGGAAACCAGCGTCATCATAATCGGGCGCAGACGAACCTTACCCGCTTCAACAATCGCCTCGTAAACATCATAGCCACGGTCACGCAACTGGTCGGCAAATTCAACCAGCAGGATGGCATTTTTGGCCAGCAGGCCAATCAGCATTACGAGACCAATCTGCGAATACACATTGATTGAAGTATTCGTGAGATAAAGGGCATAAATCGCAGCAGCTATACCAAAAGGTACGGTCAGCATAACAACCACGGCGCTGTTAACACTTTCAAACTGCGCGGCCAGTACCAGAAACACAATCACAAACGCCAGGATGTAAGTCATAGCGACTTGTTGTGAGGTTTCCTCATAGGCCTGCGCCTCGCCAAGGAAAATCGTACCAATGCCTTCCGGTAGTACGTCATCACCGATGTTTCTTAGCTTCGTTACGGCATCATTGATGGTGATATCTTCCGGCATGCTCATGTCGAGTTTGATTGCGCGGCGTTGGGCCTGACGCTCTAGCTCCGCTGCCACACCTTCCTCAGTAATATAGGCGACGCTGGATAATGGTATAAGACTGCCATTATCCGACTTTACATACAGGTTGGTAAGGTCAGACGGATCGCTGGTATTTCTGTCATTGGTTTGCAGAATAATAGGGATAGCCTGATCGCCAATATTCAAATCAATGATGTCATTACCACCAATAGCGGCGCGCAGAGTTGAGGATATGTCACTAAGTGGTACACCTAACTCATCAGCCCGGCGACGGTCGATGTTAACCCGCAGTTGTGGCTGGGTGGGTTTATAGCTGATCCGGGGCGCACCCAGTTCCGGCATTTGCTCTTCAATGGCCGCAGCATATATCAGGGCGGCGTCATAAATACGCTCGTAGGTGTCACCAGTAAGCGCCAGCTCAAGGCCGCCACTCTGACCACGCAGGTTAAGGCTGTTGCCACCAAAGGCATTACCCGGTGCGCCTGGCACGGATTGCAGTTTAGGGCGTATTTCACCGATGATTTCCTGCACTGATTTCTCACGCTCATCCCAGTGTTTTAAATCGGCGGTAATAAACACGATATTCGGATCCCAGCTGCCTACTACGGTGTAAATAGAAGCGATTTCCTCACTTTCCACATAAGGCATCAGCAGGCTTTCCATTCTCATGGCCTGGCGGTCCATAAAGTTGCGTCCAACACCGTCTGGTCCACGGGCAAATATCCGAATGGTGCCGCGGTCTTCGCTGGGCAGTAACTCGTTTTCAATGCTCTGTGACGTAAAGTAAGCGCCGCCAGCAGCCAGTAAACACAGAACCAGCACCAACCAGGCGTATTTTAAAGACCATACCAACGTGGTTTTATAAAACTGCAGGCAATAGTGACCGAGTCGTCCCAGCGTGGCATCAAACAAACTGCGTTTATTGGCTTTTTGTGATTTCACCGGCAGTCGGGCGGTAAGCGCGGGAACCAGTGACAAAGCCACAAAAGAGGAGATGATCACTGAGCCAGCTAATACACCGCCAAACTCGCGGAATAATCGCCCGGCCGTTGAAGGCAGAAAAGCGATTGGAATAAATACCGATGCCAGTACCGCCGTGGTGGCGATAACCGCGAAAAATACTTCCCGTGTACCAATTACGGCAGCAGCTCTGGCACCTAAGCCCATAGCACGGCGACGCTGAATGTTTTCTGATACCACGATGGCATCATCTACAATCATGCCGGTGGCCAGTACCAGTGCCAGCAGGGTCAGAATATTTACTGAAAAGCCGAGCAGCCAGATGATTGCCAGGGCGCCGGTCAGAGATACCGGAATGGATAACGCCGGTACGATGGTCGCTCGCCATGAGCCGATGAAAAATAACAGGGTGAAGACCACCAGAATAATGGTTAAACCCAGGGAAAAGGCGACTTCTTCAACAGAGTCGCGAATAAATTCGGCGTCGTCGGAGGTAACCTGAATTTGCATTTCAGGAAAACGCTCATCGAAGGTGTCGACCATGGCCAGAATTTCATCAGAAATCTCAATGGTGTTTGAGCTGGCCTGACGGATAACGCCAATGCCAATAACCGGTTTGCCGTCCAGGCGCACAGCGCTGGTGGAATCGGCCGGCCCGAAGTACACGCTGGCCACATCACCAATGCGGGTATCGCCTGTGATCACAATATCTTTGATATCTTCGGCGGTAAGCGAGGTAGCATCGGCCCGCACGATAAGCATCTGATCGCTTGACTGGATGCTGCCAGCCGGTACGTCAAACGGGGCAGTGCGCAGCACATTGGCTACGTCTGTCATCGACAACCCAAAACTGGTCAGGCGCAACGGATCCACAGATACCCGCAGCACTCGTTCGCGGTCGCCGTTAAGGGTGACATCGGCTACGCCGGGAATACTTAAAAATAACGGCGCTAAATCGGTATCCACCCGTTCGGTAAGGGTTTCGGCATCAAGTGTTTCACTGGAAATGGCCAGGCTGACAACGGCCTGAGCATCGTTGTCTGCCTTAATAATAGAGACTTGCTCCACTTCATCGGGTAATTGCCGTTGTACGCGGCTGACCGATTCACGGGTTTCGTTGGCGGCATCGTCAAGGTTGATGCCGGGGCGAAACTCCACCCGAACGCGGGCTGAGTTCTCTTCACTTTGCGCGTAGATATTTTTCACACCGCTAACCCGGGCTACTGCACCTTCAAGGTGAGCGGTCACCTCTGCATCCACGGTTTCCGGTGAGGCATTGGGATACTGTGCACTGACCGTAATGGTTGGCGTATCCACATCGGGCAGTTCACGTACTTCGAGTCCGTTTAGGGCGGCATAGCCGGCAATTGCAATCAGCAGGTTTAAAACAATGATAAGTACCGGACGGCGAATCGATAACGACGGCAGGTCGTTATGATTGTCAGCAAGGTTACTCATTGCTGTCTCTCCGCGCCAAAGACGTTGTAATAGACTGGCCTTCACGCAGCGACTGGATACCTTCTGCAACCAGCAGATCGCCGTCTGTTAAGTCGCCACTTACCAGAATGGTTCCGCGCAGACGCTGATGCACACTCACATCCACACGTTTGGCTTTGTTGTCCACCGCAGTGTAAATATACGCGCCGGTAGCGCCCCACAATAAGGCGGCTTCAGGGATAGCAGCGTAACGCTCACCCTGCAGATTGAGTTTAACCCGAAAGCTCATGCCCGGGCGGTAAAGATCACGCTCATTGGGCAGTAAAGCTCGGGCCGCCATAGTGCGGTCGGTATTATTAATACGCGAGTCCAGCTGGGCAATATCGGCGGTTAGCGATACATCCCGTGAAGCCCAGGGTTGTAATGTCACCGAGGTCTCCGACATTAGCAGAGACACAGCCGACTCCGGGGCACGGAAATTCACATATAAACTGGTACGGTCATCAAGGGTAGTAATTACCGTTGTAGTGGTTACCCGGTCGCCAACTTCCACGTCGGTTAAGCCCACATAGCCAGAAAAAGGCGCCGCAATGTGGCGGTCTTCCAAATCGGCTTTAGCTTCGTCTAGGGTCACCTTTGCCAGATCGCGGGCGGTGCGGGCGATATCGATTTCACTTTCTGCCACTGCGCCCCGGTCGCGGCTATCGACCAGGCGCTTGAGCGCACGCTCAGTATCCTCAAGCTGCAATTCAGCGCGGCGCACCGCAACTACCTGACGGCGATCGTCCAGGGTCAGCAGAATATCGCCTTTATTCACTTTTTGTCCCGGCACAAAATTTACCGCGGTCACCTCATCAGCCACGGCGGGGTAGAGGGTGACAGACTTAACCGCCTCGGCGGTACCCACAGCCTCCACGTTTTTCTGTTCGTGCATAAACTCAATTTTATTGAGCACTACCAGCTTGGCACTGTTACCCCTGCCACCCCAGCTCTGCGCTGAGGCTGGCGCTGTGACTAACACCAGGTGTGCCAGGGCACCTATACAAAGGATTCTTTTCAAATTTTTTATCATGTCGCTTCCTGAATACCTCCATCATCAACTGCTACGTAGTTAACACAAAGAGGGAGCATTATTATTTTATTGTTAATAATTCGTATTATCGCTAAAGGTGTGATGGCGGGCTAGGGAATGAGTTGCAACTCGGCGTACTCCTTATACAGGGTGTCGCTTTTCATCAATTCCTCGTGTTTTCCCGAGCCCCTGACCGTACCGTTATCCATTACAACGATGCGATCGCACATTTGTACCGTGGCCAGACGGTGAGCGATAACCAGTGTGGTGCGTCCTTTTATCAGGTACTTAAGTGCCTGTTGGACTTTATGTTCACTCACCGCGTCGAGCGCGCTGGTGGCTTCATCAAGCAAAAGCACCGGGCGGTCAGCCAGAAACGCCCGGGCAATCGCGATACGCTGACGCTGACCACCGGAGAGTTTTACGCCGCGTTCACCCAGTTGAGTGTGGTAACCGTCGCTCAGCTCATTAATAAAATCATCGGCAAACGCCTGTTTTGCCGCTTCAACAACTTCGGCTTCGCTGGCGCTGGGCCGGCCATAGCGAATGTTTTCAATCACGGTACTGGCAAAAATAACCGGTTCCTGAGGTACCAGGGCAATTTGTTGACGCAGGCTGTCGAGGGTGAGCTCGGTGACCGGGCTGTCATTGAGTTTGATGGCGCCGCCCTGAATAGGGTAGAAGTGCTGGAGCAATTGAAATAAAGACGATTTACCTGCGCCGCTTGGGCCTACCAGCGCCACGCACTCTCCCGGTTGCACCTGCAATGAGAGGTCTTTGAATAAGGTGGCATGTTCGGTATACCCAAAGTTCACCTGCTCAAAACTGATTTGTGGCGGCGAATTGAGTGTTGGCAGCACTACCTGACCAGAATTGTTATTAGCTTTTGTGGCCAACAGTTCCAGCAGCCGTTCACTGGCTCCCACACCGCGCTGAATATCACCGAGGACTTCGCTGATGGTGGCAATACTGCTGCCGGCCAGCACCGCATAAAATAAGAAAGCAGAGAGTTGGCCCGCGCTGATTTCGCCGCTCATGACCTGACGGATCCCAAGCCAGCCAATGCCAATAACCGATAACATGCTCACCAGCATAATAACGCCGATTAACATCGAGCGGTAATGAATGCGCGTGGCAGCTGCCTGCAGGGCAGAGCCAACTTTCTGGGTGAATTTTTGTTGTTCGCCGGACACTGCATTAAAAGCCTGCACCACCATAATTTCGTGCAGGGTTTCATCTATTTGAGAGCCCATATCGGCAATGCGGTCCTGACTAAGGCGTGAATAATGGCGCACTTTAGGCGCAATGAGTTTGAGGGGCACCAGAATAAAGGGCACGGCCACCAGTACACACAATGTCAGCATAGGGCTGGTAAAGGTCATTAGTATAAGTGCGCCCACAAATCCCACCAACGAACGCAAGGCCATGGATAAACTCATGCCCACAACGGTTTGAATCACACTGGTATCGTTGGTAAAGCGAGAGATCACTTCGCCGGTACGGGTTTCGGCAAAAAAGCCTGGTGTTAGCGTGAGCAGGTGATCGTAAACCTGAATACGAATATCGGCGCTGATACGTTCGCCAAGCCAGGTCATCAGATAAAAGCGAAAGTACGTTGCCAGGCAACCAACTACGGCAAACAGGATAACCCAGCCAATGGCAGCATCCAGCCGGTTAATGTTGCCGGCACTCAGGCCTTCATCAACGGTTAGCTTAATGCCCTGGCCGAGCAGCAGCCAGGCGGCAGCGGCAACAGTAAGTGCGATAACCGCGCAAACTACTTTAAGCTTATAGGGCTTTAGCAACTGAGCCAGCCATATCAGTACGTCTTTGGTTAATATCAATGAAAATGCCACAGCAGTGATTGTTCAGTGCATGGCATTATGGGTGAGAGACCGGCGAATGCCCAGTTAAGATGAGTTAAGAAGTGTAAAGGACCAGCCAGGTTACTTTCGAGCTTGTTTTATTCCGCCGATTCAGGGCAATTAATCGCTGATAAGCCTTGCAATTTCATTGCGTATACGTATAATTCCGCGGCCTTTCGCCTTGTATGTATTTCATTCAGGGTTTGAAAAGGTAAGTTAACGGTAACGCTACAACGAGTTTGAGGCATTTATGGTTACTATTCGTTTACAGCGTGGTGGCGCCAAAAAGCGTCCATTTTATCAAGTAGTGGTTGCAGAAAGCAGCCGTGCAAGAAACGGTCGTTTCATCGAAAACGTCGGTTTCTTTAACCCAACTGCACAAGGTCAGGCTGAACGTCTGCGTTTAGATCTTGAGCGTGTAGAGTACTGGGTTGGTGTTGGCGCAAGCTTATCTGAGCGCGTTAACAGCTTGGTAAAAGAAGCTAAAAAAGCGGCAGCATAAGCTGTCCTTAATTCTGGTAGGTTTAGATGAGTCAAGCGTCTGACAAAGTGATTATTGGCAAAATCGGTGCGCCTTATGGTGTTAAAGGTTGGGTCAAAATCAACAGCTATACCGAGGTACCAGAAGGTATTTTCGACTACAGCCCGTGGTTACTGGCTGATGGAAAAGAATATCAGATTGATCAATGGCGACCGCATGGCAAAGCCATCGTAGCGAAGCTGATTGATATCGATAGCCGGGATGATGCCGAGCGCATAAAAAACCTGGATATCAGTATCGACGCTGAGCAACTCCCTGAACTGGGTGACGATGAGGTTTACTGGCGTGAGCTTAACGGCATGCAGGTGGTAACTACGCAAGGTTATCAGCTGGGTGTGGTTAAAGAAGTGTTTAATACCGGCGCCAACGACGTGATTCGCGTCAAGGCAAAGGCAAATGATGCTTTTGGTCAGAAAGAAAGACTTATACCGTTTGTATTCGACTCTGTTGTACAAACGGTAGATAAAACCGAGCGGGTGATTACGGTTGAATGGGATCCGGGGTTTTAAGTGACCGCGGAAAAATGGTTCGGCATTATCAGTTTGTTTCCTGAAATGTTTGCACCTTTTACTCAACAAGGAGTAATAGGGCGGGCAGTGAAGAACGGCACACTGGCAGTTGAACACTTTAACCCACGAGACTTTACACACGATCGTCATCGCACTGTCGATGATCGCCCTTATGGTGGTGGTCCTGGCATGCTGATGATGGTTAAACCGCTAACTGACGCAATTACCGCAGCCAAACAGGCGGGCGGTGAAAACAGTAAAGTGATTTACCTTTCTCCACAGGGTAAACCGCTAACCCAGGCTGGCGTTAAGTCGCTGGCAGCCAACAACAAGTTAATCTTGTTATGTGGCCGGTACGAAGGGGTGGATGAGCGCGTAATCGAAAGCCACGTTGACGAAGAATGGTCAATTGGTGATTACGTGTTAAGTGGCGGCGAACTGCCTGCCATGGTGATGATGGACGCAATTGCACGGTTAGTGCCGGGAGTACTCGGTCACAGCGATTCTGCAGTTGAAGATTCATTTACTCATGGCTTGCTGGATTGCCCACACTATACCCGCCCGGAAGTACTCGACGGTAAAGCGGTACCAGGTGTATTAAGAAGCGGTGATCACGAAAAAATCAGACAGTGGCGTCTGCAACAATCTTTAGGTAGAACCTGGTTGCGTCGCCCTGAGTTATTAAACGACCTAGCTCTGACTGAGGAGCAACAACGGTTACTGGAAGCATTTCAGGCGTCGTTGCAGCAAGATGACAGTTAACTAGGATGAGAGGATATGATGAGCAAAGTCAGTCAAGATATCATCAAAAAAATTGAACAAGCACAGCTTAAAGCTGATGTTCCTGCGTTCGGCCCAGGTGACACAGTGATTGTTAAAGTTCGTGTAACTGAAGGTGACAAAGAGCGTCTTCAGGCATACGAAGGTGTTGTTATCGCTAAGCGTAACCGTGGTCTTCACTCGTCTTTTACAGTACGTAAAATTTCAAGTGGCGAAGGCGTAGAGCGTGTGTTCCAAACACACAGCCCGGCGGTATCTTCTATTGAAGTGAAACGTCGCGGTGCAGTTCGTCGCGCCAAGCTTTACTATCTGCGTGAGCGTTCAGGTAAATCTGCACGTATCAAAGAGAAGCTTAACTAAGATTACTAATCCTTGCGTTACTGTTAACTTCGAAAAGCCCGCACTTGTTGCGGGCTTTTTTGTGGCTTACCATCGGGCAATATTCATTTAACCGATCTTACTATGACAGATCCTCAGGATGTAATCTGGCAGCAGGTATACAGCGGCCAGTGGTATCAGACCCACCATCCACAATTAGTCCAAGCGCGCGAGCAAGCCAAGAGGCTATGCAGAGAGCTTAATCAGCTACCGGTGAACGAAGAGGCCGAGCGTCAGGCGCTTATTTACCAGCTTTTACCTAACGCCAGAGTTACCGCTACTGGCAGTGACTTTGCCTGTGACTACGGGATTAATATTTATGCTGAAACACCGGTCATTATGGGCGACAGGGTAGTGATCCTGGATGCCGCGCCCGTGTCTTTTGGCGCAAACGTTAGAGTTGAGAATGGCGTTGTGATTGCGTCGCTCACGCACCCGCTGGAAGCAGCAAAACGTAGAGCAGGGTGGCAACAGGCCAGCCCCGTTAAAATCGGCGATAACGTAGTACTGTGTGAAGGTTGCACGGTTCTAGCGGGGGCTGTTATCCCGGCAGGTTCGGTTATCGAACCGGGTAAAGTGGTTACCCGGTAGTCAGTTGCTTAAGCTGTTTGAAGTGTTAGTCGTACTGCGTGAGTTTATTAAAGTTAATCATGGCTCTGAGCTCTTTGCCGTACTCCTCGCCGCGCTCTGAATAACTGTTTAAGCCGTGACTAAGTTCAATACCGGTGATATCAGCATCCTGTTTACGTAATGACTGACGGATGTTTCTTAACGAACGGTAGGCATCGTGACTATTCAGGTTCATCATATAGCTGGCCACGGAGTCACGGGGTGAGCGGAAATCCGCCACTTCATGCACCTGGTCCTGACCGCGATCGTTAGGCACGATGCCGCAGCCTTTCACAAAACACCACTGGCCAAAAAAGTTATTCCCTAGCTGGGCAAACCGTGAGGTGCCCCAGGCGCTTTCATTGGCAGCCTGAGCCAGCGCCAGCGAAGCCGGCACGATATCTACTCTGCGCAGTAATACTGTGCACAGTGACTCAGCCTCAACATCTGTTTTATCCACCCGGTATTTCACCGCCAGATCAGAAAGGGCAGCGTTATTTTCGGCATCCGCTGTACAGACTTCTTTCACTTGGGCTCTGTCGGCCAGTATTTCTTTGTTCACATCGGCCACCAGGGGCTCAAAGTAGCCAAAAAATGCCTTTTTACGCTCAGGGCCAGCCTGGTACTGAGAAAAATCCGGGGGCGTTACCCGGCTAAAGAAGGCAAACCACAAGGCAATAGCCACCAGGATGGCAACCAGAGTCAGCAATACTTTGTTATTTTTAAGATTTATCATATTTTCCCCGTATAGCTTTTATCAGGCGCTAAAATTCATATCGCTAGTCATTGATAGCAGTCAGAGGCTAAAACAGATCATTATTGGCCTTTGCTGGCGGTTTGTCTGCGTTGGTCGACTATTTTCAGAATGCGCCGGTAAATGATGTCACAAATCAGCCAGGGGTCATCACCGCTGGTACTGGCAAACATCACCACCACAGTATCGCTTGGTTCATCATACCGCGCAAAACTTAAATAGCCTGGTAACCAGCCATCATGACTATTCACGTAAAGGCTGTTATAGAGCGCTTGTTCTTCCTGGGTAAGTAATGAGCCATCATTAAGTGCTCTGAGAAAAACCGCAACGTCTGCTGCGGTGGCTACCATTGCGCCAGCAGGGCTCATAAAGGCGAGGTGTTTGAGGTCATCGTCGTAACCTGACACATAGCCACTCATTAATGAGGGGAGTAACGGTTCGCTTAAAACGCCAAAGGTTTGATGTAACCCCAGCGGCTGGAGAAATTCTTGCTGGATATAGTCACGGTAACTGTAACCCAGCGTTTTATCCATAATCCGGCCAAGTAACAAATAGTTAGTGTTGGAGTAGGCGTAGTCTGTTCCCGGGTCAAATAAGGCTGGCTTATCATAAATCAAAGCCAGGCTTTGTTTGGTAACGCTGTCTTCATCAAACGGTTCAAACCAGTTAAATGCCGGGTCGTCGGTATAATTGGCAATGCCACTTCGATGCTGCACCAGCATACGCAGGGTAATATCACCGGCATTGGTTATCCGGGCGGCTTGTTGTGGGAGATATTTGAGCAACGAAGCGTCGGGATCCAGCTGACCATTCGCCGCAAGGCGGGTCACTGCCACCGCGACATAGAGTTTACTCACACTGGCTATTTTAAACAGTGCGGCGGTCTGCGCTGGTTGTTGGGTTTGCCTGTTATGCAAGCCCGCCGCATAACTTTGCGGCAGTGTATTTATACCAGTGTCTACGTGAACAATCATGCCCGCAATGCCACTATCGATGGCACGATCGAGCTCGGTCTGAATATCTTCGCTCTGTGGCGCCAGATAGATGAAAAGAGCTTTAACTGGCGCGAACAAGGCTATGCTGGATGTCACAACAACCAGTGCCAGTATCCGTAAAGCATTAACGGGTTTACGTTGCATTGCCGTATGTCTTTGTAATGAGTTAAGTAAGAATAGCCTAAGGCTAGTTATGGCGGATTACCAGCAGCCATTGTAACAAGGTGTTTTATTGGCGGTTTTTTGCTTAACATTTTGATTATGCTTGCTATATTGGATTAGCAAAGCGAATAACAATATTATCGGGCAGCGGCTTCTCAGACATTTAATGCGCCCAACCAGTCAGTCAAAGCACATAAGGAATGGAAAATGACGCAGCAACCTGATTTACCCTGGATATCCGGATTCTGGCGGCGAATTGTCGCACTGATTGTCGACTCAATACTACTGGCGCTGGGCGGATTTGCGCTGGGGGTGGTGCTCGAGTCGGTGTTTATCCAAATGGGTAGCTGGTCGGTATTCATAGGCTTCTTTATCTCTCTTGGTTATTTCGGCGTGATGAACAGTCGCTACGCTGAAGGCCAGACGTTGGGTAAAAGGCTTCTGGGTATTCGGGTTGTCGACGGTAATAACCAGACCATCTCGCTGGGGCGTTCACTGCTGAGATATTGTGTTTACGGTATCCCTATTGCTTTACAGGTTGATTTTCTGCCGGCAGACGGTTCTGATTTCTGGATCCTGTATCCGATAGGAGCACTACTTATAGGCGGTTCCTTCTCGATACTGTATTTGTACGTGTTTAATCGGCGAACAAGGCAATCCCTGCACGATCTGGTTGTTGGTACTTATGTGGTTTATGCCGGTGCACAACAGGAGGAAGTCAGAGAGGTGTGGAAGCCACACCTGGTTATCGTTGCACTGTTGTTCATAATTGGTTTTATAAGTCCTGGATTTATCTTCATAGTTTTTTCCTCCGGCGAGTTTGAACAAATGCTCGCAACGCGGGCCGCATTAATGCTGGAGCCAGGTGTTAATACCGTTGGGATAATGAACAGCTCAACCAGCTATTACGCCGAACCCACGGACCAGGGAAATACTTCGCAGAAAAGCGTAGATCTGGAGGTATATATCGATTCCAATCGTGTGGATGATATGGAATATGCCAGGGAGTTAGCTGAAAAAGTGTTAGTGCATTATCCCGATGCCATGGACAAAGATGTTATCTCTGTCGACCTCTATTACGGCTACGACATTGGTATCTGGTCGAGTTGGGATGTAGGTAGTTATGAGTTTAATCCGTCCGGTTTGTGAGCAGGGATCTTATAAACGGTATTTTTGAGTGAGCAATACTTTTCAGGAGATACCGGATAGCGACTAAAGCCGCTTCCGACATGACGGGGAGGGAGGACTTCAAACATCACAGTCATCCCGGCCTTCGAGCCGGGATCTTCTTAACAGGCTGACGCGGTTAAATTTTCTTTTGAAACCCTAAGGTAATTTCTACTTTTTGTTGGCCAATAGTTCGCAATAACCGAACGGGTAGAGAGCAGATGTTTTAACATCGCATTGCAGCCTTTAAACAACACCGTCATACCGGATAGCGGCCAAAGCCGCTTCCGGCATGACGTGTTAAGGCGAGCCCTGCGGGCAATTCAGGATAAACCCTTGCGGTGATTCCGGGATAAAACCGGACTGTGTAATAGGGGAGATCCCGGATAACCCCTTACGGTGTTTCCGGGATAAAACCTGACTTTATAATAGAGGAGATCCCGGATAACCCCTACGGTGTTTCCGGGATAAAACCGGACTTTGTAATAGGGGAGATCCCGGATAACCCCTTACGGTGTTACCGGGATAAAACCTGACTGTGTAATAGAGGAGATCCCGGATAACCCCTTACGGTGTTTCCGGGATAAAACCGGACACAGTCCGGTTTTAATCTGAATGGAGGGCGTCTATTGGGTTTAGTTTAGAGGCTTTTATGGCCGGGAATACGCCAAAGCCAACACCTACCAACAGGCAAATCGATACCGATAGCACAATCGCCGTTAACGACCAGCTTACCGCCCAGTCTGAGTAGAAACCGATAATCTCGGATAATACCAGGCCAAAGAAAATGCCCAGCAGGCCGCCTATCACTGAAATCACAAAACTCTCGGCGATAAACTGCAATTTAATATCCTGCTGAGTGGCACCTACTGCACGCAGTAAACCAATTTCTTTGGTACGCTCCAGCACGTTTGCCAGCATAATGTTCATAATGCCGATGCCACCAACCAGTAATGAAATACCGGCCACACATGCCATTACGATGTTGAAGATGCGCTGGGTATTTTCCTGTTGTGCCAGCAGTTCCACCGGAATGATCAGGCTGTAGTCGTCAATGCCGCCATGGCGTTGAGCAAGCAACTGGGTTACCGCTTTCGCCGCCAGTACGGTAGAGTAATCTTCTTCGACTTCAAACTTCACCACATCCAGCTCACTGGCGAGGGGTTCCATGTTGAGCTTTTTCTGGCTGGTGGATAACGGGATAAACACGCGGTTTCTGTCGCCGTTAATTTTTACGCCCTGAAAAGCTTCCTTATTAAATTCCGGTGCCGCAATCACGCCAACGACCTCAAACCACACATGGTTGATTTTAAGAAACTGGCCTAGCGGATCTTTATCGGGGAACAGGGTGTTGGCGACATCGGCACCGAGCACCGCAACCTGTGATACGTGTAACTCATCATCATCGCTGAGTAACCGGCCCTGGGCAGCGCTCATACTGGCAAGGTCAAAGTAGCTGCTGGTAACGCCTACGGCAGATGCATCAGCTTTGGCAAAATCGCTGTAGAGGGAAAATAGCTTAATCTGTTTTTCACCACTGTAGTGAGTAATGAAGGGCAGGGTCGCCATGGCGGCTTCCACATCGGCCAGATTGAGGCCGAGCGATTCTTCGCGGATATCTTTGAGCTCTTCGGCGGTGTAGCTTTTGGATTCTACAATCAGGTTTTGTAACCCCATTGAGCCAATCATTTTAAGCGCTTCCTGCTCGGCACCTTTACCAATGTTGAGCATAGCGATTACTGCGCCAACGCCAAAAATCATGCCTAGCAGGGTTAAGAAGGTGCGTAGCTTTTGTGCCAGCAGTTCATGTAAGGCGTCGCTCACCAGCAACCGGGTTTTGGTTATCGTAAGTTGGTTTAACATTAAATAAGCTCCCGGTACGACAGGGCAATACTATCGCCTTCACTGAGGCCGTTGGTGACTTCCACAAAGTGCAGGTTTTTCTGGCCAATTTCAATTTGCTGGCGGCTGAAGCCGGTACCATCTTTACGAAACACGTAGTTGACTCCCTGTTCGTTATAGATGGCCTGAATTGGCACCATCAGCTTGCTTTCGCCTTTGGATACTTCAATCCGGGCATTTAATTTGCGCCCCGGAGAGAGAATAGGCGAGTCCTGATCGTCAATGTCTATCGTCACCTCAAAGTACTTGGTGGGATCGTTTCGGGCGATGGTTCTGGAGAAGCCGGACACCTGTTTTAAGGTGCCGGTGAATACCTTGTTAGGGTAAGCTTCCAGGGAAATGGTAACCGGCTGACCGGGTGCCAGACCGATGGCCTGTTTATCCAGTACGTAACCCTTGGCTTGCATTTTCGACAGGTCCGGGAGTTTAGCGATTGGCCGTCCCGGAAACACGGTTTCGCCCACCGATGGCTTTTCGCCACGCCAGTTAGATTCGTAAACCAGCAGGCCGTCGTATGGCGCATGAATCTCGAGCGTTTCAATGGCCGACTTAATTTGGTTGTACTTCTGCTCACTGCCTTTTTTGCGAATACTTAATACGTCTATGGCGCTGGAGTTTTGCTCAACCACGCTTTCTTTTTTCCAGTCAAGGTAGTTATCTTTGGCGCCGAGGTATTCTTTGTTCTGCATGTTTTCGATAATTTCGATGCGCGAATAGACCCGCAAGTCATCGATGGTAAATTCATCTGCAAAAGCAAACTCTTTAACCACCAGCGCCTTGTCCATTTCCACGTCGAGCTCTTCCTGCGTCAGGGTAGAGCGATTCAGCTTCATGTCTTCCTCAAGGAGCATCATAGCGAGCATTTCTTTGCGCATGTCGAGGTTGAGCTGTTCAGCATCAAAGCGGGCAATTAACTGGCCTTTTTTAACGTTGGTATACTCTTTTTCCAGCCACGCTATGGTCATCGGGCGGCGGCTCGATGCGCCAATGGCCGTTGCGCTGGCGGCTTCTAACTCACCCTTTACCGGCACCATCAGTTCGAAGGGCTGGCGTTCAACCTGGTAGGTAGGTGTTGTTTGCTCTGTTTCGCCGCAACCGCTCAACAGTATGGCTGCTGCAAGGCAGGTAAACCATTTAGGAGTCATGATAAGTTATCCTCCTGAACTTCGATATTTGCTTTCATGCCCGGGCGCATCCGTGTCGGGTCGATTTTTTCCAGCTCAATTTGCACGTCAAACACAATACTCAAATTGGTGGAGGACTTTTCTTTGTAGGCTTCACCAAGGGAGATTATTTTGCCGGCATAAGGAACTTCCGGGTAGGCATCCAGCGTCACTTTCACTTTTGAACCGATGCTGAGTTTAGCCGTGTCTGCCTCATCAAACTGAGCTTTAACCGCCAGCTTATCCAGTGACGGAATGGTCAGAATAGTGCGGCCCATAAAGACCGAATCACCCACTGCTACTTTTTCGCCATCCGGCGCGGCTTTGTACATTATCAGGCCCGGCTTTGGCGACTTAACCGTGAGCTTGGCAATATCGCGCTGTGTTTGCCCCAGCTTGGATTGCAAACGGTTAATTTTGCTTTGCGCCAGTTGCTCATTGAGCTCACGGGTTTCGGCAAACTGTTTGGCCTGTTGCGTAGCCTGGTTGAGTTTAGCTTTGGCTATTTCAAACTCTTTTTGTTGCTTTTCTTTTTCGACCCGCTTGGTGGAAATATCAACAATTTCCGCGAGGCGCTTTTCTTTTTCGTAATTCATTTGCGCTTCGGCCAGTGCCAGCTTTAACTCTTCGGCCCGGGCCTCGTTTTCAAGCAGCTCTTTCTCAAAGTTCTTTTTCTCGGCATCCAGCTCACTTTGTTGCTCAATCAGCTTGGTTTGTAATTGCTGGCCATCAAACTTGAGCAGCATATCGCCTTCACTAACATTGGTGTTTTCCGGCACCAGAAACTGCACTTTCATCTGCCACATGCCACGAATAGAAGGCGGCGATACACTGGCACTGTCCAGCGACACAATTTCACCGGAGGCGGTTAGCGGTGCGCTCAGCGTTTTTTCGGACGCTCTCTCAACCGCCTGCTCGTTGCTGCAGGCGCCGAGCATAAATGCGGCACATAGCAATACAGAAAACTTAACGTGCATGACTTAACTCCTGTGCCGCAGGGATAACCACCCGAACACTCATCCCCGGCAGTAATTTTTTGTCGGGCATATCGGTAAATGACAGCTCAATCTGGTAGTATGCGCTGTCGCCCCAGCCAGCTTTCTTCTCTGGCTGAGAGACCTCACTGGTTACCGTGGCGGCATAACTCTCTCCAGGGTAGGCATCGAGTGATACCAGCGCCTGTTGGCCAACATCCACACGGTCGGCATCTATTTCGTGCACCCAGGCATCCACTTTAAAACCATCGATATCCTGTACTTCCATTACTTTCATGGCGGCCTGTAAAGTGGTGCCGGCAGTGATTTTCTCGTTGGTCCAGGGATGGTACATATGGCTGACAACGCCAGTGATGGTCGACTCTACTTTCAGCCGGGTTAACTGATAGCGCTGGTAATTGATGTTCTCTTCCAGCTTGGTGATTTCAATTTGTTGCTTTTGTAGCGTGTTTTCCTGCTCTATTAGCTTTTGTTCCAGTGCCTGTTGGGCTTTGAACTGCTCCACAAGCGCACGCTCCAGAGCAAGCTTGTACTGGCCCTTGTCGTAATCGCTTACATCGGTACTCTCAATTTCGGCTTCAATGCGGGCTTTTTCGACTTCCAGATCGGCAATTTTTAAAGCACTGCGCGCATCGGCTACGGCCTGAGCCAGTTCAACCCGCTTACTTTCCATTTCCAGGGTCTGGGTATTCAGTGAATCCTCATTTTGTTCCAACTGAGCATCCACACTGCCGGAATCGAATAGCGCAATGGTATCGCCCGGCTCAACAATGCTGCCTTCATCAACCATCCACTGGATTTGAATATTCCAGCGGTCGGTGCGCGGTGCCGAAACAACCTGTACATTGGAAGAAGAGACTTTGCCGGTAACGATCAGCTGACTGGTAGTATCCTCTGCTCTGGCACTCAATGCCGACATGCTGAGGCCGCACATCAATAAGTAAACAATTGATTGTCTCATGAGTTGGTTTTCTCGCTGATGATTTGGCCGTCTTTCATGGTGATCACCTTTTGTGCGTAGTCGGCAATGTTTTCTTCATGGGTTACCATCACGATGGTTTGCCCTTGCTGATGTAATTCGGTGAGCAAGGCCATGATATCGTCGGAGGTCTTACTGTCGAGGTTACCGGTGGGCTCATCCGCCAGGATCATGGTGGGACGGTTAATTAAGGCCCGGGCAATGGCAACCCGCTGGCGTTGTCCGCCCGACATTTCAAAAGGGCGGTGGTGCATGCGGTGACCAAGGCCTACTTTTTCCAGCAGCGCCTCGGCACGTTGAGTCGCTTCTTCCTCCGACACGTCGCTGTAGCGCAGGGGGAGCTTGACGTTGCCAATAGCATCCAGTTTGGGCAGCAGGTGGAAAGTCTGAAAGATAAAGCCGATATGCTCATTGCGAATTTTTGACAAAGCTTCATCGGTTAACTGATTCACGGCATTGTCGTTTAACAAATATTCGCCGCTGTCGGGGGTATCGAGGCAACCAAGAATATTCATCATGGTTGACTTGCCGGAACCTGAACTGCCCATAAAGGCAACAAATTCATTTTCCTGAATGGATAAAGAAACATCGTTGAGTGCTACAATGGTTTCTTCACCATTGGTAAAACTCTTACGAATATCCTTGAGTGTAATCATCTGTCTTCGCTCATTTTTATTGTGTCGTAGATAAGATTCTCAGACATCGGAATGCTACTTTAGTTGTGTCTGCGTTGTCATACAACCCAATAAATACGCCTCATGAGCTCTGGTAACAGTTCGTTACAAATAAGTATAAATTTGGAACTTTCACTTGCTTCGCTTATAGAATCTTGGTAAAAAGTCAACGCCTGAAAACAATGTAGTAATATTTCATTGTAAATATAAGTGTACATCTGTATTTTTTGCCCGGCTCTGCTTTAATTAATAACAAGGCTGAGGCCTTGTCGAAGCGGCATTGAAATGACTTTTCACCAAATAAGAGCGACCCTATGATTAAGGACACTATTAACAATATTCACGTTAGCGCAGAGAAGGTACTGGTAACGCCAGACGCGCTGGCGGCAGAACTTCCGGCCTCAGAGAGAGGTCTGGAGGTTATCCGACAATCCCGTCAGATCATTTCTGACATTATTCACCGTCGTGATCATCGTTTACTGGTAGTGTGTGGACCTTGTTCCATTCACGATATTGAAGCGGCCAAAGATTATGCACTGCGCCTGAAAGAGCTGCACGAATGCTATAAAGACACCCTGTATATTGTCATGCGGGTGTATTTTGAAAAGCCCAGAACCACCACCGGCTGGAAAGGGTTAATTAACGATCCGCATATCAACGATACCTTTGATATTGAAACCGGTTTACGTAAAGCGCGTGAATTACTGATCTGGCTGGCCGAGCTTGAACTGCCTGTTGCAACAGAGGCACTGGATCCTATCAGTCCACAGTACCTGGCGGAGCTGTTCAGCTGGAGCGCTATCGGTGCGCGTACCTCAGAGTCACAGACTCACCGCGAAATGGCCAGCGGTCTGTCAATGCCGGTAGGCTTTAAAAACGGCACTGATGGCAGCCTGGATATTGCGGTTAACGCCTTACGCTCAGCAGCGTCTTCACACCGCTTTATGGGGATCAACAAACAAGGACAGGTGAGTATTATCGAAACTGCCGGTAATCCCGATGGCCATATTATTCTGCGTGGTGGTAAGCAACCAAACTATGATTCGGTTTGTGTTTCTGAATGCGAAGAATGGATGGACAAAGCCGGTCTTACTGCTGGTCTGGTAGTGGATTGTTCACACGCCAACTCCAACAAGGATTATCGTCGTCAACCGCTGGTGGCTAAGAATGTGGTCAATCAGATCCTTGAGGGTAACCAGTCGATCATCGGTATCATGCTGGAAAGTCACCTCAAAGAAGGTAACCAGAAGTCTGACGGGGTCGACTTTAAAGACCTCGAATATGGCGTGTCTATTACTGATGGCTGTATTGACTGGGAAACCACTGAAAGCCTGTTGGATCAAATGCGTGACAAACTGATTACTGTGCTACCATTGCGTCAAAACAAGCGTACGGAATTAGCCTAATCTATGTCACAGAACGACCACGAACAGTTTGCTCAGCAGCTGAGTGAATTACGTCATGGCATTGATGAGCTGGATACCCAGCTCATCGACATTCTTGCAAAACGCGCCGAACTCACCAGTAAAGTGGGTGAAGTTAAAGCCAAAACCGGCATGCCCATTTATGTGCCGGAACGGGAAGCGCAAATGCTTGAGAAACGCCAGGAGCAGGCCGCAGAGCGCGGTGTTTCCGGGTCGTTAATCGAAGACCTCATGCGCCGTATCATGCGCGAATCCTACCATACTCAGAACAATCGCTACCGGTGCATTAACCCGGGGATAAAGCGAGTTGTAGTTATTGGCGGGGCGGGCGCACTGGGCAAAGTGTTTGTCGGCCTGTTCGAGCGTAGTGGTTACAATGTAGAAATTTTCGAAAAAGACGACTGGAGCCGGGCAGACAGCCTGTTTGCTGAAGCCAGTCTGGTGCTAGTGTCGGTACCCATAAACCTTACAGTCGACGTGGTGGCTAAACTCAATAGCCTGCCGGAAGACTGTATTCTGGCCGACATCACCAGTATCAAGCATAAGCCGCTGGATGCCATGATGCAGGCTCATAAAGGACCGGTAGTCGGCTTACATCCAATGTTCGGGCCGGATGCACCGGGTATGATTAAACAGGTTGTGGTGGTATGTCACGGACGCGGAGCGTCGCATTACAGCTGGTTACTGGGGCAAATGCAAACCTGGGGTGCTACGCTGTTTGAGGTCACTGCGCAGGAACACGACAAAGCCATGGCGTTTATTCAGGTTATGCGCCACTTCAATACCTTTGTTTACGGTGCCCATTTGGCCGGTGAAAACCCCAACCTTAATCTGCTTACTCAGCTCAGTTCACCTATCTACAGACTGGAACTGGCGATGGTTGGACGACTTTTTGCTCAATCCGGGCAACTTTATGCCGATATTATCTTTAATAATCCTGAGAACTTTTTACTATTAAAACGCTTCCATCAACGGTTTGGCGAAGCATTGTCCATTTTGGACAAAGGAGAGAAAGCCGAATTTATCCGCCAGTTCAACGAAATTGGTGAGTGGTTTGGTGATTATGCAAAAACTTGCCTGATAGACAGTAAACGCCTTTTGCTAAAAGCTGATGATGACCAAATGCTGAGAACCTGAGAAGTGCTCTAACAAGCACCTCTCAGGTAAATTCTTACCCGGCCGTCAGCGCCTTTGAAGCGGCAACTTTAGTAGGGTTAATCTCTTCACTGGGGTAGCAACCCAGCACTTTCAGGTAGCGGGTGATGCGCTTAAGCTCAATCAATGCGCTCTGTACCGGCCCATCCTGAGTGTTACCTTCCACATCAATATAAAATAACTCTTCCCATGGGTTACCCGGGATCGGACGGGATTCCAGTTTGGTCATGTTGATGTTGTTTTCCTTGAGCACCATCAAGGCCTCAACCAGAGCACCCGGCTTTTGCACGGTTGACATAACAAATGTGGTTTTAGCCGGTACCTGTAAAGGCACTACTACCGGCTGTTTGGCCACCACGATGAAACGGCTGTGGTTTTCTTTCTGGTTAGCCAGGTTCGACTTGATGGCAAACAGGCCATACAGATTACCGCCAGCTTCACTGCCGATAGCCGCTACATCGTCACGATTCAGCTCACTAACCTTTAACATGGCCGAAGAAGTGGCATCCATGGTTTTTACTTCTACATTGCCCAGTTCGGCCAGGAAGTGGCTGCACTGAGTGAACACCTGAGGGTGTGCATAAAGGGTTTTGATATTGGCCAGCGTGGTCTCTTTTGCTACCAGCAGGGAATGCTTGATAGCGTGAGTCAGTTCGCCAATGATGCTTAATTCAGTATTCTGCAGTTGATCATAAACCTCGTTAATACTGCCGGAGGTAGTGTTTTCTACCGGTAGTACAGCATAGTCAGCTTCGTTGTTTTCTACTTTACCCACTACTTCGCGGAAGCTCTGGCAGCCTAGCTCTAGCAAGTCGCCAGGGCGACGGGAAAAGTACTTCTGGGTGGCCAGGTAGCTGTATGAGCCGCGATCACCTAAAAACGCTACGCGGTTAAGAGGTAGGGCGCTGCCCGGATTAGCCCGTTCGGCTAGCATCGCCTGCTGGTTGAGTACCGAGTCCTCAATGATCACATGAAAAATCTGCGTGATGTAGTGGGCATCCAGCCCTTTTTGCTGACCTTCTTTAATCAGCCGAATGAGCAGTTGCTCTTCGCGCGCCTGATCGCGCACCGGAATATGGTGTTTAATTTTGGTTTCAGCAACCTGGTTGGTCAGGCCGCGACGTTCAGATAACAAGCTGAGTAGCTCGGTATCCAGCGCAGTGATGCGCTCTCTAATTTGATCTAATTCAGGGGCAGACATAATTTCTCTCTTAACACTTCAGGCAAAAAAAAACCTCCCGTAGGGGAGGTTTGTTCGCACGCGCTACGTATCCTCCCTCAGATGAAGGTGATAAACACGAAGAAGCGAGCGATGATGTTCGGATTGAATAATTTCATACTAGTACTTTATTTCGCCACTGGCTGTCTGTCAACCCATTTTTACGCGTGAGGTAATATTATTCATGGGCAGTTCTTGACAGAGTTAGTCGCTTAACAAAGCGGCCAACATGGTTCTCACTTCCGCCGGCTCAAAGGGTTTGTCACACAAAGCATTCACGCCGGTTTGCTGAATGTTGGCCATATGAACACTGTTAGCGGCTTCGGAAGTCACCATAATAATAGGGATATGGGAAGTTTCCGGATTAAAACGAATAAACTCTGATAATTCACGGCCGTCCATCTCTGGCATGTTGTAATCGGTAACCACCAAATCAAAAGGCTCATCTTTAATCAGCGTAAGAGCCATAGCGCCATTTTCTGCCTCTTTAATTTTTTGCAGGCCCATGCCTTCCAGTACCCGGCGAATATGATTTCTGGCCAGCTTACTGTCATCTACCAGCAGGACGCGTACTTCATGGATGTCAAACAGGTCGAGTTCGAGTTCGTCGGTGTTGAGCAAATCCAGGCTGGCATTCAGTGCCCGGTGCAAATGGATGGTTTCAAAAGGTTTCGGCAGGATAGCGGCTACGCCGGCTTGCTTAAATTCTTCAAGCTTGCTGGTGCGCGACTCACTGGATACCAGCATAAACGGAATGTGTTTGTAGGAAGCATGTTCTTTGGTAAATTTAAGTAAATCCAGCGCCATGCCGTCTTCAAAATACATGGCGCTGACAATCAGGTCGGCACCGTGCAGCTCTACCAGTTTTCTGGCCTCAGCAATATTGGCTGCAGTGTCGATTTGCTTCACGTTTTCTTTGGTGAGCATGCCGGAAATAATCTTGCGCTGTGTATCGGAAGGCTCTACCAACACGATATTCAGGTCTGAGATTGATAACTTTTCCATTCAAATTCTCTTTGTTGTTTATTCTGGTTGTTATTCTGTTGGGCTATGAGGCTTGTACTAGCCTCCTGCCACTTTGGATTTGATACCCTGCTGTTCGAGTAATTGCTGAATTTTATCCCGGGCGTCAGTTTGCAGCTCAATGGTGCCAGCCTTAACCGCGCCGCCACAGCCACATTTTTTCTTCAGTACAGTACACAGCGCTTTTAATTCATCAGCATTTTGGTCGAGCCCGGTAATGATAGATACCCCTTTACCTTTGCGACCTTTGGTTTCGCGTTGAATTCGGGCGATACCATCTTTATTAACTGAGCGGATATCCGCATCTTGCCGGGACTGATCGACTTTACCGCCATCAGTGCTGTAAACGAGTCTCGAATTTTGCATACTTTACTGTAACTCTTTAAAACTGGACTACAATCAACTAAGCCGAAGTGGTTGTAACAACTTATTCTGCAGTGGATAAATTAACGCGTTGCTAGTATTAATAGTAGCAAACGCCAGTTGTGAGTGGGAGCACAAATGAGTATAAAGCTGAAGTTGTCAATGATTCGACCTTCAACATTAAAATTGGTGAGCGGTTCGACTTCTCGCTGGTCACTGAGTTTCGTAATACTTACGAGGATCTCGACCCCCGGGTAAACCAAATCGACATTGATTTAGCGGCCACACAGTATATGGACAGTTCGGCTCTGGGCATGCTGCTAAATATGCAAAAAATACTGGCAGAGCGCCAGTTAACCTACTGAATCCTGAATACCCGGCCGCAAATTGCACGAATCCTGCAAATTTCGCGATTTAATAAAAAGTTTGATATTCAGTAACAACGGGTAGTGGCCTCTGAATGGTAAAAATCCTGATAGTTGATGATGAAGAGATCAACCGCATTATGCTGCGGGAAATACTCAGTGAATCAGGCTACCGTGATTTTATCGAAGCCGGCAATGGCCGGGAAGCAGTTGAAGTTGCCCGGCAGCATAGGCAGGATATTGTCTTGCTCGATGTTATCATGCCGGGGATGTCGGGCATTGAAGCAGCTCCGCAAATCAAAGCTTCGTCACCGGATTGATATTTACCTATCTTGTTTATTACCAGTCTGGATGATGAACAAAGCCTGGTAAAATGCCTGGAAAGCGGCGGTGATGATTTTATTTCCAAACCCTTTGAGAAAATCATCCTGCATGCCAAGGTAAAAGCCCATGAGCGAACCCGGCGGCTGAGTCTGGAAATTCAGGATAAAAACCAGTCGCTCACCTATTTCCAACTGGAAGTGGAAAGAAATCACCATATTGTTGAGCATATATTTGATAATGCCATTGGTCGCAATCCGATAACCACGGATTACTTCGATTTTTATACTCAGCCCGAAGCGCAATTTAACGTCGACCTGTTTTGTGTGAGCAAAGCCCGTCGGGCGGCGTTTATTTGTTTATCGGTGATTTTACCGGCCATGGTCTGGCGTCGGCGATTGGCGCTATACCGGTGGCCCAGCTGTTTACGGCGATGACATTAAAAGGCCTGGCTGTGGGCGAGATGGCCTCCAGGCTTAATCGTTTGCTGGTTAACTTATTACCCGCGGATATGTTTTGCGTAGCCAGCATCCTCGAGATTCATGCTAATGGCAAAAATTTTACCCTGTGGAGTGGTGGCTTGCCCAGGCTGGCGGTGAAAACTCCAGAGCAGGAAATTCGGCTGTTAATTGATCCTCAGCATATGCCGCTGGGCATTCTCGAAGAGCACGAATTTGATAACCAGACACAGTATTTTGAAACCGAGTGGGGCGATACATTATTGCTCTACACTGATGGCCTGATGGAGAGTCATCATAAAGAGTTAGGGATGCTTGGCGAAGAAGGGGTGGAACAGTGGTTTACCCGCAGCAGCCAGGTAAATGCCCAGTTATTGGTCGATAAGGCAGAGCTCTATCGCGCCGGTGCGGCGGCAGAAGATGATATTACCATTGTCTTGTTCAAGAGCCGGCCATTCCAGTTTAAACTTCCTGAGCTGCTGGCTGAGCCGATTCCGTTTAATCTGTCATTTCATTTAACCGCGCAACACATCAAAGACGCGCAGGTGATCGACCAGGTCGTTGCTATCGTAAATAGTATTCCGGGTCTGGCCGCGATACGTTCTGAGCTGTTTACCGTTATCACCGAGCTTACCAACAATGCTATTGAACATGGCATTCTGGGCTTATCATCAGACCTGAAAGCCGAACCGTAAGGGTTCATTGACTATTATGAACAGCGCAGGGAAAGGATTGAGCAGATGGAGCAGGGCGATATCTGGATCACCGTGCGGCGGCTGATGCCAGATAACGTGTTGGAAATTAGTATGCAGGATAGTGGCCCTGGTTTTGACACTGCATCGCTTAAAAATTGCGAAGATGAAACCTTTGGTCGCGGTTTCGTGCTGATAAGAGAATTATGTCAGTCCTTACAAATATCCAATTCTGGCAAGCAAATCAAAGTGATACTACCCATCACTCCCGTTATTGATGATGCCGATATCCTCAGTTAGGTTAAGTGCTACAAAACGCAGGATTAACGAGAGATTTCCTGGTTCAGTTCGCGGTCAAATTAATGAACTAATGGACAATAGCAAAGTGGAGTAAAGCATGTTGAAATCCATCCTTAATTTGTTTAAAGATTCACCAGAAGACAGCCAGAGCCCCCATCAGGTGGAGATCGCTACAGCGGCATTACTGAGTGAGGTGGTCAGAGCAGATAGCCTGTCGGATGAGCGTGAATTGGCTACACTTAAGCGATTAATTCGCGAAAACTTTGATCTGACTGAAGAAGAGATAACAAATATTGTCAGTGTGGGTGAAAAACGTTCTGAAGAGGCCGTAGATTTAGTACAGTTTACCAAAGCATTAAATGAGGGAATGAGTGCTGAACACAAGGAGCGGGTGATGAGAGGGTTATGGCAGATTGCTTACGCAGATGCAACGCTGAGCCCGGACGAAGAACATTTAATACGTAAGATTGCCGACCTGCTTTATATTCCTCATAGCCGTTTCATTAAGGCCAAGCTGGAAGCGCAATCCACGAAATAAGATAATGATGAGATAACCTTTATAATGTTCAGTAGTATCCGAAGGGCGATGGCCGTGATATTGAGCATCGTTGTGATGTCATCTTCAACATGGGTGCTTTGGCTCGCTGTTGCTGAACATGAAGAACTGTTTCTCGAATCGCAGAAAAACAACCTGTTCGCGCTAACCCGAAACATGGCAAACGATCTGGTGCCTTACATGGAGCAGACAGAGCGGGATAGTTTTGCGCTGAGTATAGTCTTGTTGAGGCTGGAGCCGTACAACAATGTGATTAACGCCACTATTTACGACAATGAGTACAACCAGGTTGAGCATTACGTAGGGCGCGGCGCACGCCGAACAGAGCAGGGTTTACAGGAACCGCCGATTGACCCGTCAGTTTATGAACTGGGAATTAACATTGAACAGGGCAAACTGATTAGCCTTGAACGGATTGGTGAACAGGCATTCCCGGTTGGTTATTTGTTGATCGTCAATGATCTGAACACCAGCCTGGCAGAAAGCCGCCGCTCGTTAATTTTCAGAACAACCCCCTGGGTGGTACTGCTTCTTACAGCTACCATTTTTCTTTCTTTGATCATGCTCCGGCGCTCATTTAAGCCGTTGGAGCTGTTATCCCGTTTTACTCAGATGGTTATCGACTCCAAGGATTACACCTCCCGTCATAATGTGCAGGGCACCTCCGAAATCAAACGCCTTGGTGAACACATCAACCGCCTGATGGCGACCATTGAAGGTGAATTATCAATAAACCAACAGCAAACACAAACACTGATGGAGCAGCAGGTCACCATGACCCAGCTGGCCAACTTTGACAGCCTGACCGGACTGCCAAACCGGCAGTTTGTAATGGACACGATTCGGATTGAACTGTCCCGGGCAAAGCGAGCAGACAGCGACCTGATCCTGATGTTTTTCGACCTTGACGGTTTCAAAGGTATCAATGACTCCTTAGGGCATGAAACCGGCGATATGATCCTTATCGAAGTGGCTGAGCGGGTAAAAGCCATTCTTCGTGACGGCGATATTCTCGCCCGGCTGGGGGGCGACGAGTTTTTAATCATCCCGGACCGCGATGTTACTGAGCTGAATATGGCCACCGTATCGGAGCGGGTGTTGTCGGCATTTGTAGAACCTTTTAAACTAAAAGGCTTGTCGCTGAGAGTTGGCGTGAGTATTGGCGTGGCAAAAGCCCGCGAAGCCGGTTACGACCTCAGTCAGCTGGTGAGTAATGCCGACCTTGCCATGTATCGTTCAAAAGCGCGGGGGCGGGGTGTTTATACAATATTCAGCCCTGAGATGTCAGAGTCCCATAAACGAAAAATCCTGATTGCTAACAGCATTGAGGCGGCGATAGAAGAAAACCAGTTCAGCCTATATTATCAGCCTAAAATTAACCTCAATGGCGAGATAGATTCGCTGGAAGCGCTTATTCGCTGGCACCACCCTGAGCTGGGGCCGATCATGCCCTCTGAGTTTATTCCTGTTGCCGAACAGGCGGGTAAAATCACCTCGATTACCCAGTGGGTACTCAATCAGGCCAGTAAGGAACTGGTCGAACTGATGAGCATATATTCACCGAAAATTCGTCTGGCAATAAACCTTTCAGTGCACGATTTGCGCCACAGCGAGTTATTTAACTGGATATATAACGCGTTTCAGGCTCATTCTGTCAATCCGGAGAATGTCGAGTTTGAGGTGACTGAGTCTGCCTACCTCGACAACTTTGCCAGCAGCGAATCTTTGTTTAAGCGCTTGCACAACCTTGGTTGTACCATCGCGCTGGATGACTTTGGTACTGGCTACTCGTCGTTAAGTTATCTGACCCGTATTACGATAGATACCCTCAAAATAGACCGTCAGTTTGTGATGGAACTGGACACCTCAGATCGCAGCCGGTTGGTGACCATCTCGATTATCGATCTGGCGCGGCGGCTGTCACTGAAGATTTGCGCCGAAGGTGTGGAAACTTCTTCGCAATGGGAATACCTCAGGGGATTAGGCTGCGACACGGTTCAGGGGTATCTGTTCAGTAAGCCCCGGCCTTTGGCTGACATCAAAAAACAACCGGATTATGAGCGACAGGCTGGTTAGTTACTGAGTAGAACTGCGATAAATTACCTTGATATCTTCTGGTAATGGCGTGCCCTCTGGCAGATATCCAATCGTGTTTGTTGACGACTCAATCATTAAGATCAGCTCATTAATGCTGTCTGCGGTTTCTGGCCGTTGTTGCCGACCGCTGAAGCGCATTTGTGCCCAGTATGCCTGGATCCGTGACTCGGTGAGTCCGATAACCCTTATATTAAAAATAGAGCGGGCCATTTCGCCTGGCGACAGTGCGATGGGCGTTACGTCAGGCAAAGCCAGGTTGCCCATAAACAGGTTTCTCAATTGCGACTTACTGATGGTATTAATGGATGAGTCGCGATGAGTAACAACCATCACGTGATCATTACTTTTAGCATGACCAACAATACTGTGTACTAACAGACAGGTAATAAGGAGTAAGCGCTTCATCAGAATACCCACTCCAAAGCCACCTGATAAAGCGTGGCGGAATTGTTGAAGTCGGCGTTTTTAACTTCAAAAGAGGCCCGTTGCTGACCTTGTCCGCGCAAGAAGGAAATGTCGCCTTTGATGGCAAAGTGGGCATTAAAGTCGTAGCGCATGCCAATGGCAATACTGTTAAGGGAGTCGCGAGAAAACTGGTCAAAAATCGATTCGTAAGTGGTAGATAAAACGTCTAATTCTGGCGAGAGTCCAAGCGGGATCTCGTTTGTAGGCTCCGGATACGAAGCTGAAGATGTCGCCAGAGTAATATGGTAAGTCATCGGTGGGCTATAGATGCCGGTTGTCAGGTAAGCGCTAAGCATGTCTGGAAATGCAGATGGCTCACCTATTAGTTTCATCACCTCCGCTTCCATAAAATAGTCAAAACTGTGATAAGACAGCCCGGTGGTTAAGACTTCTACTTTGCCCACTGGTGATAGTGAATCAGCCGATACGCTGTAGCCAACTGAACGAAGTACGGAGATTAAGGCAGTAAGCTCTTGCAGAGTGACATCGATATCGCCGCGGTGAAAAGCCAGCGTAAACTGGAGGTTCTGACGATTTATTCGCCCGATAAAACCATGCAGATCAGTTACATCAGGTTTTATCTTTACATCGGCAATTTCGTATTCATCGTTATAACTGCCCCAGTACGCTTCAACGGATGCCTGAATGTCTTCGTTACCAAACCGGTAATTTACATTTACCCCTGTATAGGTAGGAAAAAGCACACCGTTATAAAGTTGCTGAGGCGGGTTTATCCAATGATAAGCAAAACCCACATTGCGCACATCGGAGTAGTGGAAAAAGGGGGTACGCTGTTTTCCGGCACGGATCTGCCAGTTGTCGTTAAGTTGATATGTCAGGTATAGCCACTCAACACCGGACTCACGGTCTGAGTTACTGTGGGCGAGTAATTGCGAGGTAACACTGAGTTTATCTGTCGCCTGCCAGTCTATCTGCAACGCAGCCAGTGACTGACTGTCAAATTTAATCTCATCGGTATAATCAAGATAAGCGACATTGCCGGTATCCAGATAACCGCCAATAACACGGCCGAAGCCGGATATTTTAAAACCGGAAGCCATCTCCACGTCTGCCTGACTTGCAGCGGGAACGAGCATAAAAAGGGTGCTAAGCAGGCAGACAACAGGAGATAAATGCTTTTTAAACCACATTATCATTTACCAAACATACTAATGCATTAAAATTAATCCAAGCCTTGGGTTTTCACAAGTTTACCCGCGGCTTTATTTGCTGCATGTGCAGGGCTGCGAGCCTTAAAATAAGCTTACTGGCTTTATCGTCATTACAAAAACGCTGCAAAGTGAGCGGGCTTTTCTTACAAAATACTGTTGCTTAATGGCAACAAATAAGTGTTATCAGAACGCTGCAATATCCTTATTATTTAACTAAGTTATTGAAAATTGTATGAAATAATGTTTTGGTACGAGTTCTGCTCTAGTCAGGTGACATAACCGAAAAAAGACAATGATCGGAGACAGCCATGCGTACTATTATTCTGGCCTTAGCAGCGGTAACAACCTTTTCAGCAGCAGCGATTCCAACCAGTCAGGAATTCATGGAAAAAATGGACTCAGACGACGATGGATTTATTACCCTTCGTGAAGCGGTAAAAAACACCGATTTGTTGCGCGAGTTTGGTGACATTGATATTAACGAAGATGGCAAAATCAGTGAAGCCGAATTAATCAGCTCAGATTATGGTCGTGAAGTACTGTCGCTGTCAGTGTGAATCAGCGTTTTGCAGCCAGTTAGTCCGGTGAATTTGCTAAATAGGCGTTAACACGTTGTCGAACTCTCAACGCTATGCGATGCTTGCGTCAGGTTTAATTGATAGTGGTTCGCTCTTGCGTTTAGGGTCGTTACGTCAGCTCATTATTGGCAGCTTTTTAGTTGCCCTCATCCCGTTGGCCGCTTTGTTGTGGCAAAGTCATACTGACTTAACCAGAGTCAGCCGGATGACAATTGATGAAACTCAGCAAATCGCGAGGATCGTCTCTAAAGTGCAACAACTTGAAAGTGTCAGTGTGGTGCTTGAGCGAGCTCTGCGTCAGTATCAGGTACTTAAAAACGACGTTGCGGAACGGTTGGTACAAAATGCCTTGACGCGTTTTGACGAACGCTATGCGGCATTATGTGATGCTGAAGTGAGCGTAGATGGCTGTGAATCGGTTAATACCGTTTTGGCCGAACTTAAATCTTTTTCGGCCTTTACCAGCGAGGCCGATTTAACGCCCGGGCTGGGGCGCTTACGCACAGCGCTGGTGGATGTCCATGAAAGTGTTGATGATGCCATTGAGGCGCGCTTAACGTTACAGCGTCAGGATGTGGCGGACATGCAGGTACAACAGTCCTGGCTGAGCGCATTGTTAGTGTCGGTATCGCTGGCGCTGATTTTGTTAGGCAGTCAGCTGGTTATCAACCCGGTGCGTAAGTTAAAATTAATTATCCGCATGCTTGCCAGACAACAGGGCAGATTACCGCCGTTGTCAACCAGAGCGCCAAAAGAACTAGTGGGTGTAGAGAAAGATCTTCACTGGCTGGGTGAGCGCCTGGCGCAGCTGGAGCATATTCGCACTGCGCTGCTAAGACACGCCGCTCACGAATTAAAAACCCCGTTAGCGAGTATAAAGGAAGGGTGCGCATTACTTACCGATGGCACGGTCGGGGCATTATCCGAACCCCAGCAAGAGGTAATGAGTTTACTGGCCAGCAGTACGTCGCGGTTAAACACGTTGATTGAGAAATTGCTGGATTACAATCTGCTGTTGCAGCAAGCCCAGGCCAGTTTTACCCGCGTGGATGTGGACCAAATGGTTAGTCAGTGTATCGAAGATTATCAATTGGCCTTGCAGAACCATAAATTAGCGGTGAATATTGAAGCCAGCACGATCACCGCAGACGCTGAGCTGTTGCGCCGTATATTCGATAATTTGTTGTCTAATGCGGTGGCTCACGGCGCGTTAGACAGAACCATTTATATCCGGGTGACTGTTGAAAATGATACCGCGCTAATCGATGTAGCGAACCACGGTAGCAAAATACCGCCGGAGAAAATTAATAATTTATTTGAACCCTTTGTGCGGGGTGATGGTGTCCGGAACGATAATGTAATCGGCACCGGACTGGGATTGTCCATTGTGGCCGATTGCGCCAGGATCATGCACGGAGAAGTAAATGTGATCGATGTCGATTACGCCGAAGTTTGTTTTCGGGTTGTAATCCCTCAGCAGGAAGACCAATAACAATGAAGCACTTTGCTGCCCTGAGTGCAGCTCTCATTTTAACCGGTTGTACGTTAACACCGGACAAGGAACCGCAGACTCAGTCTGACAACTATCAACCGGCTGTAGAGTTGACCAATGAAGATTGTGTGTTTGAGTCAGACGCGCAGTTAGATCCGGCCCGCTGTGATTTAAGCTTCTGGCTTGATTACTGGGCGCAGGTCGATCAGATGACCTGGCCAAAACGGGAATCACTAATTGAGCAGCTCGGGGATGCCCCGGATATGTTGTTGCAAAAAGTGATTTTATCGCAGCCGGTTAATACACCCTACAAAGCCAGATTGCGCGCTCAGCACTGGTTTGAACAACTGCTGCCGGCGTTATCGCCAGCCAATCAGCAGCGCATGAAGGCGATTATTCATAAACCGAGTGAACACATGCTGGAGTTTGAGTCGGCAGTGACATTGCTTAGCAAAATGAATAACGGCCAGGATAAAACCATTAAGGCCCAGGAAAACCAAATTAATGAGTTAAAAGCCCAGCTTGAGGCATTACTCAATATCGAATCAAACCTGATGAGTCAGGAAGAGGAGACACAGCAGTGAGTGATAACGCAGAGCAGCCATCGCATATTCTTTTGGTCGATGACGACCAGAGCCTGTTACGCTTAATGACCATTCGTTTGCAAAGCGAGGGGTTTCAGGTAACCGCGGTTGAAGATGGTCAGGCAGCCCTCAAAAAAATTAACACCGGCACCTTTGATCTGGTGTTAAGTGACCTGCGAATGCCGGGGCTGGACGGCCTCAGTCTGTTTGAAGAAATTATGGCCATTCGTTCTGATATTCCGGTAATACTGATGACCGCCCATGGCACCATTTCTGATGCCGTTGAAGCAACTCAGCGCGGCGTATTTGGCTTTTTAACCAAGCCGGTAGACCACGATAAATTACGGGATTTGCTGGGCAAAGCGCTGCAACATTCAAAAGCTGCCGAGCCGGGTGAGTGGTGCAAGGAAATTATTACCCGCTCACCCGATATGTTACATGTCCTCGACCAGGCTTACCGCATTGCCAAGCGGGAAGTCAGTGTACTGGTTACCGGCGCCAGCGGTACGGGTAAAGAACTGTTGGCCAATGCCATTCATCGCGCCAGCGACCGTTCGGATTACCCGTTTGTGGCGATTAACTGTGGTGCGCTGCCGGAAAACCTGCTGGAATCAGAGTTATTCGGTCATGTAAAAGGCGCATTCACCGGCGCTGTAACAGCTAACCAGGGCCTGTTCAGAGAAGCTCACGGCGGCACCTTGTTCCTCGACGAAATTGGCGACATGCCCATGACTTTGCAGGTGAAACTACTACGTGCATTGCAAGAACGTCAGATCCGCCCGGTGGGCAGCAGTAAGTCGGTGGATATCGATGTGCGGGTGATTTCTGCTACGCACAAAGATTTACACAAGGAAATGGAAGAGGGCAGTTTTAGGGAAGACCTGTTCTATCGCCTGAATGTGGTTAATCTTAAATTACCCGCACTTAAACAACGCAGTGAAGATATTCCGCTACTGGCCCGCAGCCTGCTTAAACAAAGCGCTGAGCGCCACGGTGTAAAAGTGACCCAGTTTTCAGAAGATGCCATGCAGTTACTGGTTAAAAGTGACTGGCCGGGTAATGTGCGCCAGTTGGTTAACGTAGTGGAGCAGTGTGTGGCCCTAACGCAAACGCCTGTGGTGCCACTGCATCTGGTCGAGCAGGCCCTGTCTGCTACCCGCCAGAGCTGGCCAACCCTGACCGAAGCCCGCGATGCCTTTGAACAGAAATACCTGTTTAAGTTGCTGAAAATGACTGATGGCAACGTTACCCGTGCAGCAGAACTAGCCGGTCGTAACCGCACCGATATGCACAAGCTGATGAAAAAACATAACCTCGACGCCGGCGACTTCCGCTAGGCTTATATTATCTGGTCACGCCGGGGGACATTGCTTTCCCTGGCTTTCCGGGTCCGCCATCCGGTAGTTAATAAATCGTAAACAGCGCCCATTTTTGGGTTGGCAAAGTGAGTCAGTCGTGGGATAGTGTGTCGATATTGGACGATAACTAACTTTTGACCGCTAGTGATGGAACCACGTATTAAAATCTGGATTATTGTAGCAAGCTTTATTGTTATTGTTTGTGGGCAGCCTGCCCAGGCTCAGGCAATGAAAGAATCACAGATTGTCACCCGGTTAAATGACATCATCCGCGCAAAAAATACGCCCGCCAATCAGCAAATCGACCAAATTAATGAATTACTCGCCAGCGCCAATGCATTGCACGCTGACGCAGTCGAAAACGCTATTCTGGCTTACAAGCTATTAATTACGGCCGAGCAGGAAAACTTTGAACCGGTTCGCAGCATGGCCGATGAAGTACTGACCACAGCTGTCAGACGTCAGGATTATCGTTCACAGGCTTTTACCCTGCGGGCTAAACTCCGCTATCAGGCCATCGCTTCCCCCGATGACGTTGAGTCTAGCAAGCAACAGTTGCTTGGCCTGCTATCACGTCGTTTATCCGATGAAGATAAAGCACAAATCTTATTTGATATTGGTCTGGCAGATATTCAGACCGGCAATGTCATGTCGGCACTGGAATACTTTAATCAGGCGCAGGAAGCGTTCTGGGCACAGAGTAACTACGTTAGCTGGCGTGAAGTGGTGAATCAGCAAATTGAATTACTGGTGGCCATGCAGTGGTTTGACAGGGCACTGGAGAAAGTGACTCAGTTAGTCGACTTTTCAAAAGACGTCGGTGGCGAAGCCGGTATAGCGTTACACGATAAGGCACTGGCCATTATGGCAGCAGATAATCAATGGCAGGATATGGAAAAAGTTGCGCTGACGCTACTGGAAGAAAGTGCGGAAAGTGGCAGTATTAAAGGGCAGTTTATTGCTAGCTACTGGCTTATGCATGTTAATGTGCAGCAACAGAATATGGATTTGGTAGTACGCTGGAACCGTAAAATCGAAGACTGGCTGGAACAACACCCGCAACTGGTGGCTCCTAAACTTTATACCCTGAATAAGATTACCTATCTGATTGAATCCGGTAACCTGTCTGCAGCGAAGGCATTGCAGGAGTCGGTAACCGAGGACAGCGACGAAGGCGTGTTACTTTCCTATCTGACAACCCGCCAGCATTTACTCAATCAGGTTGGCCTTGCCGCAGCAAACAACAATCTCGCAGGATTTTGCGGCCATGCAGCGGAGCACTCAGCGGGAAATTCTGTCGCTTAGTCAAACGCTCGAAAGTGAGAAAGAAGCGGTAGGCAAAGAAGCCACATTTAATAACCTGTTAATTGTTATTGTTGGCTTACTGATGGGCATCATCGCCGTTTTAAGCTACTTCTATATTCGTCTCAAAAACCAGAAGCAATCTTCACGTCGCCGGCGCAGTTCGCGCTCCCGTACTTAAAGGTTGATCAGAATAGCTGGCTCTGCAGGTCATCCTGGCTGGGAGCAAAGTGGAGTGCTGGCAGGGCAGAATCCGGAAAACGCTGATTATAAGCAGCAATAAACTGCTGAGCCAGCCAGGGGGCGTCCTGATTGTCGGGACGATGAAAGAACAAATAGCAGGATTTCCCCTGTTCCCGCCATTGCTGACACTTATCTATCCAGGGGTGTAAACAGGCTGCATTGTCCTGATCGTTATTGTTACCTACAAAGCGCATTACCGGCTGGTTTGAGGTAGCGATAACATTGACTGGCACCCGTGGCTTCTTAGTTCTCACTTCGGCGGTCAGCGCACTATCCGCTGGCCCGGTAAACAAAGCCCGGGTATCCATTATCACGCGGTTAACACCGTGCGCCATGAACAGCCTGTTGAGGGCTTTTTCTTGCTCTCCTTTTGCAAAGAATGCCAGATGACGAACTTCCACCGCATAACTGAAAGCCGGCGATAAACGCTTGAGGAATGACTCCAGCAACGGTAGCTGAGCAGGTCCGAATCCGGCGGGTAACTGTAGCATCACCTGGCCCAGCCGATGTTCTAAGCGGGCCAGCAGGTTAAGTTGCTCCGTTACCAGGGTGTCGCAATGTTGTAAGCTGCTTTTGTGACTGATGTCACTATGAAATTTAAAGGTGAACCGAAAGTCTGCTGGTGTTGCTGCGGCCCAGTTATCCACGGTCTGAGGCGAGGGGAGATGATAAAATGTGGTATTCCCCTCAACACTGTTTAACTGCTTGGCGTAATCGGCCAGCTGCGTGCCGGATGGGTTAGCAAACCAGCGTTTTGGCCAGCTGCTGTGCTGCCATTGAGGAAGACCGATAAAAACAGGGCCTAATGTGCTTGTTGAGTGGATATTTGTCATTGGGCTTTGGGTAGCATTTGTTTATACTATGCGGCCTTAAATTTAAAACATAACAGACGCGTTGGCGGTCATTATCCTCATGCCGGTAAAGCAGGTAAAGGAATAATCAGGTGATTATCGGTAGATTCAGGTCGGTATAGCCAGCACCTTCACGCAACGACAAAATAGCTAACAAAGTAATTAGGGGTCGAAGACCATGCGCACAGATTACTGTGGGAAAATTAACGCATCTTATATTGGACAAGAAGTCACGCTGTGTGGCTGGGTAAACAAACGCCGCGACTTGGGTGGCCTGATTTTTATCGACCTGCGCGACCGCGAAGGTTTAGTACAGGTCGTTTTTGACCCTGATTTACCTGAAGTGCAGGCGCTGGCCAATACACTGCGTGCCGAATTCTGTATCAAGTTAACCGGTACGGTGCGCGCTCGTCCTGAAGGCCAGGTAAATAAGCAAATGACCACCGGTGAAGTGGAAATTCTTGGTACTGGCCTGGAAATCTTTAATAAGTCTGCCGTGTTACCACTGGACTGGAACCAGGAAAACTCTGAAGAGCAGCGCTTACGCTATCGTTATCTTGACCTGCGTCGCCCGGTAATGAGCAACAAGCTGCAGTTTCGTGCCAGGGTTACCGCAGCAGTACGCCGTTATCTGGAAGGCGAAGGTTTTCTGGATATCGAAACGCCGATCCTGACCAAAGCTACGCCGGAAGGAGCTCGCGATTATCTGGTGCCGAGCCGTACCCACAAAGGTGAATTCTTTGCTCTGCCGCAGTCTCCACAATTGTTTAAGCAATTGCTGATGATGTCGGGGATGGACCGCTACTACCAAATTGTTAAGTGCTTCCGTGACGAAGATTTACGTGCCGATCGTCAGCCTGAATTTACCCAAATCGATATCGAAACCACCTTTTTAGGGGCTGATGGCGTAATGGCCATTACCGAAGGTCTGATCCGCGATTTGTTTAAGCAAATGCTTGATGTGGACTTAGGCGACTTCCCGCAAATGACCTACGCCGAAGCGATGAAGCGCTATGGTAGTGATAAACCGGACTTACGTAACCCATTGGAACTGACCGATGTAGCAGATCTGCTGGCCAACGTTGACTTTAAAGTATTCAGTGGTCCGGCTAACGATCCGAAAGGACGCGTTGCCGCTATCCGCGTACCCGGTGGTGCATCGCTGTCGCGTAAACAAATTGATGAGTACACTAAGTTTGTTGGTATCTACGGCGCGAAAGGCCTGGCCTGGGTTAAAGTTAACGAAAAAGCCAATGGCCTGGATGGTTTACAGTCGCCAATCCTTAAGTTCCTTAACGCTGAAATCGTTTCCGAAATTCTTGCCCGTACCGGCGCTGAAGATGGCGATATTTTGTTATTTGGCGCTGATAATGCAACGGTTGTTACCGAAGCCATGGGCGCACTGCGCCTGAAGCTGGGTGAAGATTTTGAGTTGCTGGAAGGTGAGTGGCGTCCGCTATGGGTGGTTGACTTCCCAATGTTCGAAGAAGCCGATGGTCAGTTACATGCGCTGCACCATCCGTTTACCGCACCGCGCAACTTAACCCCGGAGCAACTGGCAGATGCGCCCGCAACAGCTTTATCTGATGCCTATGACATGGTATTAAACGGGGTTGAATTAGGCGGTGGTTCGGTGCGTATTCACGACCAGACCATGCAATCAGCAGTGTTCAGCATTCTGGGTATCGATAAAGAAGAAGCAGAGCTGAAATTTGGCTTCCTGCTTGAGGCGCTACGCTACGGTGCACCACCTCATGCTGGTCTGGCTTTCGGTCTCGATCGTCTGGTGATGCTGATGACTGGTGCTACCTCTATCCGTGATGTGATGGCGTTCCCGAAAACCACCACTGCCGCTTGTCCGCTAACCGATGCGCCGAGCCCGGCTAATCCTCAGCAACTGGCCGATTTAGCCATCGCAACAGTGAAGAAAGACGCCGAATAATGGCCTATAAGCGTCCCGAGTCGGTCCTGGTTGTGCTCTACAATGAGCACAACCAGGTGCTTATTATGCAGCGCAATGATGATGCGGACTTCTGGCAGTCGGTAACCGGCACCATCGAAGAGGGCGAACTACCGCTCGCGACAGCTTATCGAGAAGTCGCCGAGGAAACCGGCGTTGTGCTGTCTTCCGAGTCAGGCGACATTATTGATTGCCAGCATATTAATCAGTATGAGATCCGCCCAGAGTGGCGCTACCGCTATCCCCCCGATGCCTTTGTAAACACAGAATATGTATTCGTAGTACAAATCAGCAGTCAGGTACCAATCATTTTAACTGAACACTCCGCCTACGAATGGGTAGAAAAGTCCGTTGCGGCAGAGCGTGTTTGGTCACCTTCTAATCAAGCTGCCATTCTGGCATTTGTACCTGAGTCAAAATAATGGTAATACTGGGTATAGATCCAGGTTCTCGCGTCACCGGGTATGGTTTAGTCCGTCGGCACCAGGGAAAATTGCATTATGTTGCCAGCGGTTGTATTCGTTTAACCGATAAACCACTGGCGCCGCGTCTGGACAAAATTTTTATTGGTGTGAGTGAGTTAATCGAGCAGTTTAAACCAGATTGCCTGGCCATTGAGCAGGTGTTTCTGGCCCGTAACCCGGACTCAGCGTTAAAGCTGGGCCATGCCAGGGGAGCGGCGATGATTGCCGCAACGCAGGCCAGTTTAAGTGTGTCAGAATATTCCGCCCGGCAAATAAAGCAATCCGTGGTAGGCACTGGTGGTGCAGATAAAACCCAGGTGCAGCACATGGTGAAACACTTGTTAGGGTTATCCGGCACACCTCAGGCCGATGCGGCCGATGCGCTGGCAGTGGCATTGTGCCATGCCCACAGTGAGCAAAACCTGGTGAAGTTAGCCGGGCAGGCCCGTAAGACTGTACGTGGCCGGTTGCGGTAAACGCCTCACAGCAGGCATAGCAAAACGGAGTAAAAGAATAACATGATTGGACGTATTCACGGCCAGCTATTGGAAAAAGCCCCCCCTGATGTGTTGGTAGATGTGGGCGGTGTGGGTTATGAGCTGCAACTGCCTATGACCAGTTTTTACCAATTACCCGCAGTGGGAGAAACCTGCACCTTATATACGCACTTTGTGGTGCGTGAAGATGCCCAGCTGCTATTCGGTTTTGCCGATAAACTGGAACGTGGCCTGTTTCGTGAACTGATTAAGGCCAATGGCGTGGGGCCAAAACTGGGCCTGGCCATTTTGTCGGGAATGTCAGCCAAGCAGTTTTTACAGGTGGTTCAGCACGAAGATGTAACCTCGCTGACCAAGCTACCGGGTATCGGCAAGAAAACCGCGGAACGATTAGTGGTAGAGCTACGCGACCGGCTGGCTAAGTTTACTCAGAATCTGGAAACTTCCGGCAGTGAACTGCTTGTTGCTGGCGGTATCGACAATGGCGGCGAAAACGCGATTGTGGCACTCAGCGACGTAAAAGAAGAAGCCATGAGCGCATTGGTAGCCTTAGGTTATAAACCGCCGCAGGCAAGCAAAATGGTGAATGCGGTGTTTCAGGACGATATGGATAGCGAAGCCCTGATTCGTCAGGCGCTAAAAGCCGCTCTGTAAACGCCAGGTAGTAGCGTAGTGAATTTAGCAATAAGTATCAGCAGTGATAGAGAGAACAGTAAATGATTGAAGCAGACCGTTTAATATCTGCCAGTGAAAGCGACGAAGATGCCGTGATTGACCGGGCGATTCGGCCTAAGCTGTTGCAGGATTATACCGGGCAACAACATGTCTGCGATCAGATGGAAATCTTTATTGAAGCTGCCCGTCGTCGTGAAGACGCGCTCGATCACCTGCTGATTTTTGGCCCGCCTGGATTAGGGAAAACCACACTGGCTAATATCGTGGCCAATGAGATGGGCGTAAATATTAAAACTACCTCCGGGCCGGTACTCGAGAAGGCCGGGGATTTGGCGGCACTGCTGACCAACCTCGAACGCAACGATGTGCTGTTTATTGACGAGATTCACCGCTTGAGCCCGGTGGTGGAAGAGATACTCTATCCGGCCATGGAAGACTATCAGTTAGACATTATGATTGGCGAAGGGCCGGCAGCCCGTTCCATCAAGCTCGACTTACCGCCTTTTACCCTGGTGGGAGCGACCACGAGGGCCGGCTCACTAACTTCACCACTCAGAGACCGGTTTGGCATTGTTCAGCGCCTGGAATTTTACTCGGTAAAAGATCTCACCGACATCGTTGCCCGCAGTGCTCACTATATGCAACTGGAAATGGACGAAAGCGGTGCATTTGAAGTGGCTAAACGTTCTCGTGGTACGCCGCGTATTGCCAATCGGCTGCTGCGCCGGGTACGGGACTACGCCGAGATTAAATCTGATGGTACGGTGAATGGTGAGGTAGCTGCTGCCGCACTGGATATGCTCGATGTGGATAAAGAAGGCTTTGACTACATGGACCGCAAGCTGCTAAATGCCATCATCGAAAAATTTGATGGCGGCCCGGTGGGACTGGAAAACCTCGCTGCGGCCATCGGCGAAGAAAAAGAGACCATAGAAGACGTTATTGAGCCCTTTCTTATTCAACAGGGCTTCCTGCAGCGCACCCCGCGCGGGCGCATAGCCACCCAACGCGCTTATCTGCATCTGGGATTTCAGTTGGACAGCTAATTGCTGTCCAACCAGTGTCTGATTTTAATCAGTGCTTAATTTGCCCGCTCTACCTGCCATTAGGCCTCTCTTCCTGAAAAAAGAATAATCCGCTGGTTTCCTGAGCCACTTTAAAGCAGCGCAGGCCACAGGTTTGTGGCGTAAGGTGATAATGTGATAAAAGTCACCTGAAAAACAGGCAAAAAAAACCCGCTTCAGAGAAGCGGGGTGAGAACAACAAGTGTTGAAGGAAAAAATCCAGGGAACTCATGTCTAACAGGCAATAAATAGAGAACTCATTCATCTGTCGACTTGATGAGGCGTATTATAGAGATAATTTGGTTGCTCACAATTGAGAATATTTTAGTTTTAAGATTAGAAAAACTAATCTGTAAATAAAATGTTAATTTCGGCCGGGTTTTCTCCATAGGCTAGTAATAGTAAGCTTTTGAGGCAGATCTCTGGTGGCTGATGTAATTCGTCTTGCGATACATTTATTTGGTCGTAGTTCTCAGGCGCTATAGACAGCAAACCGCCTTTTACCTACCATGTGCAGCATCTTAAATAACAGAGATTTCAAGGTGCACACACTCAGTATACGGGTCTACTACGAAGATACTGACGCCGGTGGCATAGTGTATTACGCTAATTATTTAAAGTTTGCGGAGCGTGCCAGAACCGAGTGGTTGAGAGATTTAGGCTTCGAGCAGGACGAATTGCTGGAACAAAACATTGCCTTTGTCGTCAAACACGTTGAAATGCACAATAATGCGCCTGCTCGCTTCAATCAAATGTTGAGTATTCACTCGCACATTGTAGAATTGAAGGGCGCTAGCATGACATTTAAACAAGATATTATAAATGCACAGGATCAGAAGCTTCTGGTTACCGTGCAAGCAAAAATCGCCTGTGTGGATTTGGCCAATATGCGGCCGCGTCGGATACCAGAGGCAATGTTAGGGGAATTTTCGCGTGTCATCTGATTTAACCTTTATTGGCTTGTTTTTACAGGCAAGCTTTGTAGTACAGCTGGTTATGTTATTGCTAATCAGTGTTTCCATTGCCTCCTGGGCGTTCATTTTTCAGCGTCAGAAAGCGCTTAACGGTGCACGCAGTGAAATGAAGAACTTTGAGGATGAGTTCTGGTCGGGCGCCGATCTTAACCGTTTATACCAACAACTTTCCAGCGAAGAGCAGGTAAGTGGTATGGGGCATATCTTCTGTGCCGGCTTTAAAGAGTTCGTACGACTGCGCAAAAGCAATACCAACGCTAACGTGGTTGTCGATGGTACCTACCGGGCGATGCGCGTAGCGTTATCCCGCGAAGTGGACAACCTTGAAAGCCGCCTGTCCTTCCTTGCCACGGCCGGCTCTATCAGCCCCTATATCGGCTTATTTGGTACTGTATGGGGTATCATGAATGCTTTTATTGCACTCGGCGAAGTCCAACAGGCGACGTTATCCATGGTTGCGCCGGGGATTGCTGAAGCACTGATTGCCACCGCAATAGGCTTATTTGCCGCGATCCCGGCGGTGATTGCCTATAACCGCTTCAGCCACCAGGTCGAGAAACTGGAAAACAGTTACGTCAACTTTATGGAAGAGTTTTCAGCCATACTGCAGCGTCAGGCCCATGCGTCGCAGCAAAGCGCGTAACATCCTAAGTTAACAGGAGAGTCCCGCTATGTATGTGCGTAAACGCCGTCGTCCGGTTTCTGAAATAAACGTGGTGCCTTATATCGACGTGATGCTGGTGCTGCTGATTATCTTTATGGTTACCGCCCCCCTGATCTCCCAGGGCGTTAAAGTGGATTTACCCAAAGCCAGCGCCCAGCCTATTGAGCAGGAAGAAAAGCCACCCATTATTGCGTCGGTGGATATTAAGGGCGACTATTACCTTAATCTGGGCGATAACCAGGAGCAGGCCGTTGATGAAGAAGAAATGGCGGCGCTGGTGCAGGCGCAGTTAAAGCAAAGCCCTGACACGCCGGTAGTGGTAAAAGGGGATGGTCAGGTTGCCTATAACGAAGTGATTCAACTTATGGTACTGCTGCAAAAAGCGGGTGTGCCTTCGGTCGGTCTTATGACCGATCCGGTTGAAAAGTAAAACAGGCGCAGATTGTGGATCAAGCGGATAAATCGGCCCTAGTTAAATCACTGGGTTTGCACCTGCTCCTTGTGATAGTGTTGCTAATAAGCGTCAGTTTGTCATCGTCACCGGTAATGCCAGTGGCCAACAGTACGCCTGCGCCGGTGATTAAAGCCACCTTTATAGATGCGCAGGCTATTTATGATCAGCAGCGTGCTCAGGCCCAGGCGGAAGCTCAGGCCCGGGCCGAAGAGCAGCGTAAACGACAAGCGGCTGAAGAGCGCAAGCGTCAGGAAGCCGCTGCACGCAAAGCCCGCGAGAAAAAAGCCCGGGAAGCGGCAGAAGCAAAACGCCAGTCAGAATTGCGGCGTTTAGCCGAACAAAAGGCGCGGGAACGTAAAGAACGGGAAGAAGCCGAGAAAGCTGAAGCGGCACGTAAAGCCAAAGAAGCAAAAGAACGCGCCGAGATGGAAAGAATTATGCAAGAGCAGCTGGCGAAAGAGCAGGCGGCTATGCGCCAACAACGTCGCCAGCAGGTGTTGTCGGAAGTTGAGCGTTATCAAATAATGATTCAACAAACCATCATGCGCTATCTGAATGCGGACTTTAAAGATAAGAGCTGCCGTCTGAAATTAAAACTGGCAACTACCGGTTTTGTTTCCCAGGTCAGCATAGTTGACGGCGATGCCGCATTGTGCAGGGCTGCCGAAAGCGCGGTCAGACGTGCTGAAACACTGCCTATGTCAGAAGACCCGGCGGTTTACGAAGAACTTAAAGACATTGATTTGAAGGTGGAGTTGTAATGCCTATGAGAAAACTGGGTTTATGGATTACCCTGGCCTATTTTAGCGTGGTTGGCCAGTTACATGCTGCGCTGGAAATTGTAATCACTGAAGGCGTGGACAGTGCGCGACCTATTGCAGTGGTGCCTTTTAAATGGGAAGGCGAGGGCATGTTACCCGGTGATCTGACCGATGTGGTGATGAACGACTTACGCCGCAGTGGCAAGTTTAACCCGGTAGCGCGTTCAGCCATGCCGGAATACCCGTCTACCGATGGCGAAGTTAACTACGGTGCCTGGGCAGCCCAGGGCATTGACACTGTGGTAGTCGGCAGCGTTAAGCCACAGGGCGTCGACCGTTATCTGGTGAGTTTTGAGATCATCGATGTGCTGCGCGGGCAAATAACCGGTGGTCAGTCGAAAGTACTTAATAAAGACGGCGGTCTGGTTAATAGTAAAGACCATATTATAGATGAGCGAGCGGTAGTTATTGGCGGTGATGATTTCAGACAATACTCGCACCGTATCAGTGATGTAATCTATGAAAAACTGACCGGCGTTAAAGGAGCCTTTTTGACTCGCATTGCATACGTGATTGTGCGCGACCGTACCAAGGAAAAACTCCCTTATCAGCTGGTAATCGCGGATTACGATGGCTTTAACGAAACCCGATTGCTGTCGTCGCCAGAGCCATTAATGTCACCATCATGGTCTCCGGACGGCGAGAAACTTGCTTACGTGAGTTTTGAAAATAAACGCCCACAAATTTTTGTGCAGAATATCTATACCATGGAGCGTGAACGGGTCACGAACTTCCCGGGTATCAACGGCAGCCCGGTGTTCTCGCCGGACGGCAAGCAAATGGCCATGGTACTGTCGAAAGATGGCAACCCGGAAATCTATGTAATGGATTTAGCCAGTAAAAATTTACGCAGAATTACCCGAAATCGGGCAATTGATACCGAGCCAGCCTGGGCTCCCGATGGCAAGAGTCTGATATTTAGCTCTGAACGGGGTGGTAAACCACAGATTTATCGCGTAAATTTAGATACTGGCACAGTTAGGCGTTTAACCTTTGAAGGTGAACAGAACTTAGGAGCCACTTTTACACCCGACGGCCAGGAGGTTGTTTTGGTGAACAGGACCCGCGGCGACTACCACATTGCCAGACAAGATGTGGATAGTGGTGCGATTCAGGTACTGACGAGAACATATTTAGATGAATCTCCCAGTATCGCTCCGAATGGAAGCATGATAATTTATAGTACATTATACGGGGATACTCAGGTATTGTCGTTGGTGTCACTGGACGGGCGCTTTAAAGCGAGATTACCGGTGGCTGACGGGCAGGTTAAATCGCCGAGCTGGTCACCTTATTTGTTTTAACAGATTTGATAGAATCACAACTATATAAGTATAAGGATTAAGAGGATGCAAATGAATAAAGTAATGAAGAGCTTCATCATCGCCCTGCCAGTGGTGACTATGATGGCATGTTCATCAGGTCCTAGCGAAGAGGAACTGGCTGCAGAGCGTAACCGCATCGCGCAACAACAAGCAGCTGAAGAGCAAGCCGCTCAGGAAGCAGAAGAAGCGCGCGTTAAAGCTGAAGCAGTAAAACGTCAGCAAATGGCTGAAGAAATGGTTAAACAAGAGCTGCAGGCTCTGCAAAATGAACAGACTGTTTATTTTGATTTCGACCGTTCAAATATCAAATCTGATTTCTTCCCGGTACTGGATAAGCATGCCGAGTTCCTGATTAAGAATCCAGGTACTAAAGTGGTGATTGAAGGTCATACTGATAGCCGTGGTACGCCTGAGTACAACATCGCCCTGGGCGAGCGTCGTGCTAAATCTGTACAAACTTACCTGCTTAACGCTGGTGTTAGCTCAAGCCAGATTTCAGTAGTGTCTTACGGTGAAGAGAAGCCAGAAGTGATGGGTTCTTCTGAGTACGCATTTGCTCAGAACCGTCGTGGTGTAATTGTTTACCAATAAGATGAGCAATCCCAACAAATCCTATAAGAAAGCCATTGCACCTGTTGCAATGGCTTTGTTGTGTCTGCCGTTAGGTGCTTTAGCGCAGTCAACAGGCGCGCCTGTTTACAACGTTAATGACAACGACATCGAATCACGGTTAACCGTGTTAGAACGAAAAGTCGATAACCGTTCGCAAATGCAACATCGCCTGCAACAGCAGATCGACAATATGCAAAACGAGCTGGATGAGCTGCGCGGAGCCGTTGAGGTACATACCAATCAACTGCAAAAAGTGCTCGACCGACAACGCGAATTGTATTTGGAAATCGATAAGCGAGTAGAGGCGTTAAAACAGTCAGGATTTAGTGGTGGGGCCGGCAACGGGGCTGCGGCCGCAACCGGCACTCAGCCAACTGTGACCCCGTCATCAACGCCTGCTTCAACGGCAACCGCTGCGGCAGGGATGTCGGAGTCTGATGCTTACGAAAAAGCGGTAAATCTGATCCTTAAGTCCCGTGAGTACGATAAAGCGATCCCTGAGTTTCAGGCCTTTATTGAACGTTTCCCGGACAGCAGTTATGCGCCTAACGCCCATTACTGGCTTGGACAACTGCTGTTTAATAAGCAACAGTGGCAGGATGCTGCCGCGCAATTTGAAGTGGTGGCGACTAAGTTTGCGGATTCAGCTAAGCGACCTGATGCATTACTTAAACTCGGAGTTATTGCCGAGAAAGTGGGTAATCAGGCTCGGGCTAAAGCGTTATTCGAAGAAGTGATTAACACTTATCCGGATTCGTCGGCTCGAAAATTAGCCGAGGCCAGACTATAATTTTCTGACGCGGTATCAATGTTTAAAAAAAAGGAGCCAGCGGCTCCTTTTTTATTTTGCTGAGGATCATTCAGTTCGATTACCATCCGAATTGATTTGTTTTTAAGCGGTTAAACGGTTTTTGCCACAAAAGTGCAAATAAATCGTTTTTTAAGGTTGCACCGTCGCCGGAAATGAGTAATATATGCGCCCGTCGCCAAGACAAGGTGACGCGATAAATCGAAGGGTCGTTAGCTCAGTTGGTAGAGCAGTTGACTTTTAATCAATTGGTCG